>ERZ778017.2921-NODE-2921-length-12870-cov-7.446430_pt1 | contig 12870 bp, 13 predicted proteins | sample MGYA00375747_ERZ778017 | MGnify/ENA primary metagenome ERZ778017 (study PRJEB29350, sample SAMN05509838) | bioreactor metagenome | biome: bioreactor; material: wastewater | place: South Africa: University of Cape Town | collected 2014-03-17 ... | reverse complement strand
CGCGGCACGAGCGGCGGAAGGTCAGCGTCGAATCCTGCTCGCTCTTCATCTTGATCAGGGCGTCGAGCACCATCGGACCACAGGTGTCGAGGTCGATCTCGAAAGTGTCGAAATGCGGATTCTCCCCCTTGTCGGGGTCGTAGCGATAAACCTTGAATTTCTTGACGTTGGTCGCGCCCTCGGCCTTGTGGACCGTGCCGCCCTTGTGGATGCGGCTGTTCTTGGGCAGGCGAAATTCGGCCATGGCGCGGGCTCCCTGATGCAGTCGGGGTCCGACTAGACCCGATTGGCAGAGTCGGCAAGAGGGTGAGGCGGCAATTAAGCCCGCAGCCTCGGAGGAGGGCAGGCGCGATGGGTGGCTTTACCGCCAGCGCGCACGCCCGTGCTCCATAATTCCGGTTTCACCCGGCTTCAGCGACGGACAAAGGCGAGCGGTGCGCAGAGGCCGCTGAGCGCGATGAAACGCTCCTGCCCCTCCCGATCAACAGGTTCGGGCTTGACCTCCAGCTGGGCCGAGATTTCGATGGCAGAGGGCAGGTTGAGGGTCATCGAACGGTCGATCGAACGTGCCATCAGGATCAACCCCCGCAGCTTGTTGACCTCCGGCGGCGACAGCCGCGAAGCGCCATCATACGCGAAAAGCTCCAACCAGACATCCAGTTCGCGGTAGCGCAGCGAATCATATAGTTCGAAGGAATCATAGGCATCGGTATAGTTCAGCCGCTGCTCCAGCGGCATTTTGCCCGCGATGCCGGCGCCGCCGCTGCGCCACCCGCCAAGGTGCAGTCCCGGCGCCAGCGGGCGACCGATCATCCCGCTCATGGCCGGGCCATCGCCGTCCTGCCACTCCCGTTGCCACTGTTCGAGCTGATCCAGCCGGCGCACCACGCAATCGCTCTGCGCTGCCCGCGTCTGATATGCGGCCAGATTGAAGGCCAGTTCGGCGTTCAGCGCCCGGCGGAAGGCCGCTACATCCCTGCGGTCTTTCCACCCGTCCGCCGCCTGCTGCGTGCCGAGCGCGATCAGGATGCCGAGGACAACGATGACCAGTTCGGTGATGAAGCCGGACCAGCCGTTCGCGGGCGAAAACCTGCGGAACCTACTCCCCGGGGCTGAAGCGGGGCCTGTCGCGTCAACCGCCTCCCTACCCTGGTCGTCCCCCGTCCGGCGAGACTGGGCCATATGCTGACTCCCCCCGATGCCGTGGCGGCCTCGACTAGACTCGTCGCGCGGCAGGGACAAGGGGGCGGCAATAAAACCCCTTCCCCGAAGAGGAAGGGTGTAATGGGCGAAATTTGCCGCTAGGGCGCGCGGACCATGACCGACACGCCAGCCCAGCCCGCCGTGACCAGCCGCCATGTCGCGCGCGGGCTGGGAACGACGGTGCTCGCACGACTGGGCGGGGTGATCGAGATCGTCGCGCAGCCGCTCTATGTCCTGATGTTCGGCCTCGCCGGCTATGGGCTCTATGCGGTGCTGTGGGCGGCGGTCAATCTGCTCGAGAATATCTGCGACGCCGGCATGACGAACGCGCTGCAGCGCACCGTGCCGCAGTCGGCGAGCGAAGCCGAGGCCGCGGCGGCGCTGCGCACCGCGATGCTGTTCGGCGTCGTGCCATGCCTGGTCGTCGCGGCGCTGATCGCGACCTTCGCCGCCGACCTGGCGCCGCTGCTCAACGTCGCCGAGCGCGACCGGCCGCTCGTCGTACCCGCGATCCAACTGTTCGTCTGGGCACTGCCGCTGTGGGCCTTTGTCGAGATCGCGACCAGCGCGATGCGCGCGCGCATGGTATTCGGCGCCGAAATCCGCCTCCGCATCGTCTGGGAGCAGATTCTGCGGCTGGTGTTCGCGGGACTGTTCTTCGCGGGCGGACTCGGGCTCAAGGGCCTGTTCATCGCGCACCTCTGTTCGCTCGCCGTGACCGCCTTGCTGTGCGTTCGCCTGCTGGCGCGCTATTATGATTTCGCCGAACTGCGGCGCGGGGGACGCGGCAGCACGGCCGAGCGCGACACCTTGCGGGCGGGGCTGTCGATCCTGCCGTCGAACATCATCGGGCGGTTGTTCGGCGATGCGCCCGCGCTGATCCTCAACCTGCTGCTTCCCGGTGCGGCGGGCGCCGCGGCGGCGGGGCTGTTCACCATCGCACGCAAGCTGTCGAGCGTCGTCCAACTCGTTCGCATCGCCTTCTCCTATGTGCTCGCGCCGCTTGCCGCGAGTGCCGAGCGCGCCGACCGCGCACAGGTCGCCGACATCTATGCCTATGCGACGCGGCTGATCTTTGCGATCGCGCTACCGCTCGCCGCGGTGCTCGCCGCGGGCAGTTCGTCGCTGCTCAGTCTGTTCGGGGCGCAAGCGCATGTCGCGCAGGCCGCCGTCGTGATCCTGCTGTTCGCGCGCGCTTTCGAGGCGGTGCTCGGCATCTCGCTGCCCGTGCTTCAGGTCGTCGCCGCCTTTCGCCACCAGCTTGTCGCGGGCCTGTTCGGGCTGGCGATCGCGGTCGGCGCGGGCTGGGTCATCGTCGGGCATCTGGACCCGCTCACCGGCGTCACCCTGGCCATGTCGATCGGCCTCGTCGCGATGGCGGCAATTCCCATGACCCAACTCGCGATCAGCGAGAAGCTGCACCCGTTCGATGCCCGGTTTCCCACCGTCGCCCTGCACGGGATCGCGATCACGGTCGCGGCGGGCGGCGCGGCGCTGCTCGCCGCGCAGTTGCCGGATCCGGTCGCCCTGCCCCTGATCGCCCTGATTGCGGCCGCATCGATCTGGGCCGCCCTGCGCTTCGCGCTGCCGCTCGCCGACCGGGCGTCGCTGGGCAAGACCGGGCGCCGACTGCGGCTGTTTTGAAAGCCCCAAGCCATGACCTCGCCCACCCCCGTCCGTATCGCAATCTACGACCTCGACCGCACCGTGCTGCGCAAGCCGACCTTCACGCTGTTCCTGCTGTGGGCGGCCGCGCGCGTCGCGCCGTGGCGGCTGCTGGCGCTGCCAGTGCTGCTGCTTCTATTGGCGGGGGCCGGATTGAAACTGTTCGGGCGCGACCGATTCAAGCCCGCTGCGATCCGGCTGATGCTGGGAAAACGGATTTCCACCGCGCGCGCGGCCGATCTGGCACAGCGCTTCGCCGCTTGGCGCGTGCCGGCCGATGTTCCGCCCGGAGCCGCGGCGGCGATAGCGCGCGACCGGGCGGAGGGATATCGCCTGCTGCTCGCCACCGCTGCGCCCGAATTCTATGCGGAGGCCATCGGCGCGGCGCTCGGATTCGACGGCGTGGTCGCGACGCGGCACTTGCGTGAAGCCGACGGCGCGTGGCTGCCGACGATCGACGGAACCAACTGCTATGGGGCCGAAAAGGCCCGGCGGATCGAAAAATGGCTCGCCGAACATGCGGGTCCGGGCCGGCGCCGGCTGCGCTTCTACTCGGACCACGCCAGCGACGCGCCCAGCTTCGCGCTGGCCGAGGAACGCTATGCCGTCGGACGAAGCCGCAAGCTGGCACGGCAGGCGCGCGAACATGGATGGACGCTGGTCGACTTCTCACGCCCGGCTTGAACGCGTCCAATGGCTCTAGTAGGACCCCCCGACGGCATCGGCCGGTTTGCGCAAAGGACCCCGGCTTGGCCTTCATAACACTCGTAGCCTATGCTGCGGATCAGGGCGGAACGACGCGCGTGCTGAACCATCTCGCCAACGGCTTCGCGGAAGCCGGGCACCGGGTGGCCATCCTCTATTGCACCTCGACAGGTCTGGCTCCCGATCTGGAAGACATGCCGCGCCCGGGCGTCGAAAGCCATGCGCTCGCCGACCGCCGCCAGCGCAGCCGGGCGCTGGGACAGATCGTCACCTTCCTTTCCTATCGCCGCTGGTTGCGCAAGCATCGTCCCGACATCGTGCTGGCGACCGGAAACAATATCAACTGGTTCGCGGCGCTGGGCGTGATCTCAGCCAAAACGCACGCGCGCTATTACATCAAGACGACGAACCCGATCGTCCGCCAGTCGGACGGCGCCGTCGCCGGCCGGCTGCGGCGTGCGGTCTATGGCCTGATCTTTCGCCGCGCCGCCGGGGTATTGACGCTGAGCGATGCGGAAACGACGCTGCTCCGGAAGCAGTTTCCGGCCGCAGGCGACCGGTTCCATATGGTGCACAATGCCTATCTGACCGATGCCTTTGCCGCGCCCGAGCGCGAAGGGCGCGCAGATGGCCCGATCCTGTTGCTCGGCGCCGGCCGACTGACCGCGCAAAAGCGTTTCGACCGGCTGCTGCGGGCTTTTGCCGCCGCCAACCCGCGCGACGCGCGGCTGCGCATCGCGGGCGACGGTCCGCAGCGCGCGGCCCTCGCCGCGCTTGCCGCCGATCTCGGCGTGGCGGATCGGGTGGAGATGATCGGCTATACACCGGACATGCCGGCGCAGATGGCCGCAGCCGACCTGTTTGTCCTGTCCTCGGATTACGAAGGACTGCCCGCGGTGGTGATCGAGGCCCTGGCATCCAACCTTCCGGTCGTCAGCACCGATTGCTTCGCCAGCGCACGCGAATTGCTGGCCGACCTGCCCGGGTGCGCGACGGTCGAGCGGTCGACGGAAGCGCTGAGCGATGCGCTGCGGAAATGGCTCGAGGCACCGCCTCCGCGCACCGATCTCAGACGTTTCGCGCTTCCCTATACAACAGCCAATGCCGTCGCGAGCCACCTGGCCGCGATGGGTGAGGGACAGGACAATCATGGGTGACATATCCGCGCTGCGCCTGATCGGCGACAATGCCACGCCGATCTGGGGAATGAGCAACGCCGAGCGCGTGCGGCGGCTCGCCGTCAAGCGCGCCATCGCCGAACGGATCGCACCGGGCGAGGCACTGTACGTCAATCTTGCCTTCGCCTTCGATCCGACGCTGATCGACGAGGCGATCAAGCGCCCGGGCGTCGCGCTGACGATCGGCGGCGAACTGGTGCTGGGCGTCTTGCCGGACGACACCGATCCCCTGCGGCTCGACGGGATCGAACGGTTGCCGCTGGAGAACCGCAGCTTTTACAACGAGCAGCTTCGCAAGCTGGAAACGCCGTTTGCCGAGCGGCTGACACCGGAAAGAAGCCGAGCCATCGAACGGCAAAGCTATTTCGGCGCCTATAAGGGCGTGACCGACCTGCTTACCAAATATCTGTGGCCCGAACTCGCGCTGTGGCTGACGCGGATCGCGGCCCGACTGGGCATGACGCCCAACATGGTGACCGCGATCGGTGCGGCGCTGTGCGTCTATGCCACCGTCCTGTTCGCGCAGGGGCAGTATTGGACGGGGATGCTGGCGGGATTCATCTTCATGGTGCTCGACACGGTCGACGGAAAGCTTGCGCGCTGCACCATCACCTCGTCCAAATGGGGCAATGTCGCCGATCATGGCGTCGACCTGATCCACCCGCCTTTCTGGTGGTATTTCTGGGGCGTCGGCCTTTCCGCCTGGGGGCTTGCCCTGTCGGGCCAGGCGTTCCTGCTGGTCATGGTCGCGGTGATCGCGGGCTATATCCTCCAGCGCGTGATCGAGGGGCTGTTCATCAAGGATTTCGGCATGGACATCCATGTCTGGCAGAAATTCGACAGCCGCTTTCGCCTGATCACCGCGCGCCGCAACCCGAACATGGCGATCCTTTTCGTCGCGACGCTCGCCGGCCGGCCCGACATCGGCCTGATCGCGCTTGCCTGGTGGACGGTCATCTCGTTGATTGTCCATGCAGTGCGGCTCGCCCAGGCCTATCGAATGCGCCGATCCGGGCGCCCGATCGTCAGTTGGATGGAGGAGGCCGCGCCATGAACGCAACCATCGAGAAATTCGGCTATCCGGCGACGCTGATCGCCGAGTTCGAGCATTGGCTCGTCCTGTTGCGCCCCGCCCAGCCGACGCTCGGCTCGCTGGTGCTGGCGGCAAAGTCCGACGCGACCGCCTTCGGCGATCTGCCCGCTGCCGCCCATGCCGAGCTCAAGACGGTGACGGTCGCCATCGAATCGGCGCTGACCGCCGCCGTGAGCTATGCCAGAATCAACTATCTGATGCTGATGATGGTCGACCCGCACGTCCACTTCCACGTCCTGCCCCGCTACGAGGGCGAACGATCCGCGGCGGGCGTGGCCGCCGTCGACGCTGGTTGGCCCGGCCAGCCCGATCTCGGCCAGGCGGTGAAGCTGGACGACGGGCAAGTCGCGGCGCTCGCCGCCTGGCTCAAGCCCTATTTCGCGTAGCGTCCCTCGGTCGCCCAGCGGGCGGTCAGCGCATCGGCCGCCTCGACGTCCTGCGGGAAATCGACCTCCTGCCAGTCGAGACCCGCGATCGACACGGTACCGACGCGATTGCCCTTGGCGATGATGTCGATCGCCCGCAGATACCAACGCTCGACGCCGTCGGGGGTGCGCATCATCTGGTCGACCTGGTTGCGAAAGATCGCGGGGCCGTCGTCGACGAACGCCAGCATGCCGATCGATTCGGCATTGGTATCGGGAGGCAACAGACGCTTGCCGACGGCGTGAAGCCGCCCCTCGGCATCGCGCGTCACCTTCATGTCGTCGTCGTCATAGGCATCCTTGACGTCGACGGTGACCGTAATCGGGTCGCTCGCACCGGCAATCAGCCGGGCCACGATCTCGTCGGACACGATGGTATCGCCGTTGAGGATGATGAAATCCCGGTCCATCTCCCCGCGCGCGATCCAGCAGGTGCCCAGATTGTCGGCAACCTGAAAGAAGGGGTTGAACAGCGTGCGAACGCGCGCGCCGGTATCGCGATAGAGTTCCAGTGCGTGATCCTCGACCCGCTCGGTCCGGAATCCCGTCACGACGACGATATCCTCGACGCCATTGGCGGCGAGCGCCGCGACCTGCCAGCCAAGCAGGCTGCGCCCGTTGAACTCGATCAGGCATTTGGGCAGGTCGCGGGTCAGCGGCAGCAGCCGCGACCCCTGCCCGGCGGACAGGATGATGGCTTTCTTGATGCTCATGGCCGCCGCCCTAGAACCGCTTGGCGCCGGTTGCCACAAAAAGCGACCGCGGCGTTCAGCGGCGCGCGGCGAAAATCCGCTCGATCAGCTCGATATCCGCGGGCTTGTCGGCGTCTATGCACGCCTCGCCTTCCGCCATCGGCACGACCTTCGCCTTCAGCCCGAAGCGCCGCCCGGCGCGCGCGATGCCCTGATGGATCGTGAAGAGCCGCAGCAGCGCCCCGATCAGCAGCCACGGGCCGAAGGCGGCGACGATCTTCAATCCTTTCTTGCGGTCGCGCTCGATGCGGCCCCAGAAATCGAGCAGCGGCAGCACGCGCCGACCGCGCAGGCGGAACAGGTTCGCCCCCGACCACCAGCCGCCGCGAAACTTGAGCCACGTCCGCTTCGATTCGGGATAGCGTGCCAACAGCACCCCGCGCTCGACCATCGCGACCGCGACATCGCTGTCCTCCGCGCCGGTCAGGAAGGCGGCGATCATCGCGGGGGTCAGCAGCACATTGTCGGCGGTCGTCACCAGCACCGGCGCGTCGCCCTCCGGCAGCGCAGCGGCGAGCGAAGCGCTGATCCCCTGTCCCGAGTCCGCGAAATGCAGGTCGGCGAACCCCGCCAGCCCCGGCTCCGCCGCCAGTTCGGCGCTGGCCTGCGCGAGGATGGTGATCGGCCCGACCAGCGGCGAGGCGCGCAGCGCCGCGACGACATGGACGAGCATCGGCTGGCCCGCGACCGGCAGCAGCGCCTTGGTCGACACGCCGCTTCCGGTCAGCAGCGGATCGGGGCCGGGGCGGCTGCCCGCGAGAAGGATGGCGGGGACGCAGACCGGATGCGCGGCGGTCATCGGGCGGCATCCTCTGCCGGCGCGATGCGGCGTCCGGTGACGCCACGCAGGAAATCGCTCGCGTCTGCCAGCACCGGCGCCTTGCCCCGGAAGGGCGCCGCCAGTGCCGTGACGATCCCGATATGTCCGATGCCGGGATAAAGCCGCAAAGTGACGGAGCCGCCCGCCTTCTCGATTGCGGCGGCCAGATTGCGACTGTTGCGCGGACGCACCGTGCGATCCTGGTCGCCGCTCGCCAGCCACAGCGGCGGCGCATCGCCGCGCACCTGCGCGATCGGCTGCGTCCGTTCGGGCGGGCGAACCTTGCCCATCGCCTTGTCGGCCATGCCGCCCTTTTCGAAGGGCAGGAAATCATAGGGACCGGCGAGGCCCACCACCCCGCGGATCACCGATGCGTCGCTTCCAGCGCCGCGCATCCATTGCGGGTCGAGCGCAAGCATCACCGCATTATAGGCGCCCGCCGAATGCCCCATCAGCGCAATACGGTCAGGGTCTCCGCCGAGATCGCCGATATAATCGCGCGTCCAGGCGACCGCGGCGGCAGCATCCTCCAGGAAATCGGGCCAATGCGCCTTGGGCGTCAGCCGATAGTCGGGGATCACCGCGACGAACCCCTCGCCGGCAAGCGCGCGGGCGACGAAACCATGGCTCTCGCGCTCGCCGCTGCTCCAGCCGCCGCCATAGAAGAAGACGACGACCGGCAGCCGATCGCCGCGCTCCGTCCCCTCCGGCACCCAGATGTCGAGCAGTTGGCGCGGTCCGCGGCCATAGGGCTGGCCGGCCAGCAACCGTCGCGCGGCGCGCGCGCCGCTGCCGAGCAGCTTGTCGGCAAGGTCGAGCGCCTTCGTCCCGTGGGAGACGGCCGCCTTTGCGCCGCCACCGAACAGCAGGACGAGCAGCCCGATGAGGAGGAGGACCTTGATCAATCGTCGCCTTTCCACCGCGGCGCCCGCGCAGGATTTCGCCCCTACAGGGCCGCGCGCCGCCGAACAAGCGCCGAGCGCCGCCACCATTTGCGCGCTCGTGCGTAGAATGCGGCATGACCCGCGCCTTCCACCGCCCCGCCCTGATCTGCAACAGCCAGAGCGGCAGCTATGACGAAGCCGTGCACCGGCAACTGGTCGACGCCTGCCGCGCGGCCGGTGTCCCGCTCGCTGCCACCGTCGTGCTGCCCGACGACGACCTGCCCGATGCGGAGGCATTGCGCGCGCAGGACATCGATCTGCTGGCCGTGTGGACCGGTGACGGTACGATCAACGCGGCCGCGACGCGATGCGCGGGCTGGCCGGGCGCGGTCCTGCCGCTGCCCGGCGGAACGCTGAACCTGCTGTCCAAGCAATTGCACGGCGACCGGCCCGCGGCCGACATCCTGACCGATGCGCTGGGCGGAAAGGGGCGGCGCGCGCCCATTCCGACCGTCCGGTCGGCAACGCGCGAGGCGTTCATCACCGTCGTCGCCGGACCCGCGACACGCTGGGCCGAGGTGCGCGAGACGATGCGCCAGCAAGGGCTGATCGAGGCAAGCCGCGACGCGCCCGAGGCGATCGACGCGATGCTGAACGCCCCCGGCGTGCGGATCGGCGGCGATGGAAAGAGCTATCCGGCGATCGTCCTGACTCCGACGCGTCGCGGCCTTCGCGCCGACGGCGTGGTGGTCGACGGTTCGGCCGACGTGCTGCGGCACGGTCTCGCGTGGCTCGGCGGCGATTTCCGCGACGGACCGAGCGAGGACCTCGCGCAGGGCGAAACGATCGTCCTCGAAAGCGAAAGCCCGATCAGTCTCGAATATGACGGCGAGCTCGACGAGATCGCCGCCCCCGCGCGCTTCGCGATCGGACAGAGCGCGGTCGACTTCATCGCGACGGCATGACGCGCCTCTTCCATATCAGCGACCTGCATTTCGGGCTGGAGGACCCCGATGCGCTGGCCTGGTTCCGCGACTGCGTGCGGCGCGAACGCCCCGATGCGGTGCTGATCACCGGCGACCTGACGATGCGTGCGCGAAGACGCGAGTTCGCCGCCGCGTGCGACTGGATCGCGGCGCTCGACCTGCCGGTGACGGTCGAGGTGGGCAACCACGATCTGCCCTATTTCAATCCTCTCGCGCGCGCCTTTCGCCCCTATGCGCGCATCGGGCGGATTCGTGCGCTGGTCGAACGCGAACTCGATCTCGCCGGCGTCTCGGTCGTGCCGCTCAAGACCACGGCGCGCGCGCAGTGGCGGCTCGACTGGTCGAAGGGCTGCGTGACCCCGCGCGCGCTCGACAGGACGCTCGCCGCGATCGACGCGCTGCCGAAGGGCGCGGCTGTCCTCGTCACCGCACACCACCCACTTGTCGAGGCGGGAACGAAGGGACGCGCGCTGACGCGGGGCGGCGAGGCGGCGCTGACCGCGCTCGCCGCGCGCGGGGTGGCGGCGGTTCTGACCGGCCATGTCCACGACCCCTTCGACCTGATGCGGGAAACCCCCGCGGGTCCGATCCGCATGATCGGCGCGGGCACGTTGTCGCAGCGCATCCGATCGACCCCGCCGAGCTTCAACGCCATCACCCTCGACGGCACGCGGGTCGAGGTGCGCGTCTGCAACCTCGCCCACGTCCCGACCCGCGACATGCAGATAGACGCCGTGCCGCCCGACGCGCTGCCGCCGCGCGACGCGGACGAGCCGGTCGCCCCGATCGGCGCGGTGCCGCCGGTCGATCCGCCGGTGCATTGACGCGCGGCCCCATCCCGTTAGGTTGCAAGGAAAAACGGGATGAGGAACCATGCTGACCAAGGGCGACGATTTTCCGCTTCACCAGACCAGCGAGCCGATTGCGTTCGCGGGCACCGACCGCAATTTCTATGATCGCTATTTCTTCAACGGCGCCAGCCCGGACGGGTCGGTCTTCTTCGCCGCGGCGATGGGCTTCTATCCGCAGCTCGGCATCGTCGACGCCAGCTTTTGCGCGATCGTCGACGGCATTCAGTATAATCTGCGCGCAAGCCGGCGCTCGGGCGGCGAGCGGCTCGACCTGGCGGTCGGCCCGATCGCGATCCGCATCGACGCGCCGCTCGTACGGCTGACGCTGCGCATCGCCCCGAACGACGGTCCCCTGGCCGCCGAACTCAGCTTCACCGGCCGCCATTTTCCGATCGAAGAGCCGCGCTTCATCCGCCGCAACGGGACGCGCCTGTTCATGGACTATACGCGGCTGACGCAGAACGGCCGCTGGACGGGCTGGCTGTCGGTGGACGGCGTCCGCATCGACGCCGGCGCCGACTGGACGGGAACGCGCGACCGGAGCTGGGGCGTGCGCCCGGTCGGCGCCAGCGAGCCGCAGCCGCCGCCCGAGGGCAATTTCAACCAGTTCTTCTGGCTGTGGACGCCGTGCAACTTCGACCGGAGCTCGCTGTTCTTCCACAGCAACGACGATGGCGCGGGGGCGCCGTGGAATCGCCGCGCCGTGATCGTCGGCGATACCTCGAGCACGGGGGGCAGCGAACGGCATTTCGATGCCGCGACCTTCGAAATCGCCTGGCAAGGCGGCACGCGGCGCATCGCGAAGCTGACCGCCGCCCTCGGCGCCGGCCGGTCGCTGACGCTTACCCCGTCGGGGCCGGTGTTCGCGATGAGCGGACTGGGCTATGGCCACCCGGTCTGGGGCCACGGCCTCGACCATGGCGGCGACGCCGTCGCGCACGACAGGCTGAGCGAAGCCGAGCGCGACTGGGGCAATCCGCTCGCCATGCATATCCAGGCCTTCGTCGCGGCCGAACTCGCCGATGGCGGCGGCGTGCAGCGCGGCGTCGGAGTGCTCGAACAGCTTTTCGTCGGCCCGCATGCGCCGAGCGGCCTTTCCGGCTTGATGGACCCTGCGACATGAGCTTTCCGACGACGCCGGATGACATGACGGCGGACTGGCTCGCGGGCGCGCTCGGCCGACCGCCGGGCGCGCTCCGCGGGTTCACCGCGACGCCGATCGGCACCGGGCAGATGTGCGACAGCTTCCGCCTGACGCTCGACTGGATCGATGGCGCCGAAACCCCAGCGACGGTCGTCGCCAAATGCCCGAGCCGCGACGAAGCGAGCCGTCACATCGCGGCGGTCGTCGGCACCTATGTCAAGGAGGTGAGTTGGTATCGCGAACTTGCGGCGGGAAGCGGGGTCGCCGCACCGCATTGCCACCATGCCGAGATCGCCGACAATGCCGTCGACTTCATCCTGATCCTGTCCGACCTCGCGCCGGCACGGCAAGGCGACCAGCTGGCCGGGCTGGGTCTCGCCGGGCTCGGCCCGTGCATCGACGCGGCGGCGGGGCTGCATGCGTTGCTGTGGAACGACGCACGGCTCGATGCGCTGCCGTGGCTCGCGCGCGACAGCGCCGATGTCGTCCGCGCGCTCTTCCCCCAGCTCTATGCGGGCTTTCGCGAGCGCTACGCGGCGCGGCTCGACCGCGAGGCGCTTGATCTCGGCGCCGGGATCGTCGACCGGCTCGACGCCTGGCTGACACGCGTGCCCGCCGCCCGGACGATCGTCCACGGCGACCTCCGGATCGACAATATCCTCTTCTCTCCCGACGCGGCGCGTTGCTGGCTCGTCGACTGGCAGACGCTGGGACGCGGCAGCGGCGCGACCGATCTCGCCTATCTGGTGGGCACCAGCATCGCCGATCCGGCCGAGCGCGCCGCGGCCGACCGGCCCGCTTTCGACCGCTGGATCGCCGCGTTGCGCGCGCGCGGCATCGATGCTGATGCCCCGGCGCTGTGGACCGACTATCGCGTCGGCGCCCTCAGCGGCTATTTCATGGCGGTCTTCGCTTCGATGAATGTCGAACGCACCGATCGCGGCGACGAGATGTTCGCGGTGATGGCCGAACGCCCGGCACGCCAGGCGCTGGCGCTCGGCAGCCTCGACCTGCTGTAGCGCACCGGGGCGGCACCCGTCCCGATGCGAAAAGGGCGGCCCGTTGCCGGACCGCCCTCCTCTTTTCCACCCGTCGGCGGAAAAAGCTGATTAGCGCTTCGAGAACTGGAAGCTGCGGCGGGCCTTCGCCTTGCCGTACTTCTTG
>ERZ778017.2918-NODE-2918-length-12882-cov-5.284556_pt1 | contig 12882 bp, 13 predicted proteins | sample MGYA00375747_ERZ778017 | MGnify/ENA primary metagenome ERZ778017 (study PRJEB29350, sample SAMN05509838) | bioreactor metagenome | biome: bioreactor; material: wastewater | place: South Africa: University of Cape Town | collected 2014-03-17 ... | reverse complement strand
CCTGATGCATGACATCCATCAATGGCCGGCCGATGCCTTGCCCACGCTTCTCACGCAGCTCAAAGCCGGCGGATATAAGGTGGTTCAGCTGAAGGCGAAGACGCCATTGCAGCTGATCGCCGATGTCTCGCCGCCGGTGAAGCCGACGAAAAAAGCCCAAGCCCGATCAGTCCACAAACGGTCGAAAGCCACCGCGTGGAAGCTGAAGCACCGCAACAGGATGGCGCAGCAGGTCCGCAAGCCATCAGTCTAGCTTGGCGCTTCAGCCTCGTGGCATTCGATCCGCTAAGGGCCTGGGTTGGGCGATGGAGCCGGATGGGTCGGGCTCGCGTTCGGCGACGACGGAGTCGTCACGGGTTCCGAGATCGTCGACCTTCCGGTGTTCGTCTGGTCGACCCTTGGACCGGCGTAGAAATACCAAATCGCCAATCCGAAGCCGATCAAAAGCGCGACGATCAGAATGTTCAGTGCGCTGTCGGTCGACCTCAGGGACTCGTCGAAACTTCTCGGCCGTCTCCAGCGCGTGTCATGAAAAATGGCCATCTGCCGATCTCCTAGTTGGTCTTTAGGAGACTAACGGCCGATCTCGCGCGCCGGTTCCGGAAGCTCTTGTTTGGCCGGAATAGCGCCGTTTTCCTCGAAGTTACGCCACGCCGAGAATGGCAAGCGCCGGGTTCGTCTGCGTGACGTCCGAATTGTTGACGTCGTAGAGCGCCGAGAAACGCGCCAGGAACTTGTTCAGCTTGTCGGGATCCTTGAGATCGCTGAGATTGAGTTTATCCGTGATCATTTTGACCTGCTGCTCGATATCCGCATTCGACATCGATGTCGGCAATCCGAGCGCAGTCTGGGCGACCTGAAGCAAAGCCTTGTCGCCGAGAATTGAATAAGCCGACGTGATCGTCGGCGCGAGGCGCTGAAAATAAAGAGCGAGGCGCGCGCCTTCGTCCTGATTACCGGCTTCTTCTTCCAGCGTCTGACGCGCGTAGAGATCGGTGGTTGCCACCATCTGGCCGCGCGTCTGAACTTGCTGTTCCGGCGTCGGCACGAGATTACCGTCCCCGTCGAAGTTGAAGGCAAGAGCCATCGGCCGATATTTCGAATTCTCGGGCTTGTTGATGTAGCTGTTCGGGTCGGTCGGATCGCTCGTAAGTATTTTACGCAGATCGTCGTTGGACAAATTCTTGTCCTGTAACCCGTAGGCGTCGAGGGCAAACGTGACGAGGCGCTTGTCTTTCAGGAAATCGTCGACTGTCTTCACGCTGCCAATAGTGGTGGCGTAATACGTATCGTCGGTCACCGTCTTAATCTGCTGCGCAGTCGCATCGTTTGCCTGTTGGTTATAAAGCTGAATGGTGGACGTCAGGCTCGCATTCACCTGGGCGACGCTCGCCGTTTTTGCGTTACCATCGGCGTCGAAATTGAACGCAGCCGCCAGCTTGGTGTAGGCCGAGTTGTGCGAAATGTTCGCGAAGCTGCTCGGATCGCTCGGGTCGCTTTCCAGAACTTTCTCGATCGGCAGCTTCGAGGTCTTGCTCGGGTCCAGCCCGAATGCGCTCAGAACGAAATCGTAAAGGCCACTATCTTTTATGAAGTCGTTGACGCTCCCGATCTTTGCGATATCGGTCTTGTAGAAATTGATCTCGGTATCCTGGTATTTTTGAGCAGCGGCGGCGTTGTTCGTGGTGAACGAGTTGACGGTGGCTTCGGTCTGGTCGGCCGTTTGCGCCGCGGCACCGTTGATCGTGCCATCCGTATTGAAATTGAAGGCTGCCGCGAGCTGACGGTAGGCCGCGTTGGTGCTCTGGTTCGCGACGCTGTTGGGATCGGAAAGATCGCTTGTCAGAACGTTGCGTAGCAACTGCGTCGACTGTTCGGTCGGGTCGAGGCCGTAAGCCGTTTCGAGATAGCTCACCACTCGGGAATTGCTCAGGAGGTCATCGACCGACGTCACGCCGGCAATGGCGCTTTGATAATATTGCGACTTGAAAGCTGCGGCCGGCGCGCTGGTGCCGGCGCCACTCGCGTCGTAATACTGATAGACCGTATTCGCGATCTGATCGCTGGACTGCGCCGAGCTGCCACTCACCGATCCGTCCGTCCCGAACGAGAATGCCGCCGCCAGCGCGTGATACGCAGCCGGAAGCTGGTTCGCCACGCTCGAAGGATCGGAGAGGTCGCTCGTCAAAACAGACTTGATCGTCGCGGTGGACGCGATCGTCGGATCGATCCCGTAGGCCGTCAGCGCGTAGTTCAAAAGTCGCGTATTCTTGATGAGATCGTCAACCGAATGCACGTTGCCGATGTTGGCCTGGTAGTAGGCGGCATCATCAGATGCCTTTGCGCCCAGGTTGACCTGCTGTTGTGTATAAAGATTGATCAGATCGGCTTGGTCGCTGCTGTCCTGCGCCGTCACCGGCTGCTGCGCGACCGATCCGTCGGGCGAAAATTGAAACGCCTTCGCAAACGTCAGGAAGCGCGGGTCGGTCAGCTTGCCGACGAAGCTCGCCGAAAGGCTGGACGAGGTGCTGATATCGCTCGTCAGAACCTTCTTCATGAAGGCCTTGGCGTAGGTCATGTCCTCAAGGCCATAAGCCTTCATGGCGTAGGAAAAAAGACGCGTGTTATTGATGAAATCGTCGACCGATTTGACCTTGCCGATATTGTCCTGGAAATACTGCGTGTCGTTCTCGACGTTGGGTTCCGTCGCGACGCGCTTCAGCGACTTCGACATGTCGGCCGCGTAGCTCGTATACATGGCGTAAGTCGAGATCATCGCAGTCCTTCGTTCCGGTCTGAGGCGCGTCAGCCGCGTCCGTGGATGATTTTCCGGCGACCGGGCGATGCTGCTCTTCGGCGAGCAGCCCTCCCGCCAGCATAAAGTGATAGCGACGTGCGAACGCTAGATCGGCCAACTTGCATGAACCTGCCCCTGCCGAGAGCTGGTGAAGCGGACGCGACCGAAACGGCATCCGTCGACGAATGCGCATGCAATTCGAAGCGGAGTAACGGTTATTCGGATGGTCCGGTGAATTCGTTACCGGAACGTTAACTCTCCGCGCAGGGACACGTCCGTCGTGCGTGACTGGTGATCAGCCGCTGACCGCATTCGAAGGGATGGCTGTGACCATTCCGTGGTATTTCGCGGTCGCTCCATCTTCCAGTTCGCAGGCGAGGATGCGAGCGGGATTGACAGGCCCCGGAAACGCGATCTGCCCCGGCGGCACGGCGGTGAAGGCGAACAGGCCGTAGTAGGGGACGTCTCCGACGAGCACCACGAGCGACGTTCCACCAGCGCGAGCCGCGGCCAGCGCCTCTTTCATAAGCTTCGTGCCGAGGCCTAGTCCCCGATGCTCCGGATCGACGGCAACCGGTCCGAGCAGCGCCGCTCCGGCACGGCCGCCGATCATGATCTCGGTCATCCTGAGCGAGGCGACGAGTTGCCCCGCGAGGTGCGCGACGAGACAATAGCGCGAAAGATGCCCTTTTCCCTCGCGCACGCGATAGGCCGAGCGCGCAAAACGTCCAGGCCCGAAGACGTGGGCATGCAGCCGTGAAATATCGGCGATGTCTTGCGGAAGTGCCTTGCGGATAACGAGCGGTGGCGACATGGGCGAAATAATTCCGGGAGATCGGACGGGCGGCTTCTAGCACACTTCGAATGGCGCGCGACCCTCCGCGGCCTGACAGATCCGCGCAGCATCGCGAGCGTCAAGTCCAGGCGGCAGATCCGTCAGGTCGAAGAACGTGAGATCCGGGCCGGCGGATGTCGGCACCGTTCTCCAGTCCCGTATGATGAACAATCCCACCCAGCCGCCAGCCCGCGCGGAGCCTTCGTCATAAACCCAGAAAGGATCTAATCCGATATCGAGCTCGATACCGTGTGCGTCCCTGAAGAAGCACCGCAGCGCCTGCTCCAGGGCCTCGCCCTTGTGAACCGTGGTCCGGGGCAAAAGCCAGCCGCCATCGGAGCCCGATTTAATTAGCCCCACTCTATTCGTCGCGTCGAGCAGGCAAGCTTGGGCCGCGAGCGTCGCGCCACGGGTCAAGCGCCAGTAGCTTTGCAGTCCGTGCGCGATTATCTTGCTCAACAACGCCAAATCTTCCCTCAACTTCGGCTGCTTTGCCGTGCAGATTGCATTGGTTAGCTAGCATACTGTGCTAGATTGTGCTTGCCCCGCCATCCTCGCTTTCGAAATGACAGAAATCTTTACGCTCGCGCACTTCTCCGATGTGCACCTCTCTCCCGTTGCGGGTTTCGACTGGCGGTACTGGAACGCCAAGCGGCTGCTCGGCTATCTCAACTGGCAGCGCAAGCGACGGCACGTCCATTTTGCGACGGTGGCCGACCGGTTGATTGCCGACGCTCAGAAGCTCAGAGCAGACCATATCGCCATCACCGGCGACCTGGTGAACCTCGGTCTGCCGGCGGAATACGAGGCGGCGCTCGCGTGGCTCCACAGCGTCGGTCCGCCCGACGAGGTCACGGTCGTTCCGGGCAATCATGATATTTATGCGCATCTGCGCGACGATCGCGGCATCGCGCGCTGGGCGGCTTATATGGACGCCGAGGAGGAGACGCTTGCGTTTCCTTTCGTGCGCCGCATTGGTCCGCTTGCGCTCATCGGACTGAATTCGGCCGTCGAGACGCCGCCCTTCGTCGCCAGTGGACTGCTTGGGGCCCGGCAGCTCGAAATCGCGCGCGAACAGCTCGCGAGGCTCGGCGAAGAAGGCGTGATCCGCGTCGTCCTCATTCATCATCCGCCGCTTGCCGGCATGACGACGCCCCGCCGCGAGCTGAAAGATGCAGCGCACTTCGCGCATCTCCTTGAGCGCGAGGGTGCGGAACTGGTCATCTACGGCCACAACCATCGACCCGCCGTCGATTGGTTTCCCTCGCGCGTGAAGCCCGTTCCACTCATCGCTGCCGCATCGGCGTCGGCAGGTGCGGCGTACGGCGAAGAACCCTTGGCGCGCTACAACGTTTTTACGTTCTTCAAAAGCGCCTCAGGGCTTCGCATCCGTCACGCCGTGCGAGGACTCGAGAAACCGGAAGGGCCGGTCGCAAAGCTGAGCGAAGAAGTTCTCGACGCGACCGTATGATCGGCATGAGCAGGAGCGATTTGCTGCCTGTACGATTTGACACAATCGCAGCGGCCAATTGCCACGCAAAATATGGATGCTCAAAAACCGCGCACCGAATGCGGGCGGCACGCCTGATCGGACATCGTGCCGCGAGATAACGCTAGAGGGCGCGAGTGCGCCTTGGTCCATACCGTTCGACCACCCGCAGATTGCTGTCTTCTGCTTTAAAGCCTCCGTGACTAAGGCCGTCGAATGCACGGTCGTTGTGCCGCGGCGCCGATGACACAGCCTTGCCCGCGAGATTAATGATACTCACGAGTCGCGCAGGCTCACGTAGTCTTATGCCGCGTGCGGGGAGCAGTACAATTTGCGGAAGATGACCGACATTAATCTTGCCCTTCAAGGCGGCGGAGCGCACGGCGCCTTCACTTGGGGCGTTCTCGATCGCCTTATCGAAGATGAGACGTTGCGGTTCGGCTGGATCAGCGCCACGAGCGCCGGCGCGGTCAACGCAGTCGCGCTTGCAGCTGGCCTTGCCGAGGGCTCGCGAGAAAAAGCGCGCGAGAAAATGTTCAAGATCTGGCAGGCGATCTATCAGGCGGGCGTGCCGGATCTGACGCGGCTCAATCCCTTCCTCAACGGGCTTGTGCGTCCATCGCAATTGACGACCCACCTCGCGACCATGCTGTCGCCTTACGAATTCAACCCGCTCGGTTTCGATCCCCTTCGACGCGTGATCACCGACCACGTCGATTTCGACCTCGTTCGCGCCAAATCACCCGTCGAACTGCTGATCGCGGCGACGCACGTCGCCACAGGTCGCCCCCGTCTCTTCCGGCACGACGAAATCACCGTCGAGGCGGTGCTTGCTTCGGCTTGTCTGCCCGTCCTTCATCACGCCGTCGAGATCGAAGGTTCTGCCTATTGGGACGGAGGATTTTCAGCCAATCCCGATCTCGTGACGCTGGCGAGCGAAAGTCCGACGGGCGACACGCTGCTCGTCATGGTCTCGCCGCGCGTCAACGAGAAGCTGCCGACGACGGCGCGCGACATCTCTAACCACGCCAACAGGTTGACGTTCAACGCGCCGCTGCTGCGCGACATCGAGGTCATTACCGCTGTGCGCGATGCCTGCGCCGGCGCGCTGCTCGCGAAGGGACGTCTTGCACCGCTCTGTCGTCACCGCTTCCATTTGATCGACGGCGGGCCCATCACGGGAACGCTCAACCCCGAGACCTCGCTCAAGCCCGACTGGGATATGATTACTTACCTGCACGGCGCCGGCCGCGATCACGCCGATAAATGGCTGAACGTTGCGCGTTCGGCGGTGGGCCGTCTTGAAACGGTCGACTTGGTCAGGCATTTCTTCCCCCCAACTGAAGACGGCGTATCGTTCCGTTCACCGGCGCCTGTAAAACGGCCTGCAGCCAAACGCAGCGCCGCCAAGCGCGCAAAATAGCGCGAGCTGGCTGAATACCGACGTCAGTGCTGCGCGAAAATCTGCCGAGAGCCGTTTCACGACATCGCTGGCCGACTGATCAGCCGACGAGCCGGGCATATCCCTCGCTGGCGGTTTCGTCGAGCAGTCGCTTATATTCCGCATAAGCTCCATTTTTAGGTGTGATCTCGCCGAATGCGTCGCCATCAAAGGTTTCGCGCCGCGCGTAAACGATCGCCGTCGCAACGGGAATGAACGTCGCGCGCTGCTTGTTGAGCGTCGTGATGATGCCCCGCATTTCGCCCGCCCGGTCGATCTGAGACACGAGGACCATACGCATCGCACCCTTCGTTAGCGATACGAGGTGAATGAAGCTCGACGACGCCGGAATGTAGAGCCGCCCACGATGGGCATAAGGCGCATCGGGCCGGTCGCGCTCCTGGAACAGCAGGCTCGGCCATTCCGGGTCCCAGCTGATGTCGGTGCGATAGCAAACGATCGTGTCGGGCAGCGAGAACGACCGGCGGATCGTAAGATAACTGCCGACGTAATGGTCGACCGCAACGCGCGCATAGGCTCCCATATAGACGGGCGCGACGCCGCCGTCGTAGCCCTTCGCGTTGGTCGGACCGTTCTCCACTGCGACCGACTCTCCGTGCCAGGCATCCCTCAGCCCGTGAAAGTCGAGCCCGAGCACCATGCAGACATCGAACAAGGTTTGGTCCCGCACCGAGCGGCCGCCCAGAAGGTTCTGGATCGTCTTTTCGTGACAGTCGGACGCGTCGGCAAGCTCGGCCTGCGTCAGCTTCTTCTCGACCATCGCAGTCTTGATCCGGTCGAGCGCTTCGGCGCGGGTCGCGGCGGGAGTGACGGGCTGCTTCTTCATGGGCCACGCGAGCAGGGGGGAGAAGAACGTCTGGATTGCGCGAAAATATCGATTTTTATCGTTGGGATGGCAATCGGATTCAGTCCGAGCAAGCAGCAACGCGAGATTTCGATTATCGAAGTGCCGGGGCTGTATCGGCGGTACAGCTACCGCAAGGATAGGCGTCGCATTCGATCAGGTACGCGTCTTGGAGGGCGGGCGCGAACAGACTTCTGGCCTGGAAAGAGAGTCGCTAGCGCAGGACTTCCAACCGGACGTTGGCCAATCCGGCGCTCATCATGTGAAGATTGCGGGCTGCGCCTTCCGAGAGATCGATGACGCGTCCCGGCTTGAAGGGGCCGCGGTCGTTAATGCGCACCACGACGCTCTGACCTGTATCCACACGAGTCACCCGAACGCGCGTGCCGAAGGGTAGCGTGCGATGTGCTGCGGTCATCTGGGAGGGATCGAAGCGCTCTCCAGTCGCCGTCGTCGATCCCGCTCCGCTGCCGTAATATGACGCGAGGCCGACCATTGCCGGTCCAGCGCCCGGCTTGGGGCCATGCAACCCGTAAGGATGCATTCCTTCCGGCCGCTCATTCGCAGCGGCCGTCTGCTGAGGCATGGATACCGCAATGTGGACAGTCGGATGCCATGAGCGAGGCACGGCGGGCCGCACCGTCTTTACGGCCCAAGTCCCCATTTTTAGAGCCTTGCCGGCTGTTGAGGCCAGCCCATCGGTCAGGGAGTCGGCCCGTAAGGGACCAACCACGGTAGTCGCGGCAGCTAAATTAAGGGCGAAAACAAACCCCACGCGAGTGCTTCGGTGCACGCAAATTCCCCCCGGAACCCGACACCTTCCAATTAAAGGCGATTCGCGAGGCGAAAAAACGTCAAGAGGCGCCGGTTCCCCAGGCGCCTCTTATTATCTCGAATTCGTCACAAATGCTCAGCTGCGTCCGAGGACTTCCAGCGAGACCGGAGCAACACCAGCACCGGTCATGCTGATGGCCTGGGCCGCACCCCGCGACAAGTCGATGATGCGCCCGCCGACGAACGGCCCGCGATCGTTGATCGTCACGACGACCGAACGTCCGTTCGCCCGGTTCGTGACGCGGACGCGCGTGCCGAACGGGAGCGTCCGGTGCGCCGCCGTCATGGCGCTGGGGTTGAAGCGTGCGCCGGAGGCCGTCATCTGGCCCTGCCAGTAATAGGAAGCCATGCCGCTGGAAGCTCCCCGGCCTGCCGAAGCATAGCGGTGACTCCGCCGCACGACCCGGTGGGCGTACTTCGAATGTGCGGCTTTGTGGGTCCGGTAGGAAACACGTGATTTCACGGCTTTATGAGAGCCGTGTGAGCAGACGTAAGCTGGGCCGTGGCAGGTCCAAGCTGCATCTGCTGGAACTGCGCTGGCCGCCATGCCCGCAATCCCGAATGCGGCAATAGCGAAGAACGAACGCATAATGCACTCCTTTTGCAAAGAGCAGCAGCGCTCACGGATCGAATTGAGTGAAATCCCCCGCTCGCGCGCCTGGCCGGGCGCGAGGCAACCGCCGCATGGCGGCACTTTCGTTAATGTTGGGAGAAGTGACTCATTAGGATTGAACCCTCGAAAGACCCGTAATCGAACCCCAGAACCCGGTTCGGACTGCCACCCGTGATAATTGGGGATAACCCCGTTCTGGCGGTGCACAAGCAGCATTCCAGTTCCATGCGGTCAACCCATTGCTACTACCACAATTTAACCATATTATTTAACGTTTTGAAAAGTAAAGACAATTAGACACGCAACTTTTGGGTGCGTGACGCCCTGTCGCAGAACAGATGGAGGTCACGTGCGACGGAAATGCCGAACTGCGGCAGGATGGCATTTCTTTTTCACATCAATCGGCTACCGCAATGCGGCCGTATGAGCGCTCTCACTGCCCCTGTTGGCAGACGCGGGTCATTGACAAGAGGAGCACGATGCTGGTCCGTCTGGCCGCACCCGATGAGTCTCAAAGCCATCCTTTCTTGCGGAAGTAGAGATACGGCACGAGGCCAGACACGAACATCAGGCCAAGCGCCAGCGGATAGCCCCAAGGCACGTCAAGTTCCGGCATGTGTCTGAAGTTCATGCCATAGATTGAAGCGACGAGCGTCGGCGGCATCAGCATCACCGCCATCACCGAGAACAGCTTGATGATCTGGTTCTGCTCGGTCGAAATCATGCCGAGCGTCGCATCGAGCAGGAAGCTCGTCCGCGATGACAGGAAGCGCAGGCTTTCCATCAAGGACGTGATGTCGTTATTGGCCGCTTCGATCCGCGCCGTGACCCGTTTGTCGTCTTTGCGCTCGCGCACGGCGTTGGCGAAAAAGAGAAGCATCCGGTGCAGCGACATCGCGCTTTCCTGGGCTCTTGCTGTGATGTCACCTTCCTTGCCGACCGTCTTGAGCAGCACATCGAGCCGGCGATCGCGAGAGTTCTGCGAGCCGTTCTGGCCGAATACGATCGGCGCCATGCGCTCGACCTGATCCTGAACCCGCTCGATCAGGTCGGCTTCCCGCTCGATCAGCATTTCGATGAGGCCGATCATGATGCCGGCGCCGCTCCTGCACCCCGCGTCGCCCTTTTGCGCCCGAGCGACGTAGAGCGGAAAAGCCCGCGGATCCGCGTAGCGCACCGTGACCAGATGCGTCCCCGAAAGGATGAAAGTGATGACGGAGGTCATCGGCACCTCCTGCGAGCTATTGTGCAGGATGATGCCCGTCATGTAGTAGGCGCCGTTTTCGGTGTAGAACCGGTTGGAAGCTTCGATTTCGCGCATTTCCGACCGCGTAGGCACTTCGATGCCGAGGGCCTGCTCGATGCTCTTGTCTTCATCCTCCGCCGGGTTCAACAGATCGATCCAGATGGCGGTCGCGAGGCTGCCTGTCTCGGAGCGCGGAACGAGCTTGCCGCCGACTGCATCGTACACAGTTATCATTGGCGTATCTCCGTAAACACTCGAATGCGGCAAGCGGGGCGGCGGCGTGACCATTTTCATGGCGGCCGCTGCAAGGCAAGCCTGCTAAGCTGAAAAGGGATGATTTGGAAGTGCGCGTTTCGGGCGGGTATCCGCGCGGCAACGACTCGAGGAATGGCAATGATGACGAAATATCAGGCGGCGATTTATCTGCTGATCGCGTGCGCGAGTGTCACAGTTACGCAATCTGCTTCTGCCAAAATCAAATGTTCAAATGGGTTCCAGGTTGTGGGCGGCAGCTTGCTCTCGACGCCGTATTGCCAGGACGAACTCGTTGCCGAGGTGGCGCGGCAATACGGAATGAATGCCTCGCCCGACGCGATCCGCAGCAATCCCAATTTCAAGCGCCACATCTGCAGGTTCGTCGGCCAGGACATTCGCATCAAGGAGTCGTGCGAAGAGGTGAACCCCAGCGGTCGCGCAAACTTCTGAGCGGTGGTGGACCGCGTTGGCCTCAGAACAAAAATAAGGTGACGTTCGCGCACGGCAAACGTCACCGAATGAATCTGTAATGCTCGAAGTCGGAACCAGGCCTAGCCGAGGTCGGGCGTGACTTCGCTGACGTCCTTGGCGCGGCGCACGCTGCCGTCGAATTGCGCGCCTTCGTCGATCGTCAGCGTCTGCTTGACGATATCGCCTTCGACGCGCGAGGTGGCATTGAGATTGACGGACGACCCTTTCAGCGCACCGTTGACTTCGCCCTGGATGATGATCGTGCGCGCCGTGATCGTGCCGGCGACGCTGCCGGTATCGCCGACAGTCACGGACTCGCCATGCACGTCGCCTTGGATGTGTCCGGCGATCAGCAACGAGCCCTTGGTCTTGATGACGAGCTGCTGCCCCGCGATCGTGATGTCCTGTCCGAGAACGGACGTCGGAGCATCGGGCACCGAATGATGTTGTTGCGCCGCTCCAAAGAGCGGCGACGCGGGCGTTTTCGGCGGCTGAGGCGGGATGGGCTTTAACGGTTCTACGTTACGCATATCAGGCGTCGCTGCGCGGTTGAACATTACTCTACCCCCAAAATGACATCAGTTGTCGCTGGTCCCGCGCGAGCGATAAACCACCCCAGTTTGGACACATTATGTCCGAACTGAAAACTTCTCCATCTAAATTGAAGGTCCAGGCGACCCGCGGGGGCGATACTGCTGCCGGCTCTATCGCGGCTCCCAGAGATCGACGAAGGGAGCCACGATGTGCTTGCCATGCCGCCCATGATAGACGTGAACGAAGGGCGCATCGACAACGGTATGCCCACCGCTTTCGACATGCGCGAACGGCGCGTCGACGACATGTCCTCTGTAATGGCGATGATACCGGTGATGATGGCGTCGATAATAGCGGCGCTCGTCGTGAACTCTGACAACACCCGAGGATTGCGTCTGGCCGGCCGCCACGGTCGCGCCGGGGAAAGCATGAGCCACCGGGACCGCAGCGCTCGCCAAGCCCGTAAGAACGGCCGCGGTAAACGCAATTTTGGGCAGGAAATACATGCGGTAAAACTCCGTAGCTGCAATTAATCGTTAAACTACGGACAGGCCTTTTTTTTCGCAACCGGAGCTTCGCCGATTGCAGGCGCGTGCGACACTTATACTGAATCTGGAAGTGATACCCGAGGCGAGCGATGCATGCGGCTTGTACGGATTATTTCCCTACGCCGCTTTTCCGGGCGAGCGGAAGCAGCAGCACGAACCGTTCATAGCGCGTCGCGAATGTGGCGACTGTAGTGCGGTGAATAAGGAGATCTCGCCAATGTAGCCGTCCGCGCGGCTCTCGTGCGTGAAGCGGCAAGTCAAAAAGGAAATGGGTGGCAGGATATGCCACCCATTTCATTTTGGACGCCCTGCAAGGTCCCCCCAGACCCGCCGCAAACCAAATTCAAGCAGCCTTAGCGCATGACAGCGCATTGGCTCTCTCCGGGCGTCGCGATGCGTGAGTTTCAGAAAACTGACGCAAAGCGTTACGGCTCTTTGTGGGTGTTTCTTACCCCCAGCCGACCCCCCGATCAGCTGTCCCACGGGCAAAAAGCTAAGTCAGGAAACGCTAGTCTTCCACAGAAACCGAATCAATTTGGGCCGATTCGAATTTTGGTGTGGTGTTTTGGTTACAACAAAATGCTCTGAGCAAAAGCCGAAACCGTGCCGTTTGCGTGCATCTGAGGCAAAGAGAAGGGCCGCTTTTTGAGCGGCCCCGTGAGATCATTTGTCATGAAAGCGGAGTGCGATATCTGCCGCTTCGTGTAGTCAGGCGCACTCGGGGAGATTTCCGGATGCAAGCCTGAGCGACCACGACATCGACCGCCTCAAGATCCCACTCGACATCGGACCACCTCCTCTCGGTTGTTGCTGATGAAGAGAGGCTCGCACGGTTCGCGCGATTTGAAAAGAGGCCCGGCCGCTCGGCGCTATTTGGAGCCCCCGCAACTCGGATACGGCGCCTTTTCTCCGGCGACGATCGGACAGACATGAAACGGGATCAGCTGTTTCAAA
>ERZ778017.2913-NODE-2913-length-12898-cov-4.897142_pt1 | contig 12898 bp, 6 predicted proteins | sample MGYA00375747_ERZ778017 | MGnify/ENA primary metagenome ERZ778017 (study PRJEB29350, sample SAMN05509838) | bioreactor metagenome | biome: bioreactor; material: wastewater | place: South Africa: University of Cape Town | collected 2014-03-17 ... | reverse complement strand
CATTTAATAAGTTTTTATGAGGTGTTCTGATATTTAAGCCTTAGCAAGCAATTTCTTGACTTGATATCTTTGTTGTTTCTTTAAGACCAAAACTTGGAATCTTTCGAAGTCAGATAATTGAGCTCTTCTTTGTTTAGCAGCTAATCTCTTGGCCCAAGCGGTAGCAGCCCATTTGGAGTCAATGTCAGCAGCAGCCCATTTCTTGTTGACAACAGCGGTTCTAGCGGATCTTGGCAAGTTTGGTAAAACAATTGGAGTCAAGACAACTTTAGCTAAAGAGATAGCTTGTCTTTGGACTTTTGGTCCATCAATTAAGACCTGAATGTTAGTAAAGAACAAAACGAAACAGGGAGCACATTGTAAAAAAGTGTACTACCACTGTTGAATTAAATTTTCAGAGCACATAAAAATGGTGCTACAAGCAATAGTGAAAAGACCATAGATTTTTCATAGTCGAAAGATAATACAGCTCTGCTGTAACATACCACGTCAACTTATCGTAATAATCAGTGATATAATCTTCAAGTATGATTCAAATGGTCATTTTACTATCGAGGTTTCAACATACTCTTTTTTGGTCAATGATTTCAACGACGGTAGCTAAATCTTGGTTGTTGATCAAGACAACTCTACCTAACTCAACGTATCTCCAGTTGGCAGCTTTAACAGTGGAATATGAGGACATGTTAATTATTGTATGGTAAGGTACTTTCAACTAAAACCTTTCGTGAAATTTTTTTACTAATACTTGGTGGTACAGTAACTAAACATTTTTTCATACTACTGCAGGTAATTCTGAATAATTGTACTACAGATAATACTCTGGTCCGGCAGACTAGTCATTTTTTCATTGTATTATATAATCGATTAAGTAAGTCAGTTTAGACTGGTCATATGACAATTTTTGCTCTACAGGGTTCAGCCCTAATGATATACATAGTCCGCCATCTCTACAACATATAAAATCTTCAGAATCCGTGCTTCTTCTGGTTCCTGTCAGATTTCGTAGAAAGTGAATTACGAACAACACAATGAACGGTAACATCCATAATGTGCACTATTGATGCATTGACTGTTCTTCGTTTTGTTCGTGATGTTTGGTATACACTAGAGAGGTGTTCCTTACTAAGACATTTTTCAACAATTTTTGGTATGTAGCTGATTGAAAGGTTTTAGTCATCTTGATACCGCTGAGTTTATGTGATGATTTAATTTGCGTTTGAGCTTGAATTATCTGAAACACGCCTAGTTTCATTGAAGATATTTCAAAATATGCAAACAACTTATATTCTGATAAACTCACCGGAGCAGAGCATCAGCTTTCACTATAATCTCCTCTCCCACCGTAATTGTCTAGTATAGGAACAGTAGTGTAGAACTAGTGGTATAGAACTAGTATTTGAACAGTAGTAACGGTCGTAGAGAATTTCTGCTATACATGTACCCATGCCATTTGCAGAGCACACATTTCACTACACTATTTTACGAAAAATACAAATTCTTCTCAACAAGCCGCTCAAGCTGAACAAGGATCGAATCAATCATTACCACTTCTCCGTCCTCTGGACCCCTAGCCTGGCTACGCCGTTCACCACCGTAGTACGACCCTGGATCGATTTGGTAATGAGGACACGTGATATACAGGACTTTTCACCTTTTCACTATAGGCAACTGAGAAGAGCCCGTTAACTTCAGACGAAATAATTGTATATGGTTATAAAGCCGTTGGCACGTAACTTGAAAGCAATACCGATTTTACCAAGAATGGCTTCTACTGGGACCAAAAAAGTTCAACAACCGGCGTGGTTGCAGCCTACAAAGAAGGAAGATGTTCCTTTGGTTCTCTACAACTCGTTGACGAGAACCAAAACAGAGTTTGTGCCATTGGTGCCTAATCATATCAGCTGGTACTGTTGTGGTCCTACTGTGTATGACCATTCTCATATGGGACATGCTAGAAATTACGTTTCTAGTGACATTTGCCGAAGAATATTGCAAAACTACTTTGGCTACAACGTCAAGTTCGTGCAAAATGTTACTGATATCGATGACAAAATCATTATTGCTGCCAGACAGCAACACCTTTTTGAGTCGAAAATTGCGTCTGTGTATCTGAGTGTAGACGATTCATTGTTGGAAAAGGCGAAATCGTATTTATTGGCTTATATCAACAAGAACTTGCCAGGGTTCAGCGATGAGATTTCGAAATTTGTTCCATGGACAGAGTCATTGAACGTTGCTGAATTATCGAAAGAAACTCCAAAACTTCCAATGTACATCAAGGCTGCTGTTAGAGCTCACAATGCTATCTACAGAAGCGGTGGTGATTACTCCCAATTTCTCTCCAGTATCGAAGAAGTGGCGAAACCAGCTTTAGATGCTGAATTTGGTAATTCTGTCACTGACAATTCGATTTTCAGAAAGTTACCTTCATTTTGGGAAAATAAATTCAACGAAGACATGGCCAAATTGAATGTTTTACCTCCAACTGTCACAACTAGAGTTTCAGAATATGTTCCTGATATTATTGAATTTGTTGATAAGATTGTTGAAAATGGATTTGCATATTCTACCCAAGATGGGTCTGTGTACTTCGATACTGTTAAATTTGAAAACGATCCTAACCATGACTATGCCAAATTACAACCTTGGAACAAAGGTGATTTATCATTAATTGAAGATGGTGAAGGATCGTTGTCTATAGGTCAAGCCACTAAGAAAAACCCTGCTGACTTTGCTCTTTGGAAAGCTTCTAAACCAGGTGAACCTTCGTGGCCATCAAAATGGGGTGAGGGTAGACCAGGATGGCACATTGAATGTTCAGTTATGGCATCTGACCTTACTGGCGAAACCATGGATATTCACAGTGGTGGTATCGATTTATGTTTCCCTCACCACGATAACGAATTGGCACAATCAGAAGCATATTTCGATAATAAGCAGTGGGTGAACTACTTCTTACACAATGGTCACTTACATATTGAAGGACAAAAGATGTCGAAATCTCTTAAAAACTTTATTACTATTGAACAAGCTTTGAAAGATTATACTTCAAGACAATTGAGATTAGTTTTTGCTTTGAGTTCTTGGGAAAAGCCGATTGATTTCAAGGAATCTCTCATTCAAGAAGTCAAGACTTTAGAATCCACCTTTTCCAAATTCTTCACTAACGTAAGAGCGTTAAACAGTGATTATAAACACAAATTGGCCAACGGTGAAAATGTTAGTCGGAGGGTTTCTGACATCGAAAAACAGTTGTATGATGATTTGAGTGCAGCACAAACAGAAGTTCACAAAGCATTCTGTGACAATTTATCATCTCCTCAAGCTTTGAAAGCCATCCAAGATTTAATAGCGAAAAGTAACACTTATATTCAATTAACATCCACAGGAGCTACTCCATTGAGAATTGAAGTTTTAATTGCTGTTACTAACTGGATTGTTAAGATTCTTGATATCTTAGGATTTGAAACCAGAAAAGACCAATTGGGATGGGAAGATGCCCAAGAAGGTAAAGCTAATGAAGGATCAATTGAAGATACTGTGATGCCATATGTTAAAGCATTAGCACAATTCAGAGACAATGTACGTAATCTTGCGATCAACAAGGCTGAACTTTCTGAGATTTTAAAGGCTAGTGATACCATCAGATCCGAGCTTGTACACTTGGGAATCTCGTTAGATGACAGACCAAATGGGCCATCGTTGGTTAAGTTTTTGAATGAGAGTGAAAAACAACAATTCCTCGCTCAACAAGAAGCAAAGGCCAAGATCGCGTTGGAAAAAGAACAAAAGAAGAAACAACAAGCCGAATTGAATGCCAAAAAAGAACAAGAAAGATTACAAAAGATGAAGGTCAACCCTCAAGAAATGTTCAAAGACAAGACTTTGTACAGTGAATGGGACGAAACAGGAATTCCATTAAAGGATGCTCAAGGTGAAGAAATCACTAAGAGTATGAAAAAGAGATTACTCAAACAATACCAGCAACAAGACAAGCTCTATCAAGAATACTTGAAGTTACAAAAATAGAAAATATACTTTGAAGTATAGCACAAATACCTAAATTTACATCGAGATATACATCTTATTGATATTATCATCGTATGGGGATATACATGCTGTCCGACTTGATAATGTTGTTCGCTATGTTTGAGATATGGAGCATTTTTGGTGGAACTGAACAGTTGACGTCAAACGAAGATGGTAAAAAATTTGAGCCAATTGCCAAAATTCTCTAGACAACAACCAACAGCTTCCTACTACGTATATATAGAGCCAAAAACATCGTTTAATGTATTACCAAAGACGTAAACTACGCTTTCTTTAAAATTACAAGAACACGCACAATGTGAAGGATTAGAACACGATAGTGAAAACTTCACGGTAGAAAAGCGAATTCTGAAAACCACCATCCTCACACAATGTTCAATCTTGCTACAAGGTTTCAGCAAGCTGGGAATCAGGCATTGACTGCATCAAGTATCCTTGCGGGTATTGTGATCTTTTTAACATTTGTTCAATTGTATCGGGACAATGTTTGGTCTATTGATACCACCAAGATTTCTAATATTAGACCCAGCGCCAGTATAAAGCAAAGTTTCCAGTATGGATCATTAAACCGAAAACCTAAGGAAAATTCCAAGATTCAATTCGATTTGAGTGCAGATTTGACGCCATTATTTAACTGGAATACCAAGCAGATTTTTGTCTACTTAACTGCTGAATACCCTGGCAAGTCTCCTGAAAGCTCGAACAAAGTTGTTTACTGGGACAAGATCATTGAGACCAAAGAGGATGCTGTTTTAAACTTGAAAAATGTCAAGTCTAAGTACTCGGTATGGGACGTTGAAAAATCGTTCAGAAAGAGAACCGCAAATGTCAAGCTCGAGTGGAACATTCAACCTTGGATCGGCCCATTGGTGTTTGGAGAAACTTCAATGAACTCGTCGTTCGATTTTGCCGAAGTCGTACAAAAGAAGAAGTCCTAAGTTATATATTATCTAATATACAATTTTATGTACATATTTATTTACATGATGTTAAATGCGAGGTGGTAGCCTCCACCAATTGGTATTGGGTGCCTATGCAATCGGAGTCGTTTTTCTTTTAGGCGCTTGATGATGTACATTGTATCGTTCAGGTTTCATATACATCAACGCCGAGTACGTTCTTGCTCGTCTATCGTTGAAATCTTCGTTTCTTTCAGGAGGAGATATCTGATCGATCTTACGACGAAACCGTTTGAGTCGTGAATTGTGTCGGAAATAATCTGAGAGATACCGCATTGTATTCGGATACTGTTTTAGGAGTTGAGATCCTTGTTTTGAGTCGTTCTTGCAATATTCTTCAACTGCTCTGTACAACTGGCCAGGCTTGATGATACAGTTGAGAGTTTTTATTCTCTTTTCTGGCAAGAAGAAACCGGGAATGTCTCCCATGACCTTTTTTGCTGTCCATTCATTCTTAGTGATGAGATACTTGTAGTTTTTCAATTGTTTCTTGAACTCAGCAAATGGATGTGAAACATCGTGGAACTCCTTTCGTAAGTCATTCACACTTTTGATATCGTAGAACTCATTTAGCAAGTCGTATCTGTTAATGTACTCTTCGTTTTTGTAGTTTGCGATATCTAGAATTGCTAGTCTGTACAAATATTTCATACGCTTGAACATTACAAGTTCAGCAATATTCCCACGTACCAAAAACATCTCAGTGGGTCTCAAAATCAACTGCAAGAATTTTGTTTGTTTATCTTTCAAAAGAATATTGGAGAATGTATTATACTGATAACCTGTTAATCGAACATTTAATGCCGTTGCAATTTCTAGTAGTTTCGCATAGCTTTCAATCGGTTCGTTATTATTGCTCATACATCTAAGCTTCAACTTCACCAAGTCTTGATATTGCCCAAGCAATATTCTAGGAATCCTTGTTGTTTCCTTATCCTTGAATGGGTACGTTGCATTGAACTTTTCTATGATTGTTTTCAAATCAGACAACCCTGAATTTATTAAACTTTCAGCTAGCTCGGTTTTGCCTTCTGCAAGGTAAATGCTGCTCATTTCCTTGTAAATAGAGAACCTTAATTCCTGGTCAATCTTGGATCCTAATATTGCCTTTATCTGATTAAAGAAATGAACCAAAATTTCAACGTTCACTTGATTTGAACCGCTCGATAAAACGTACGTCGAAACTATTTTGCACAAGTTGGCAGCATTCGCGTGTATCAATGAAGTCAGCGGTTTAAGGTTTCCTTCATTCGCATCCAATGTGAGTCCATAAATCTCAAAGATAGATTGTAACAATCTGAATGAATTCTGGTTTTTATTTTGATTATGATTGTCCAAGTATACTAGTGATTTCATCAAATACAAATACGTAATACTTGATATTTCGATTCTGTTATCGGACATCTCTTTGTATATCTTCAACACATTTGAATGGGATTTAAACGAATCAATCAGTGAGTAATGCTTGAGGAAAGGTACAAAATGTTTTTCTTGTAAGGTTTCTTTGATTTGGGCAAGATCTTTCACCTTCCACGCGTCTCCTGCCTCTTCTCGTTGTAAATGGTATTTTATTATTTCTTGAAGTAAACTTCCATTATTTTTCGTGTTGGCAATTTTGTTTTCCATAGCGATATCACGAATATACTGCATTCGTATGTTCAACCTCGATAACGCTCTGGAATCTGTACAAGTTCTCCACCAGAATCTATAATTTTTGAACTGTAATGCATAAACTTCAGACAGCGAAAACGGAACATCGCAAATGGTGTGGAGCTCATATATCAACTTGTCTGCAATCTCATATTGACCTAAATGAATGTAGGCATTGATTAAGCTCTTATACACATTGAAATCAAGAAGATTCATTTTTGACGCAAGGGTCTTCAAGTTTTCCACTTCAACTAGTGCAAAGTTCTGTGATGCAAAGTAAATAAAGTTAGCAAGCAATTCAGAACTTATTAAGTTAAACCCGGAATTTTTTTGTAACTCGAGTGTTTCATTTAAAAACTTGAATGCTCCTTCCACATCACTGGATTTGAAATAAATTTTGAAAATGAGCGAATATAAAAATGCTGAATGCTTTTTCAAATCAGGATAATCTATGCAAAATTGTTTGTACTTATCAAAACAATCTTTAGCTCCGTCGATGTCATCATTGTAGATTCTACTGCTGATCAATGCAGCAAAAATGGAAGATGATGGAATCAAATTTCTCTTTAATAACTGGTCAAACAAACCATCTACTTCAGTTTTAGCACCCATAGATGCTAAACTACTCATAACAACGGAGTAGTGGAGAACATATGGCAAATCACCTCGTCCATACATCTCTTCAAATTGAGCTTGTAGCATTTTCCAATCTTTCGATTTCTTGCAAAGTTTCAAAATGATTTCGATTTGTTCTTCATGTTGTAGATTTGGGTATGCTTTGTAACTAGAAATTGCAGTTGAAAATAGATTCAAAGATGAAAATGCCAGGATGATTGAGCTTAGGTCTTTATAATGAAGGTGAACTGTCTCTGACAAGTTATTTTTCGAGATGAATTTACCTTTGAACTTCCAGTAATTCAAAACGTTATTAGGAGAGAAGGCAAGTAATGCCGTCATGGATGAAGTCATAAAATTACAAAACGACGTTTGCGAGTAATCAAGCTTGTAAAACATATCCTCTAGGAATTTTAAATGACGAAGAAATCCTTGATTTGGGGTGGCAATCAATCTTAATGCTTGTTCGTAGACCTTGTATTCTGGATCAACAAAGAGTAAATGATCGTCATTTATATGTTTTACGAATTTGAAGAAACATTCGATAAAATATCGCTTCTCGTCAGCATCTGAAGCGTTTAAAAATCCAATTTTCATCATAGTTGACAAAAGGGTTCTCTTTTGTGATATGTCTATATCGCTATTATTCAAAAATGATCGGATGGCTCGCTCGTTCATGGACAATGTGCCCTGGACATACTTCAATTGTAATGTATTGATTACCAAGTCGTCCCATGTAGATTTAATTTGGAAATTAGAGTATATGGGCCGTATGTATGTGAGATACATTTCAAAATTTCTAGAGTTCATCAATATTCTGATAAGATCTTGTCGTCTTGACAAAAACAGATCTTGCAATGCCCGGATATTGGCATCATTTGAAGGTTTCAGTAAAACAGTTTTGAATGTTTCAAATAACGTGTTGATTGCGTCCATATTGGGGAATCCAGATACAACACTTATTAACGTCTCGAAATGTGAAATGATATCTTCTGCTTCTTCTCGAGTGAACTCGTTATTGTTTTGAAGATCCCGCAAAAACTTTCGAGCAGTAGTTTTATCGTTTGCCAATCTTTCCACATGATGGTTGTTGTGTTGGAAAAGTTCTTTATAGGTATATCTATTTGACGGTATGGACAAGGAATATCGCTCGAAGAACGATTTGGGGCGTTTTTTAGAAACTTTATGCAATTCTTCTGAAAGCGGAGACTCATCCTCGGGAAGTCTCGCTTGTGAAATGTTCCTTCTTAGGGCAAGGTATAGTAATTTGGAACTCTTGGATCGTACTTCTGCCCGTTGCAAAAACATGCAAACGTCTATAGGTCGTAGCATTATGGCACGGCAAACGTGATGTTTTCTTTATATACAAGTAAAATGAACCAGACGTCTGGCAATGCAAAGGAAAGAACGAGCAGTTGTATTCACAATTTGTATTGTGCTTTGCTCTAGTGTAGTTCTGGATTATCAGGTTATAACCATCTTGAAAAATCTGTATACAAAATTTTGTGGTGCAGTATATGGGCCTGGTAGCGTCGGCGTAGTGGTAAGACGATGTTGGCAGTAGAAATAGAGGAGGAAACGACGTAACCTTCGTATGAGACAGAAAGAAGTAGAATTCAATGTACGCCCAGAATGAGGTGCTAATCATCAAAATCTTGGTAGGAGTGGAAACACCATCAAATTCCTATGGAATGGTCGAGGACCAAAGAATTCACAGAGGTGCAGACAATAGCAGACTCCAAGTTTCGTCTAGCTGCCTTACTATCAAGCATTTACCTATACATTTCATATAGAGTTCACCATGTAAGGCATCATTTTCAGAGACATGTGACCCTTTTTTTTGGAGTAGTTGTAGAAGTTAATTTCGTTCAGTGTGAATATATAATAAATCATCATATCAAAAAAGACTTGTCAAGAATATTCAGACACAAAATGTGAGAACCTATTAAAAATCCCTGTCAAATTAGTAAACGTTCCCTAGACTGCAAAAATGGTAATAAGTGTTGGTAAAGAACGATTGATGTGGGGGTTGGTCCGAAATTCTTATATTTATGGGTGAACTTGGATTAAAATAAAATGGCTGCAAAATACCACATATGGCAATCATGAGCAAAACTCTTACCAAGGTAACTGCAAAAAGAGTCATTCCAAAAACAACAGATTCTATTCTTCTACAATAGTCCAATCTATTTACGGTAAAATTGTGAAAAGGACGAGTATGATGTATTGAAAGGTCCAAAGAATTGACCGTGTCAGTCTTGACACCGCAACCATTACAAACAAAAGTTAGGTCAAAAATATAAAACAGGTTACTTCGGATAGGACCAGGAACATTAATAATTAGTTGTTCATTTGGTGGATCCTATGGATCTCCGCCAGCCATCACATACCTTTCCAATAGATAGAAATAAAAGAGTTGATGAAGTTTCCAAATATTTTGAAAGCTGTTCCACGGCGGTAAAAGTAGCCTCATCCTTGTTGTTGTTAGCTGTCAGGGTCCCCAATCAATGCTTGTGCTGTTTGAGGTAACTAAAAAACTTGTTGGTGGAACCATTCAATAACTTGTAACGGGCATGAATTGCAGCCAACTCCGGTTAGTTTGCGTTCTCGTTAGTCCTACCACCAGTTAATTAGTAGTTTTAATACAGTTGAGGTCGCTGAAAGACGTTTTAGATAATCTGTTTGGGTTTCTGTTGCATATCTTTCCGAATCATACTGGTGGAACGCAAACTTTCAATGTCTGAACGAGAAAACTAGCCATGTCCCTGATTTGTTTACTGTGCTACTAAATGTCAGCAGTCACCGGACTATTGTAGTACGGGATGTGGGTTTAATACCTGTCTTAACCGGATATTATTAATATTACTACTTATTTTGTGAAAGTCCAGATATCACCAACGTTTTTTTCCAATCACATACAAGGAAACTTCAGTACATCGTGCATGGGTATATTTCTGATGGCGAGGCTCTAGGTACCAGCCGTCGAGATTTACGAGTTCCTCTTAGTTTGGAATTGATAAATTCTAGTGATTTTTGTGGTCAGTAAATAATCTGGTCAGAATACTGGTACTTTCCTATCATTGCGAACTGTCAATTTGATTGGTATTCTGTATATTTTGGCAACTACGATTGGCAATAGATTCAAGAAAGCTTTCATCGTTGTTGTTGAATTCACAAGCCTTTTGAAATATTTGATCCACTCAGTACAAACACGGCGATTAATCAATTTTTAACCTCTTTTGGTTACAATTCAACTACAATGAGCTTCTCTCGTTTGTTACGAAAGGCATGAACTTATGAATACAATGTCCATTCATGATCAATTAGGTTCCGCCCAATAATGAGTGATAGTATCTTGTTACAACTAATCCTTACAGTATCGGAATGCTGTTGCACACCCACAAGTTGTTTCGGAAAAAGCAGGATATACATCTATCCTGTATTGTGATACCTTTAAGGGTCTGCTGTATAATTGACACATGACGTAATCGTTGTCTGTCAAACCGGCTTTTAGCCTGTGCTAAGGGCCGTGTATTTTACGGCGGCATATATTATGGTCCTGTTAATAAGGTAAAAACACTATAAATAATCAGATTCCGCCAAGACAAAAATAAAATATTTACCTCTTAAATAGAAGATATCTTGCAAACGAAAGTATGGAAAATAGGGAATTACCTCAAGATTTAGAACCACAAGATGTTTTTCAAGTTAGATTAAGAGAAAGTATGAGGCTATTGGTTAAAACGGGCTACGTGTTTCTAGCCTGGTTAATAATTGTAACAATAATATCGATTGTCGCTTTGGCACGCGCGGAACTGTTTGGTACGGCTGCGCATCAGTAACAGTAGCTTGACAATGACTGATTTTGTCTTACCTAAGAGCACGATTGCAGACCGTTTACTACTCATGCTAGGTGAGCAGAGCTTTTATCAACTGAGTATAACATCACGTAATATAGAGAAGCATATCTGGTGCAGGTTGGAATAGAGGGAAGAGGTTGTACGAAATCGGGAAGTTGTTGGTAGCAAGGTTACCAGGACGTTACATGGACAACGTCGGTACCACAGACCAGATGACGTCTGAATATTTAAAAACAGTTAGCAGCACTATTGGTATGCCAGAAGCTATGTTAGCTCATGTTGATGGGCCAAAATTATGTAACGATATCGCCGGGAAACCAGAGATGTTAGTATTGACAAGTAATGGTGGTATGCGTCATATACCGATCAATACCAGCAACCTTAACCGAACACTGTGACTTTGCTTTCGCTAATGGACAAAGCAATGACAAACGAGCCAGGGGTGAACAAAACAACGAACAAGACTTCCCTTTCATCCAAAAGATAATGGAGTATTATCTACAGCCTATGATTATGGTCAGATGGATCACGAGGTGACATGCTTATTAGGTGATGCTCTGTATAACTAGTATTATTACAACATACATGACGAGAATAATAGATTGCAGCAGGTGAATCCAGAGGTTATACGCAAAATCCATATGTCCATCGCTTGGCGACTACGGGGACCCTGAAACATAATGGATGTAAAGCTGCTTAATTTAAAAAAATAAACGATGTGATGCATAAAAAATAAGAAAATAATAAAACAAAAAAAATGGCGGATGTACTAGGGCTTTGTTGTCTTCCAAATACCCGATCTACAAATGCTACAAAAAAGAGTAGATCTAATAAATCCAAAAAAAAAAACAACTCAACAAACGAAGGTATTATAGGTATTATACCTATAATACTCTTGAACCTATAACTTGGGAAAACAACAACGGTAGATCGGTAATTAACGGGCAATTTATGCGAACTGCCTTTCATGTGAGAAAACTACCTATGAAAGCAAACATTCATATACCATTCGATTTAGCCAAACTACAGAAAAACTAAGGGCCCAACTTATATTGAAACAATATGAACATACAAATTGAGGAAACAGACATACCATTCTAAAAATAAATCAATACCTCTATTGTTACTATAATATACACCATTTACGACTAGAGCAAGCGATTGCGAAATTGGTATGATAATTTAAAGTTAGGGAGTTTAGTAATGTGAAATCTTAACAATATGACAAACATATATCAAACGTTGGTGGTTTTTTTATTTACTTTTCCTTCCAAACTGAAAAAGTATATAAATCATTGTATACACTAAGCATCTAAAGTTATAAATACACATTAGTTAAATAAAATAAGAGAAACGGTATGTACTCCGTATGAAGCGGAAGGAAGTTATATTATAGCGTTGGCCCAGGATTAGGTCAGGATAATCGAAGCCCCGGTAGGAATGGGCACACCACCCGGAATGATTTGAGGAAAGGGAGACCAAACTACAAAGATGCAGGCAATAAGTAGACGCTATATCCATTCGTACTCAAATCCTTACTATCGAGCATCTACGTTTTCTACACATTTCAAATAGATATCAATTTATTCACTATGGAAGATATTTTCATCAGAGTCATTAAATCAGTTATTTTTGGAGTAGTCATAGAACTTAATCTCGTACAGTGTGAATATATAATAAATCATCATATAAAAACATCGTCCAGAGAGACTGGTCAAGAATATTTAGAAATAATAAATGAGAACCTATTCAAAAGCCTTA
>ERZ778017.2912-NODE-2912-length-12907-cov-4.948880_pt1 | contig 12907 bp, 4 predicted proteins | sample MGYA00375747_ERZ778017 | MGnify/ENA primary metagenome ERZ778017 (study PRJEB29350, sample SAMN05509838) | bioreactor metagenome | biome: bioreactor; material: wastewater | place: South Africa: University of Cape Town | collected 2014-03-17 ... | reverse complement strand
CACATTTTGCACCCATTACATAGCCACAGAAATATTTATACTAATTACAAATAGAAGCACCATTTGCAACACAATATAGGTTAGAACAATGCCAGCCTGTACTTTCTTTGTTTTCGCACCTCAAAACCGGGTTATGATTGCTGTACAGCCTTATCTATTTATTTTGGAATTTGTGGTGCGACCACGATGGAATTTTCATCTACTACATACAAAATCAAATTAATCTTGTAGTAAATATCGTGTAACTTTATTCTTTTTTGTGACAGCGTGGTTTTCACTACCGAGATCGCTTGCTTCGCCGTATTTCGACTTCGACAACTAAAAAAATCCACCACATCAGACGACCTTTGGCTGATTGTAAATGTTCAAGCCCATATTGAATCTAGCCCTATTCGATGTTAAACTTAGATCGCCACACAAAGACCTTATTTTGATCAAGGGAAATGAGTTTGAATGCGATTCTATTCCGTTTGAGGGAAGTGTCAAATTACTGATTCCTGAGGATATCCATGTTAAGAAAATCAAGCTCAAGTTGATTGGTGATTTCTCAGTAGAATGTTTGGAAAGACTGGCCACGGGGGCAGTTTTGGACTCCATCATCGAACGATTGTGTGTATTGAAGGTAAACTGGCCCAATTTGTTGACTGATGAGTCGGGAGTGGTCACTTTTGGTAACTATGGAGATGAGGCCCTAAGCTTTCATAAAGTACAGCACTTGAAAAGACCAAACGCAAAGGACGAAAATCCCACTGCAAATAACAAGCCAAATAGACCAAAGTTCTCCAGAGCACATTCTTCACCGACGTTTTCGAAAAACGTTCTGGTGAATATGCATCGATTGCCTAATTCGGGCATTGATGGCACTCCATTTAAAGGAATGAACACCTCGTCAAGTCAATCATTTTTGTTACCACGGGGCAACTACAGTATTCCATTCTCGGTCTTGCTTCCCGCAAATGTGGCAGAGACGGTAGAAGGATTATCATGTGCTTCTTTATTGTACAAGTTGGAATGTACTATTGAACGTGGAAGATTTGAAAAGCCCATCACGAAATTGAAACACGTCAGAATAGTGAGAACCTTGCACCCTCAGAATCTCAATTTGGTTGATACTATCGACGTTGACAATACTTGGCTGGGCAAAGTGCAATATAACGTGAAGTTGAACAGAAAGGGTGTGGCCATAGGGTCCAATATCCCAATTTCTTTGACGTTTATTCCTATGACGAAAGGTATTTCGTTGAAAGCAATCAGAGCGTCTATCATTCAGCAATTTTCTTTCAAGGTAAACGGGGTCAAGACTCCAGATTTCGAGCAACAGTTGTGTAAACAAGAATTACACTGGACGCCTCACGATAATAGTTTGGACACCTGGGTAGTCAAGACTCACTATAGGGTACCAGACACGTTGAAAGGATTGAACCAGAGTTGCGATTTCAAAGGAGGATTGGTGAAAGTAAGACATAGACTTAGACTTTCGATCTTGTTACAGAACAAAGAGGGCCATGTTAGTGAGTTGCGAGCAAATTTGCCCATTTGGATATATATTAGTGCCAACACTGGACATGTAATTGGAAAACAGTACGAGATCCATCCTAACCATGGAAATTTTATTGAAATCCCAATGAAGGAAAATGTATATTTCAAGAAAGACAAGCAGAAGGCAGCCAATTATTCAGGCTCACCCAACGAAATCGAGCCAGAGGACGAAGAAGAAACCGATGATGTTGATTTGGACCGTGAAGACACCGCACCACCTCTCTACAACCAACACAACCTTGACCCAGTTTTGGACACCAACAACAATAACCAGGCAGCTTTGGAGCAACTAGTTCGAGCAATTTCCCCAGAACCATTGCAACCATCATCCGCGCCGGTTACAGGGTACTTTGATATACCAAAGAGAACACAAACAAGCAATACGTCATTGCAGTTCATGAACAAAATCCCTACGTACGAAGAAGCACTAGATGAAGAGGATGAAATGACTATTCAACCTTTGGATTTATCACCACTGTATGATGAGGGGGTAGTTAGAAGGGATTCTCAAGCTAATGCTGATACAATCGCTGATACAATCCCAGATTTCAGACATTTTAGATCGAAACTGGAGAGTAGAGGAAGAAGAAGTGGTAGTAGCTCTGGGACTGCAACACCAACATCGTTTGGAAATATTGATGGAATCAGTATGGGCAACGCTCACAAGTCACCCATTCATTTGAGTCTTGCTAAGATGTTTGCCAAACGGGGTAAATAATACAACACGAACAGGGTAAACGAACAACCAAGTTTGCGAAACAAGTGATGGTTAATAGGAGTATAAGCAAGGCTTGTTTTATAGAGACAAGAAGCAAACTAAGTGTGTATACTTGAGTGCCTGGATAGGCAAATTTGATAGCAAATTTAGCTACAGTAGTCAGTTTGAGATTTGAATGGCTGGCAGAATGATAACAAATTGTTATTGTAATAGACTTATAGAGTGCCTTTTTGGATAGCGCAGATGGAAATGTATTTTAATTGGAACAATGTGTAGTATCTTGCCAAAGCAATTTGTAGAAGAATTTGTAGAAGAATTCGTCTAGTTAAGTGTAATAAGCTAGTTTTATACAACATGTTACAATCCCGCTAGAGAGCATATCAGTAACTATAAGCCTTGAATTTTGAAAGGGACAGCGAACCGTCCGGCTACTGGTTATTGTAGTGATAATGTGGCCAACAGTAGCACGAAAGTGTTTGAGTATTTACAATTACAAAGTAAATAGTACAACAACGTGTTCAGCAAGTTAGCATTGTCAAAATCAATAAATGAAATTCACCACAATTCGTCAAATACTATAAAGAGCTTATAGAGCAAGCACGTCAAAATTCACATTATTCAGATAAATCCTTCAAGACTATTGATTGTATATCAGATTAAACCCAGCCATAAACCATGGTTCTCCCACTACATTCTGCCTCCCAAAGTTTTGTCTGTCCGTTAACGGTTTATTGTGAAGGTGCTCATCTCGTCTATATTTGTAGTGCAGGTAGGTTGGTTGCAAAATTGGGTTCCAGATTTTCAACTTGCTCCTGAGATCTAAACATTTCCAAGATATACTGTTCACGAGAACGGATTTAACAACGTTGCAATCGTTGTGTGAACAGACGTGTTAATTGAAGTAATTTCAGTTCTGGAGGCATTTCACCCATTCGTTTGGTGTTTGTGTTTACATACGCGTAGTAAAATCCCAGTTTGATTAAACACTCCAATTCACAATGAGTGATCCATTCAAAGTATATGAGCAACAAGCTCATGTGAACCGTAAGCGTATGAGGCGAGAACAGCGTCTCATTGTCGGTAAACTCCCTGTTCTTACTACTAAGACTCGAACGCGACGCGTATTGGGTCAAATCAATACCAATGTTAGGTCAAACAACAGGTCTCCAAAACACTCTGTTCCTAGTTGCAGAGTACCTGAGGATGAAAAATCTACAACAGTGCAGTCTACTGCCGTATCGGTGTCTGGTATGGTAATACCAGATAAGTTTGTCACCATGAGAAACAACGAGAAATACGATGTACTAAACCGAGTACTAGCCATTTTGTCAACACTCAAAGCAATAGACCCGGAGCTAACATTGTGCAAACAAGTTGCAACATCCTACTTTGAATGGTTCAAACATCACCGGTTTCTGTATATATGGGATCGACGTCATCGCAACCCAATTCGTACCACAACTGCTAACTCCGAGATGCCATTGTCCATTTTGCATTATCCTATCAACATATCAGCACCAACACACTTAATTCTACGTATAAAAAAGATTGGTTGCTTTATGTATGTCTGTCATGTAGTCGAACTCAAGACTTCCAATGCGTCCGTGGTGATTTTGGCAGTTTCGTACACTCAAACGCTACAACCTGACGACAAGCTAGTATTGCAGGACAATCTAGCTATGCAGATTACCATTAATGGTCAGGAATTGCCGTTGTACTTAAAATGGAAGTTCATAAAACACAGCTGAAAGTTATGGGTAGGTGTTCTTTTTTTTTAACTAAAATGGTGATAATAGAAAACATATAGCTTCAAGTCAATCAATTATGTACATAGATTCTTTAATTTGACTGAAAAATACATACTAATTTAGTTTGGAAGGGAAAATATATTAAAAACCCACCACATTGTTTTATAGTCTTAATGTTTATTAATTTTTATGCTTTTTTTCAAAAAATTAGAAAATGTCGCTGAACTTTGAGAATCAAGACACACATTTTGGCAAATCTAGTAAGATAAACGTCAACGAAAACCGCCTGCGTAGCGTAATGGTTAACGCGTTTGACTTCTAATCAAAAGATTCCGGGTTCGACTCCCGGCGTGGGTTTATTGCGGCTTTAGCTCAGTTGGGAGAGCGTCAGACTGAAGATCTGAAGGTCCTGTGTTCGATCCACAGAAATCGCATTTTTAATTTTTTCATAGCGCATTTGGAATTAACCTTAAACCTTCCAAATTTATTTTTAGCTTTTTATCTAATTGTCATTTCGTATCGGAATATTTTCGGTATAGCCTATAACCATTCAATTGTCATCATTCACCATGGTGGAATTATCTTCGTTAATATTACCCTACCAAGAATCGGACTTAAGCCACTTAAGCTTATACCGGATAAACTTCACTGATGAACTAGACCATTATCGGTATTCTATACATCTAGACGATACAAAGTCCGTCAGCTCATTAACAAAAATCAATTCCAAGTCATTAACCCCGGTCTATGAAAGATTACATTATGTTGATAATTCCTTCCAACCAGTTCAAGATTCAACTTTATCCCACAACTTGAGCTGTCCTTTACTAATTCAATTTCCTAATAACTTTTCCAAATTAAAACTATCAATTGGTCAACGTAAACGACAGGAATCATCGAAATCATTATTAATCGTAAAATCTAATATTCATTATACTCAAGACATATTAAAGCAGTTACAGAACCAAAAAGTTAATCCATCTATCCAATTTGAAGTGTCGAAACTTAACTACGATGACCTACCGTTTAACACCAATGAAAAAGTTACAATCAACGATTCTTTTAACTCGAGTAATATTCACTCAGATGTGACGGTTTCTCTTTGGGAACTAGACGAAAACGACAACCATCAATTTTACTTGAAATTCTCGATTTGGATCGACCCACCGCCCAAGTCTCGTGTGTTCTCCACTGATTCAGTCTCGAGTGATCCAATGGGGTCAACGGATTTTGCAGAATCTCGGACAGACGATTCTCCAATACATGTAAATTCACCCAGACTTCCTGACCGTACACCTTCGCGAGTGCCAACTGATGTGACAACACCACCATTGCCTTCAAGTGCAAAGAAATTGGTCAACCCCAATGCACCTTCGAGAATTTTACAAGTTGGAAACTTCAGAAGAGACTTTAACTTCGATATTGAAGATGGACCTCACTTTAGAAAAGCAATCAAGAACTATGATGAGACAGTTCACCATTATAAAAAATCCTGTTTCAAGTTGTATGATGATTTGAAAAGTTTGGAAACATGCATTAATCGTTTATTCGCTGCCAAAGCAAGATGTATGGATCATATTAATGGAGTAATTGCCTATCATTTTAGTCCCATTTTAAAAGAGTTGAATTTCTCTAACGAACTAGAAGCTAAAGTCAACAAATTGTTTGACCCAATGGAAAGAAATTTGAGGTTTTTTGTAAAGGATATCTGCAATTTGAACCAAGTCAAACGGATGTGCCAAAATCTAAATTCGCTTTCACAGAAGGACTCCAAAAACAAAGCAGATGTTCAAGATGTTTTAGAACATTCCAAGAAAGTTTTTGAAAACAACTCCAAGGAGTATTACGCTTGGTTGAATAAATATTTATCGAATGAAAAGGACAGACCAGAATCAAAACTATTGAGCAAGCGCAAAGATTTCGAATTATCAAAGTTCGATTATTTGAATCAATTGAATTCGTTTACAAACAATCAATATATCAATAAGTTTTTGGAAGGTCTCTTCAAATTTTTGAATTTGAATGTGGATGAAAAGTTTTACCTTCAATATGATCTATTCAGAGATGTTAAACTCAGCGAAAGTTTATTACCTCATAAATACAACATATACTTGTTGGTACTTTCACGGTTCAACAGTGAGAAGGCAAAATTCAGACAACTTATTGAGGCTAGCTCATCGAATGAGGAATTGACTAAAGTTATCCGATACGGCTCTTTGAATCACAATAACACTGATCCTATGGAACTAGATTCTACAATTGTTGACGAAGACAACTTGGAACTAATATTTGAAACCACATTTGATATCGATTCACCAACTAATATAAACAATGATGCTGACATGTCAGGAATTTTGTACGCACTTCGTGGGAAGGGTAAAGCAGGATGGCATAAGGAATGGGTTGTATTGAAAAATGGCCAATTGATGGAATTTGCAGATTGGAGGAAAGGTCGAACGCCGATTAATACTCCAATTGAGGTTGCACTTTCTAACGTAAAACAGATTTCTTACGAAAAACGTCAAAACTGCATTGAAATCAACACTTCTACTGGAAGTAAACATGTATTTCAGGCTATCAATGCGGATGAGGCAAATAAGTGGGCCAGAGCTCTTTACCAGGCTGGCCAAGTTGTCAATACATCGAGGTTGAAGAATATATTAAAAGCACCGCAGCCAATTCACACAGGAAGTGACTCTAGTAAATTTAAACTCAAGAGTATAAATACGGGAAAGGCTGTGATTGCTGGTACATCTGATAGAGCTGTTTCTCCTGTTTCTATTGTTTCCAAGACGTTGAAAGAGGTCAACTATTTGGAGTTGGTTAGATCTATTCCAGATAGTGACAATAATGTATGTGCGGATTGTGGATCAAGGGAGTCAGTAGAATGGGTATCGGTGAATTTACTTGTTGTTATTTGTGTCGAATGTGCATCTGGTCACCGTAACTTGGGGTCCCATATTAGCAAGATACGTTCATTGAAATTAGATAAATTTGATGAGGAGTTGCAATACTTGTTGAAATACGTAAACAACAGAATACGGAACTCAGTACTTGAATCAAAATTGGCTACTGCAAAACCTGTCATGAATTTGGCACAAGAACGACTTCAGTATATCAAGTCAAAGTATAGCAACAAGAATTTCATTACACCAACAAGCGATGCTGGAAACTCTTTGATCCGGTCGGTTCAAAAAATCGATGTGCACAAAGTTTTGGAAGCAATCATATGCGGAGCAGATACAAATGTGAACATCCAGTTAAAGGTCTCAAATCGTGATGAACCACAAATAGTCAGTTTGTTTGAGTATTCCCTTAGAAAATACATTGAAATTGAAGAATCTGTTCCTGTGAAAAGAGTGTTCATTATAAGTGAATTGTTAATACTTAACGGATGTAACACTGATGCAATAATGATATCTCATGAGGACATAGGATTGACAGAGGATGCTGTACAATATTGCCATCTTCGAACAGGTAGATTACCTTCTGCATGATTCGTACTGGTCTTGTTTGAGTAGATTGCAATGAAGACCTCCGTGAAATACATTTCAATTTTTAAGGACATTCAGATTCAGTAATACAGAATATAGAAAATTGGCCGTTAGGTCTTGGCTTTATACTGGAAGTGGCAAGAGTCATATATGTCATATAGGTTGTAGGTTTGAAAGTGTTTTGGTTGCGAATTTATGGGTGCAAAAAATTGCTGCATATGATTAAAAATATTTTTTCTTTTGTGGTTGCAAAATTGGCACAAATAAAAATCTTGCAAAAAGATAAATCCAACTCGCAGATTTCCTTACAAGAATGTCTGCTGAGCCATATGAATTAGTTGCTTGTATTGGTTCCGGTAACTTTGGTGATGTTTACAAAGCATTGGGACCGGGGAAACAAGTGTTTGCTATCAAGGTGATCAATTTGGATGAATCAAAGGAAGATTTGAAAGTATTGATTCAGGAGATCCAGTTCTTGTCAAAAATGAACAACCGCTATATTACCAAGTACTTTGAATCTTTTGTCGAAGGAACTAGCATGTTCATTGTGATGGAGTATTGTGGAGGTGGCTCGTGTGGAGACTTGTTGAAATATTGTAAACAACTTCTGGAAGAATTAACAGGTTTGATAATCAAAGATGTATTACAGGGCTTGGTATATCTTCATCAGGAACAGAAAGTTCACCGTGACATTAAGCTGGCGAATATTTTGTTAACGGAAGATGGAGAAGTTAAGCTTGCAGATTTTGGTGTTAGTGGTGAGATCACATTGACACATTTCAAGAGAAAAACTTTTGTGGGAACTCCGTTTTGGATGGCACCTGAAGTGATAGCTCGTGGTAAGGTTGGAAACAAAGGGTACGACTTCAAGGCAGATATTTGGTCGTTAGGTATTACCACAATTGAGCTAGTTACTGGTTCACCACCACTATCGCAGTATGATCCTATGAAGATATTATTTGAAATTCCCAAAAACAGGCCCCCTGTCTTGACCGGGAAAGAGTACGGTGATAATATTAAAGACTTTGTAAAGTACTGTTTGATCAAGGACCCATCTAAACGTCCAACGGCAAGACGGTTGTTGCATCACCAGTTCATTACTGACATGAAGTACAATGGCGCAGCAAGGATGAAACTTGTTAAGTTAATCACCACGAAAAATCTCAAGACCCAAAACGGACAGCTCTCCAAGATACCTCGACACAAGATTACAAGCGACACATTCAAGCGAGAAATCGAATGGGATTTCAATACGTTTAAAACAGTTCACAGTGGTGTGACACAAAACTGTTCTTCTGGATCTGATGTTCCCAAGGCAACTCAAGAATTGACTAATTCAGAGATGTTATTTTACTGCTTGCAATTAGTGTACAACCGTGGTTTGACGGAGGAAACTAGAAGCAACGTTCAATCACTTATAAACATTCTTCTTGAGTACGAATCTCGCCAGCCTGGATTGTGTGAGGCAATAGTTGAGGAAATGGAGCAGTTACTCAAACACTGATAATACACAATATGAGCACACAAATGTAGATAATACGTGCGATTGATGAATATTATAGCGACAAAAGGATCAGCCGTGGCAGCACAGCTTCCGAAAATCAGTTCATAAAATACGTCTTTGGTACATCGACCACATACTATAGTGACTAAAAGGATCTACACTGTTGCCCAATGCGCTAATAGTGGGGCTTTTGGTATGCTCAAAAATGGACAGTTTCTAGATGTTCCATAAAGTGTATCTCAGGTCACATATTTGCGCAATGCAAGTGACCCGTTGAAGCATAAATCGTAACATCGCACGCTTGTCCCACATAATAATGCACACTACAATGAAACACTCTACACTTCAACCTCTGTACGATTTTTGCAATTCTCTACAAGAGGCGAAACGCGTTAGATATTTTTAATACTACTCCAGTGCTAGTATACTACGCATTGACGAAACACAACACAAAAAATTTTGCCATTGGGACCACCACGGAAACTACGGCAGTGCTGTGCTCCATTGTTAGAGTTATCTCTTACAACTTCTCCAGTTTACCCGTCGTGCCATGGGTGGTTCAGTAATCGCATCATTTGATCTCATGCATCTAGAATTTTACGACGTGAAGCCCCAATTTGGTGCAGGACCAAGAGAGTTGAACGAAGCCCACGTCAAAACACACAACCCGGTAAAATCCCCAATTACCGTGCTCTCTAAAGTGACCCTCCACATCGTCAGTCACCCTTGCTGTATCTACGGGCTGTATTTGGAAGCATGAGCTATTGCTTATGGAAATCTTAAATTGAGATTTACATGAAATGTTTATCTTACGCGTAAAATTTCTCTGTGCTAACAATACTACTCTTTGTCATAAATTAATGTTAGGACTAGAACAGTTTATGCCCGCTCGGGCCGTGTTGTATCCTGACTACACCGGCCCACCCGTGATGTGTTGCTAAGTTAACCACGGCAATACTCCTGCTTGTAGACCGCGTAGGGAGAATGTACAGGAGTATTTTGTCCGTGTAGACCACCCCTTTCTCGTGGTAGACGACGGGGGTCTCGCGACTCCACCGCCATTGTCGACGTAGCACTTTCGCGTAAACATTGCCATATGACTGACGCGAAATTGTCCCTACCGTGTTTTGGAACCCTTTATTTCATTTATTTTATATGGTTATTGTTAATGTGATTGAATCACGGTTCACGTATTCTACTATACATTCTTTCTTTTGTTGCTTACTTCATTAATATACCGAAGTTATACTGTTTGTGCATTTTCCACTTTCTTTTCTCTATCTCTTGTTGGTGATGTCTATGGCGAATAATCTACAAGTACCAGCACCACAAACTCCGCGAGCTAACAAATCCCATCCCTCACACAAACACACGCCTACGTTCAGTTTCGGGTTGAGTTTTCTGCCTTCGTTCAACTTCAACTCTCCCATAGGCGTTTCTCCCCAGAAGTTTTTCCAGACCACCTCCACCGTAAACAAGACCAGTGAAAAGCCCGCCGGCGATGAACGAGTGATATTGTCCACGCCACCAAAATCAGCCAAATCCTTCCTTGATTCGCTAACGTCTTCGTCGAAAAAACCCCAACCGGGTGACGTGGATGATGAGTCTCTCATCAAAGATGATATTGATATTTGGAGCTCCCTTGGGAACGACTCAAACACGCAAAACTTTACCAACTTGACGTCAATCTACGAAGAGTCAGACAAAGAGAATTACAACCAGAACCAGGATTTCTTGACTCCTAACAAATTGGTCAAACCAAAGAATTTACAACCGGCTCCTTCAATCAGTAGGAAGGATTCTACTGGTGACAAAAATACCGTGTCGACTCCATCATCAACAACGTCGTCGACAAAACCGGAATCGTACATCAAAAAGTTCCAGAAAAGACGAAAATTGTCGTCCACAGTGTTGGATTCTCCTAATAATTCCATTGCATCACAAATCGATTCTTCGGTTGCATCGCCAATTTCAACAAGAAAACACTCAGATGTGTCGTCACAAAATGCTGAAAATGAAGACAAGGTGTGGTACCCAGAATTGGACGATGTGCTTATTAACGCATTCATGAAATATCGCCAATTTAAAGAGAACCATGGCTTTGCTTCATCGTCAGTTTTGGCCAATACTTCGCAAAACAAAGTGTTATCGAGAATGTTACTAAACAAAACTGGACTTTCAAGAACGTCCAAGCAAATTGCGTCAAGATTGTTTAGATTGGCCAAATCGAAAAAGCTTGATAAGCCAAGTAAATCGCAAACTCGAAATGCCCAATCTTTAGATGATTTGTCTACGAACCCGTTTGATGACTTCTTGTCATCTGGAAGCATTTCAGCAATGGACTCAGTAAGCACAGAAGTGGTTGACCGTGAATTGGATCTCATCTTTTCTTCACCAACTGAAGTTATTCCACAAACAAACTCTCAGTTCGATTTGACACCAACCAATTTCACAATGTCGTTATCCAAGGACAACGATACCCATAATTTTACCGTGTTGAACTGCAATAACCAATCATCAAAGATCTGGCGTGATGTATGCAACGAGTTCCCAAACCCCATTAAGCAATATTCTGAATCAATTTTACCGAATTTAGATAGTGCACAAATATGGACTGTTGAACACAAGTTAAATATGGACATTGAAGCTCCCCATCAGGTTGTTACATCCACGCCAATATCTCCATTTACAAACAATTACCAACAAATGAAGTCAGTCAATTTTAATGATGGAGCGTTCAAGTCTTTCATGAAATTCGAAGTGAAGTATACAGATACAATGTCTGAATTACCTTCAATGCTCCAGTGGAGAAGTTTGACGAAAGTCTATAACGAGAATGAGCAGCAAGTTTTCGAGAATAATGACATTGTGAATGGATATTATTGCTCGGAAAATGACAAATATGACTTACAAGTTCCATTCATGAAAAACTTCTTTTTAGGAAATTTGCATTTCTTGGTGAATGGAGGAAACCCACGAGACTTAAAATTGTCGATTATTCAAATTATCTACGATTCGCCTGAGAAAACTGTTGACTTTAACCCAGGAAACTGTAAAATCCTTAGTTACATTGTTCACAAATTCAGTTCTGGTGGGGGATGCAGTGATTTTCACAGTATCAAAGTGGTTGCATCGCCGTCTGGAGCCAATACAAACGAAATTGACGATAACGAAACTGTTCTTGCGGACTCCTCCCCATTCAGATCGTCCCCTAATAAAGGATATACAAACCTGACGCCTATAAAGCGTAATCATCAACAGTTATCAATCAACACCAACCATGCAAAACATACAATAGCACAGGGTCCATTATCAGCACCGATTTACAGCGCATCTATCGTTTCACAAACATTAATTCCTCCACAAGATGACCAAGTCAATTTTAGACGGCTTATGGTTCAACAAAATCAACCAAACAATCCAAATACTGGACAGTTCACTAATATTCCAATGCAAGAAGGGAATTTCCAACACAACTTTAACAACGCAACAGCAGCTGCGGCAGCAGCTTCAACAGGGATTAATCTCCAACAGGTACCAAATCAACAGGTACCAAATCAACAAGTACTGAATCAACAAGTACCAAATCAACCAATGCCCACACCAGTGGAACAACAATTCATGCCATCAACGTACGTAGTTCCAATGACAGGAAATGTGCAACAGTTTGTGCCGGCTCACAGACAAATAGCATATCAACAAAAACCACCCCAATTCATGGGCCATCCCATGAATGCACCAGATCAGTTTGTATATCAACAAAAGTCCATGGAGATGCAAATGGGAGCACAGCAAATGGCTGGAGGACAAATGCCATTTTTCATGGGTGCACAACCTAACGCCCAGCCAGTAGCACAACACGAGTCGATTGGTATGGCCCAGAAGCCCCTGCAACCAATTCGGC
>ERZ778017.2911-NODE-2911-length-12909-cov-5.814921_pt1 | contig 12909 bp, 13 predicted proteins | sample MGYA00375747_ERZ778017 | MGnify/ENA primary metagenome ERZ778017 (study PRJEB29350, sample SAMN05509838) | bioreactor metagenome | biome: bioreactor; material: wastewater | place: South Africa: University of Cape Town | collected 2014-03-17 ... | reverse complement strand
TCTTTTTCAAGTAGTTCAAGATACGGTTTAAAATGATAAAGCTTATTACGTTTTTGAATGGTAGATACTGAAACCAGTTCTTGCACAATAAATGCCTGTAAAATATTGTGTATGGTGTTATAAGCCTTTCCAAGTTTTTGACTTATATCTGCAATACTTGCAATAGGTTGAGTAAATAATAACTCTAGTACACTTGTTGCTGTGTCTCTCATTTTGGTAAAAGCATTATCTGTTTTTATCAATAGCTTTAGTTGTAGCTCTAAATTTTCAATCTCTTTCGTCCTCTTATGAGCATCTATGGCACTATCCCTTATTGCTCTAAGATAATATTTAATCCAGTCTTCAAAATTCCCGTGAGTTCTAACATGATCAAGTTGCTCGTAATATTCCAAATGATGCTTCTTAAAATAATAGGATGGATATAAAATAGGTGATTTGAGAAGGCCGCTATCTATAAGCATTAGCACAATCAGCAACCTTCCAATACGTCCGTTCCCATCTAAGAATGGATGTATGGTTTCAAAATGTACATGAACAAGGCCCGCTTTGATTAAGGATGGTATTCCGGATGTCTCATGGATGTATTTTTCCAAATTACTCATTAGATTCACAATTTCTGTCGCTGGTGGTGGAATGAGCTCTCCCACACGGACAGATTGTTTTCGGAAAGATCCTGGTGTTGATTTATCCCCCTCCCCTTGCATAAGTACTTCATGCGCTCTTAAAATAACACGTGAAACAAGTGGTAACCCATCCCTTCCTAGCATACTTAAAGCTGCATCAAGCGCACGAGTGTAATTGATGACAAGCTGTGTCTCTTTACTTAGCTTGGGCTCTCCTATAGGTGTAGTTAATACTTCAATGAGGGTTGTATGAATTCCTTCAATGGCTGATGATAAAAGTGCTTCTTTAGTAACATAAGCCTTTATAAAACGATTTGCATCAGGCAGCCTTTGGCTCATCTCATTTAACTGTCCTAGGGCAAAACTAGCTTCTCCGTATAAAGTCATCATTTCGGCATCCATCTGTAGTGGAGGGTTTCTTGGCGGTAATGGATGAGGTATAAAATAATTTAATTCACCAAGTTTTTGATAAATACCTGATTCACGCATGGATAAAATCTTTTTCATTTAATCAATCTATAATGAAATAAATATACAATATATATATCTATATTTCATTATTAACTATTATAATGAAATTGAATAGTAACTAGGTTTCGTAAGTGTGCGCACCAATCTAAAATTTTAACAATGCCTATTTATTTAGAAACCAGCTAAAGTTTTTACCCGAAAAAATAGGTAAACTTAGAAAATTAAAATTTCTAAAATTATCTGGTAATCAATTAAAAACAGTACCTCCTTCTATCGGAATGCTTAGTAAGCTAGTTTAACTTCACTTAGCTAATAATCAGATAGAATACTTACCCGAAGCAATAGGCCAGCTTAAACGTTTACAAGAGTTAAATTTAGAGAACAATCAGTTAAAATTTTTACCTATATCCATGGACAAGCTAAAGAAATTGGAAAAGCTAGGTTTGAAAAGCAACCATTTCCCAGCTAATTATTTAGCCAATAACTTTCCTAACTTATCACAAGTTATAAAAAGCTAAGCTATTTGATGCTGTACTTTATGTAGCGCTGCATAATAACCATTTTTTCCTAACAAGCTTTGGTGAGTTCCTTGCTCCTTAATTTCACCCTTATCTAATACTAATATATTATCTGCATGTTGTATGGTACTCAACCGATGCGCTATAATAATAGCTGTTCTATTAGCTAATACTTTTAATGTAGCCTGCTGAATTAATTTCTCGCTTTCTGTATCTAAAGATGCGGTAGCTTCATCTAAAATGACAATACTAGGATTATATACTAAAATACGTGCAAAAGCTAAAAGTTGTCTTTGTCCCATAGAAAGAGATATCCCCCTTTCACCAACCTTATAGTCATAGTTACCCGGTAGTTGTTGAATAAATGCATGAATACCTACCATCTTGGCTGCTTCTATAACCCGCTCTTTAGGAATAGTATGATCGCCTAAGGTTATATTTTCATAAATAGTTGTTGAGAATAGAAATACATCTTGTAAAACCAATCCTATATGCTTACGTAGACTATGTATTTCATAATCCAGTATATTCACACCATCTATCTCAATGGTACCTTTTTGAGGCTCATAAAATCTTTCTAATAAATTGATAATAGTGGATTTCCCAGCTCCAGTAGCACCTACTATAGCTAAGGATTTATTAGCTGAAAGTTCAAAAGACAGTTCTTTAAGGATATAATCTTGTTCTTTGTAAGCAAACCAAACCCCTTTAAAACTCACATGTCCTTGGACATATTGAGGTTCGTAAGTACCTGTATTGTTTACTACTTCCTTGTTATCTAACAGTTCCATAATCCTACTACTACTTACTAATCCCATTTGTAACGTATTAAAATGCTCTGCCAAATGAGAGGCCGGGCGAAAGAACATTTTGATATACATAAGAAAAGCAGTTAACCCACCTAACGTAGTCACTTCGCTTATTACACCTTTAGCACCATGCCAGATTAATAAACTAATACCAATAGCACGCATAATTTCCAAAGAGGGATAATACATTGAATAATATTTGTTCGATCTATCATTCGCCTTTCTATATGCTTCATTAAGCATTTTAAAATTTGCTAGCTCTGTTGCCTCTCTATTAAATATTTGTATAATGCTTATGCCTGTAAGCCTACTTTGTATAAAAGAATTGAGCTTAACTGCCACATCGTTTACTTCTCTATAAGCACGTGAAATTTTCTTTTTAAAAAGGTAAGTACCTACTAACAATAACGGCACGGTGGTTAAACTTAGCAATGCTAGTTTCCAATCTATATAGAGCATAAAAGCAGCCATGCCTATAAGCTGTAGTAGATCTGCCAAAACTGCTGCAAAGTCATGGCTAAATACGTCCAGCAACTTTTCTGTATCTGAAATGTTACGCATCACAAGCCTTCCAACAGATGTCTTGTTATGGAAGGTAGCATTTAGCTGGATAATATGTGCATAAATCTTTACACGTAAATCTCTAATCACATGCTGGCCTAGCCAGTCAGATAAGTAAACAAGAATATATTGGGAGAATGTTTGTAAAAATAATAATCCCAGCATCCACATAATGATAGCTAACAAACCGGCATTATCTTTTAAAGCTATATACTGATCAATAGCAATTTGTATCATATATGGTCTACTAGGCTCTAGAATCCCTATGACAAATGTCAAAAATATAAGCACGTAGAAGGCCGGCTGATAAGGTCTTATAAAATGAAATAGCTTATTAAGCAGCTTATATTTAAATATCTTATATGGAGGTTTCTTTTTATTAAGCATACAACATGTACCATAGAATTAACAATATTACTTTATATCCTACCTTATACTGTAAATATAGTAGTTGGATAAGTAACATTGACCAAAGTTAGCCCACAAGCAGGTACTAAACTAGCTCCTAGACTACGATCTTTTTGTACTAGAATGTATTCAAAGTTTTTAACCGTACATTTGCCTAAACCTACTTCTAACAAATTGCCAACAATAGCTCGAACCATACCTCTCAAAAATCGATTAGCAGTAATTTTAAAAATCAATTGATTATCATTACCAGTTGACCAACCAGCTTCAAGGATGTTACACAGATGTGGATATAGCGTATGCTCAGTTATAGAACGGACCTTACTGAAACTCTCAAAATCTTGATGCGTTTTAAGTATAGAAGCTGCTTCATTCATCTTATCTACATCCAACACTTTTCTAAAAACATATGTTGTTGCCCGCATGAAAGGGGTTTTGGTACGAGATATTCTATACACATAGGTTCTACTTAATGCATTAAAGCGAGAATGGGATGTTGGTATAACCGGATGGATACCTAATATGGCAATATCAGGGGGCAGTACTAGATTGAGTTTATACTGTAGTTTATCAATATCTATTGTGAAGGGTACATCTACATGTGCAAATTGCTGCTGGGCATGCACGCCAGTATCCGTTCTACTACTACCTACAATTTCTAAATTAGTTGATAAGAGTTGTGTTAATTTCTCTTGTATAATCCCCTGTACAGTAGTGGCATTCTGCTGTATTTGCCAACCATGATAGTGGGTTCCTTGGTAAGCTATTTGCAAAAAATAACGCATGCTATATGTAATTATAGAGCTCGATGCATACTAGGCAAGCTTATTGCCAAGTATTAACTTATAGTCTAATACTTAGCATCTTTAAGCAGTTAATATTAATAGTAGGTTAATTTATAACAATACTATTACATATGACTTTGAAATTCGAAAAGAAATATTTGTCACCAAAAATCCTATAGAAGTACTATACTATTATTACTAATAGTTGCGCCAAAATAAAGTTCATATAACTTCAACTAAGACAAAAAAATAATGCTATGGTAACATATTTGTACCATAGCATAAAAAAGTAAGAAAACCGGAAGTTAAAGGATTAAGGTAGCTAGCTTCTTAAGCACCTACTAATACTCTTTTAAAGTCTTTGACAGTCAAACCAGCAGCAACTTTAGATAAGTATTGTGCAACTGTCAAAGCATTATCTTTTACAAAAGGCTGGTTAATTAATGTATTGTCTTTAAAAAATTTATTTAACCTGCCTTGTGCAATATTCTCTAACATAGCTTCGGGTTTACCCTCACGAATCGCTTGTTCCCTAGCAATTGATAACTCCTGTTCAACAACACTAGAAGATACACCATCTTTATCTATAGCAATAGGGTTAAGTGCTGCAATTTGCATAGCTACATCTTTACCTGCTGAAACTACTTCTTCTCCTTTAGCACCTTGCAAAGCAATCAAAACTGCTAATTTGTTACCTGTATGCAAATAAGGAACTACCACTTCACTAGATAAAGTCTCATAAGCACTCAATGTTATATTTTCACCCATTTTACCTACCAATTCTGTAATACGTTCTTGTACTGTAAGGCCATCTATCTCAAGTTGTTTTAGACCTTCTACAGTGGATGGCCGCTGAGATAATGCAAGCGATAAAACTTGTTGTGCTATTTGTTGGAATAAGTCATTTTTAGCTACGAAGTCTGTTTCACAGCTTAATGCTATAATAACTCCATAATCAGAAGTTTCATTTACACCAGCTAATGTAAATCCTTCTGTAGTATCTTTTCCAGCACGAGCAGCAGCTATCTTTTGTCCTTTTTTTCTAAGTAACTCTATAGCCTTATCAATATCACCTTGTGCTTCTGTAAGTGCTTTTTTGCAGTCCATCATACCGGCCCCCGTTAGTTGCCGCAATTTATTGATATCGTGTGCTGTAATAGACATAGTATATATGTTGCTTATCCTTTTACAATTATTATATATAAAAATTTATTTCTTATACCTTACAGTTATATTGATAATAACTGTAACGGACAAATACATTACTTTTTACCACTTTTATCAGTAGTAGTACGCTATTTATTAGTTGGAGTTTTACTAACAAATGTTGGTTTAGGTGACCGGCCAGAAAAATTTGAACCACTTTTTTTAGTTTTATCCCCTCGCCCTACCCCACCTATAGGATGTCCTTTAGTTGGTGCAGCTTCTCTAACTCTGCCTCTTTTAAATCTTTCTACAGCTTCCGAAGGTGTATTTTTAGATGCTTTAAGTGCTATATCATACGCATTATCTTCATCTGATTCACCTTCATTATATGCTACCTTTTCAGCCCCTCTTGCTCTTAGACCTTTATTTTCTTCAGATTCTTGAGTATCCTTTTCTTGTGCTTCTGCAGCCTTATCGTCTTGTCTCATAGACAAACCTTGATTGATTGCTTCACCTAAAGTACGTATTAACAATTCAATAGCAGGTGTAGCATCATCATTACTAGGAATAGGATAATCTACCAAGTTAGGGTCTGCATTTGTATCGGCAAGTGCTATGATAGGTATACCTAATTTTTTAGCCTCTTGTACAGCAATATTCTCTTTCATGATATCCACAACCACTAAAGCACCAGGTAGTTTGGTTAAATCAAGCACACCACCCAATACTCTTTCTAGCTTATCTTTATCACGTGCTATCATCAACTGCTCTTTTTTAGCCATATTCTTATAGGCAGCACTTTTCATCATGCGTTCCATAGAAGTCAGCTTTTTGATCAGTCGTCGGATAGTAATAAAGTTAGTCAAAGTACCGCCAAGCCATCGCTCTGTCATATAAGGCATATTTAATGCTTTAGCAGTTTGTGCTACTAGCTCTTTAGCCTGTTTTTTTGTGGCAACAAATAAAATCTTTTTACCTGCACGTGCAACAGCTTGTAAAGTATCTGCTGCTTCTTGAAGCTGGGAAAGTGTCTTGTTAAGATCGATAATATGTATCCCTCGGCTTTCCATGAAAATAAAGGGAGCCATACTAGGGTTCCATTTTCTAGACAAGTGTCCTAAATGTACGCCCGCATTAAGTAAATCTTTCTGAGTAAGTGTGATCATGTTTGGGTCTGTATTCAATATTATTTTAACGTTTACTGAATTGGAAACTTTTTCTAGCCTTTTTATGACCGTATTTCTTACGCTCTACCATTCTAGAATCTCTAGTAAGAAAACCTTCTTTTTTTAGACTAGGTCGGAAAGTAGGATTCGCTTCGCATAAAGCACGTGCAATACCTAAACGCACGGCTTCCGCTTGCCCCTTAAATCCCCCACCTTTGACATTAATCTTGATATCGTATTGGTCGGTTGCTTCAATTTGTTGAAGAGGTTGCTTTACTAGCGTAATGATAGCCTCAGAAGGAAAATATTTTTCCAAAGAAGTTTTATTGATGCTTATATCTCCTTTTCCGTTAGCAAGGTAGATTCTAGCAATAGATGTTTTTCTTCTGCCTACGGCATTAATGATTTCCATGAATTTAGTAAGTTAGCGTAATTTCTCTGGGTTGCTGAGCACCATGTGCATGATCTTGGCCAGCATATACAAATAAATTATGAAATAGTCTTCGTCCTAGTCTGTTTTTAGGTAACATGCAACGTACAGCATGCTCTATAATACGTGTAGGAAATTGATCCCTAAGTTTACGAGGAGTAGTCGTTCGCTGACCACCTGGATAACCTGTATGAGAAATATATTGTTTATTATCCCATTTCTTACCCGTTAACCTTATCTTTTCTGCGTTGATAATCACAACGTTATCTCCGCAATCTATATGAGGAGTAAAATAAGGCTTATTTTTACCACGTATAATGGCAGCTACCTGGCTGGCCAATCTACCTAAAGTTTGGCCTTTGGCATCAACAAGAATCCAAGCTTTGTCAATGGTCTGCTTATTAGCTGATTGTGTTTTATAACTTAATGTATCCACTTTTTATATATAGGCTATTATATGTAATATAGAGCATATCAATTGGGCGCTTGTAATAGAAACCTACAAAATACCCAATAGAAAGCTAGGTCATCAAATTTAAATAATTTATCTAACTTATCAAGCAGATTTTATAGTTTTATTCAAGTGTATTAACTAATCAAGTATAACTACACAGGCTGCTTAGCAAAGTCACTAAATTACTAGATTCTATACTGAAATGCAACATTAGCCAAGGCAGTAAAAGATAAACATACTATTCAAGGGACTTAATGTGCTAAAATTTTTTATAAACTTCACAATGCTTTAGACATACATTATAACAAACAGGAGCTATCTACAGCTATACTATTTTAAATGAGTACCTATACAATAGCTAACATTTTACCTATCTATATAAATATTTTTTGCCTAGCAAGTATTATAAAAACTACTTTGGTGCTCACTTATAAGATTACTTATACTGAAGGATAAATGTAATTCTACCGGTAGAAGTAGGCGCGTATTTTATATTTTTACTTGTTTTACTAAAGGTCAATTTAGCTACCTCATCTTTATACAACTGTTCTACTAGGGGACTAACCGTTTTCTCTAAAGTTTTTATAGCAATAATTTCCCCTGAATCATCAATGGTAATTTCAAACACAAGCCTACCAATTTCGCTTGTATCATCTTGAGGATGAGGCACAGTATCCCAGGTCCAACCCACCAACTCTAGCGAAGCACCTGTTCTTTTATCTTCAGTAGGCTTATAAAGTCCTCGGCTGTCAATAGCTGGCTGCTCTTCTTTTTCCTGCTCAGATGGTGCAAGGCTATCTTCTATAACTGATGCTTGTTCTTGTGGCACTATTTCTTGCTTATTCTCTTCAATAGGCACTTGTGTAGGTGTATCCTGAGAAATAGTTGGTTCAATTGCAACTTCTTGAGATATGCTAGGCAAGTTATCTTGTACTTTATCTGCTGCAACCTCTTGAGTAGGTTGGTTTAACGACTGATGAAAAGTCTGTAAATCCAGCTCTATTTTGTAAGCTGTACTGGAACCTATGGCACTATGATTCATGGACAAATAATAAGCACCCAAAAGGATCAACCCATGAATAGCCACTGATAAAATAAGGGCTAAGCTATCATTTAAATTATCTTGCTTGGTATGCTTCATTATCAATCAGGTCTAGTAGCCACAGACACCTGTGCATGGAGTGAATTGGCTATATCAACGACTTGAATCATATGCTGAACAGGTACAGACCTATCTACCTGCAGAAGAATTAAGTTGGCTTTTTGAGAAATTTTCTCTCGCAATATACTACCAAGATCTTCTAATCTTACAGGCTCATTATCTATATAATAATCAAGTTTTGAGGTAATAGTTACTTGGATTTGTGGACTCAATGTATTAGCGCTATGGCTAGCTGGTAAATCCACAACTAGACCTGTAGGGATCACAAAAGAAACTGTAAGCATAAAAAAGATCAGCAACAGGAATACAATATCAGTCATAGAAGACATGCTGAATTGCGTATTTATCCTATGTCTAACTTTAAGCTTCATTGGTTCTTTTAGTCTGTTGTAGTTTATAAGATTCTTGTACAATCTCTATAAGCTGGCTGGCTGTTTGTTCTATTTTATAGCTAACTCTTTCTACATTGGTAAGTATATACTTATAGCTTACATCTGCGAGAATCCCTACAATTAAACCAGCTGCTGTAGTAATCATAGCTTCATAGATACCACCAGCAAGCAGCTGAGGTGTTATAGCTGTCGTGGTATGAGCCATAGCCATAAAAGCTTGAATCATTCCCAATACAGTGCCTAAAAATCCTAACATAGGTGCGATACCTGCTATAGCTCCTAGCAAAGATAAATTTTTTTCTAACCTATAGATTTCAGTTTGCCCAGCAAGTTCCATAGACTTCTCTAGGTTTTGAGGCTCATGAGGTAAATTTTCAAGGCCTGATTGAATTACACTTGCAATAGCTGTATGCTTTTGTTCACAAAGCAGTTTTGCTTCTTCTATATCACCGGTTAGTATTTGATTATAAAGGTTGTTCAACCATTTTTGAGAGACCTTACCAGCCTTATTTAATACAATCAACCTCTCTATCAGTGCATAAAGTGCTAATATAGAAAGCAATAAAATAGGAACCATCACCCACCCACCTTTCAGTAAAAGTTCAAAAATAGACATAAATTTAATTGGGCCTTTTTCTAGTATACTTTGCATACACAATTATTAAAATAATAGGCATACAATATACATAAAGTTTAAACTATAAACTTGGGTTAATATTTCATTACCCATACACTTTCTCCATACGCTGCTTTCAATCCTTCTGCTTTGTGCGTAGCTTCTTCAAATGTTTTTTCTTGTGCCACAGCTACACGAACAAAATAATTGCCTTTTGTAGGAGTAATAAGTTTTACATGTGTCCCATGTTGTAAGATTTTCTGTGCATAATCCATTGCTAGGTCCATATCAATATGGCTAGCAACTATCACATAATAAAGTCCTTTAGGAGCATTGATAGTCATAATAGGTGGCTCCTCTTCATTATTTTCCTCTTTTTCTACATTTTTATGATCGAACTCACCAGCCCTTAACTGCTCGATAAAGCTCGATGGTTTACGTTCTGGTTTGGCAATAAAACTATCAGAAATTTTATCCAATTCTGCTAATGCTGCATCATCCGAATCATAAGCAGGCTCATTTTTCTTCGAAGTTATATCCTGAGGCTTTTTAGCAATAGTGGCATCTTTATTTTCCTTTACTTCAATTTTTGGTTTTGTTGACTCTACTGTAGTTTTAGTAACATCTGCAGCATTAGTATTAAATACTATATCTTCAGTTTCTTCCTCTTCCAGCTGCTGATTCTCTAAGGTATTAGACATAAAGTCATTTTTAGTATTGGAAGATGGACGTTGAAATAACCAAAAAACAATACCTACACCTATGATAAGTACTATACCAGCAATAATAATAGTTATTTTGAGCCATTGACTATTGCCTGTAGACTCTATAGGCTTAAACTCAGCTTTAGGCAAACCAAAATCATTGTTATTCTCACTTTGGGGTTTATTAGTATCTACAGCCATGATCTATAATTTGTTAAACAATAACATAGTTACTTCAAAAGTAAACATTTTTTATAATGATTTTATCATCATTATTTCCATTTTTTATAATCATTAATATATAAGGTCAAATATATGCTTATTTTCAACAGCAACCTATCAAGCAACCATTGTATCATTTACCTTTCAATCCCAGTCAATGCACATAATTCTTGGTGGCGAAAGCAACTAACCAAATGATCATTTACAAGGCCTGCTGCTTGCATATAAGCATATATAAGCTTACTACCTAGAAAATTAAAACCACGCTGTTTCAAGTCTTTAGAAATTCTTTCAGCTACAGGAGTATGCGTTGGCACCTGACTAATAGCATTCCAATAATTAACAATAGGCTTACCTTCTACAAAATTCCATATATACTGATTAAAGCTTCCAAATTCATCTTGAATCTTTATAAACTGCCTAGCATTATTAATACTAGCCACAATCTTGCTTTTATTGCGAATAATTGATGAATCATTACAAAGTTGCTGGATTTTTTCTTCTCCAAAAGCAGCTACTTGATGTACATCAAATTCAGCAAAGTGTTGTTGATAACCTGCTCGCTTACTCAACACAGTAAGAAAGCTCAACCCTGCTTGAGCGCTTTCTAGAACTAAAAATTCAAAATGTTGCCGATCATCATATATAGGCATCCCCCACTCTTCATCGTGGTAACGTATATAAAATTCAGGGGGCTTAACCCAATCACATCGCTTTTTATCAGACATAATTTATAATTGAGTTAGCTAAAAAGTTAAATATAGTTGTAAAACCTTTAACTTTATGCCACTTATATAATATAAAGCATTTTAAGTTTAATTCTTCAAATTAAGGTAAGTATGTTACACAACTTATTACAAGGGAAAAAAGGGATTATATTTGGTGCGCTAGACGAGCATTCAATCGCTTGGCAAGCTGCACGTAGCATCAAAGCCGCAGGCGGAAAGTTTGTTTTAACCAACACACCAATTGCCTTAAGATTAGGCAAACTCAATCAATTAGCAGATGAATGCCAAGCAACCATTATTTCTGCTGATGCTACTGTAGTAGCTGATTTAGAAAGTCTAATGAACCAAGCTATGACCGTTTTAGGTGGCAAGATGGATTTTATACTTCACTCTATTGGTATGAGCCCTAATGTAAGAAAACAGCGCTCATATGGTGACCTTAATTATGATTGGTTTTTAAAAACATTAGATATCTCTGCTTTATCCTTTCATAAGATATTACAAACTGCAGAAAAATTAGATGCTATGAACGAATGGGGATCCATTGTAGCACTCTCTTATATTGCTGCACAAAGAACTTTTCCAGATTATTCTGATATGGCAGAAGCAAAGGCCATGTTAGAATCTATTGCCAGAAGTTATGGTTATAGATTTGCCAAAAATAAAAAAGTGCGTATTAACACTATTTCTCAGTCCCCCACTCATACTACAGCAGGTAGTGGTGTACCTGGGTTTGATAAGTTTTATGAATATGCTGAACGTATGTCTCCATTAGGAAATGCTAGTGCAGAGGATTGTGCAAACTACATTGTACTAATGTTCTCTGAACTAAGCCGAATGATAACAATGCAAAACTTAATGCATGACGGTGGATTTTCAAGTGTTGGCATTACAGAGCAAATTATAGAATCTTTATAAATTAGCTGCATGAATGGCAACATAGTTTAGGAATATTGTTAATTAAAGTAAAGAGAAAGTAATGCAGCTCTTAATTTTTACTGTGTAGTATGTCTCTATGCTATGTTGTCATATCATTCCTGTTTTACCAAGCAAAATTATTTTATTTATCTCGTTAGGGCAGACTACTCGCAAAAAATTTAAAGAGGAGAAGATTTGCACGTTTATATTTAAACTCCCATATATACAACAAGCCACACAGATCATCTACTTCATTTCCCAAGTAACCAAGTTAGGATACCTACCACCTGCTTTTTCCAGTTTTTTGAAATAATTAAGTCCATAACCATACCCGATGAGCACAGGAACCATAAGAATTAACAATCCCCAATAACCAAAGTGAGATATTAAATAAACTAACCTAAAGGAAGTAATAGCATAATTAATAGCGCCAGCCATAGCGTACAAAAAGCTAGCATAAGAAAAACGTTTACTTAAAAACAGGGAAATTTTTGAAGAAGATAGGTACACCGGGTAAATCACTAGGCCAGAATATTATAATTATACTCTGTATAAGTAAAAGCTGCCAAGGAGGTGTAGTATGCTTTAACAACCAAGGTAAAAAGGGAACAACTATATTTGTTTTCATCCAAACAAATTTAAGAATTTTAAGAGGGTGTATCTTAATGCTTAAATATGTTCTCAAGACAGATCGGCTGATAATTTGAATTATTACTAATAGTAGGTTATGTACTAAAATTTGAGGAACACCATAGTTAAAAGTATTTTTAAAAGCAGCAGTACTATAGAAATAAAC
>ERZ778017.2907-NODE-2907-length-12922-cov-4.154426_pt1 | contig 12922 bp, 8 predicted proteins | sample MGYA00375747_ERZ778017 | MGnify/ENA primary metagenome ERZ778017 (study PRJEB29350, sample SAMN05509838) | bioreactor metagenome | biome: bioreactor; material: wastewater | place: South Africa: University of Cape Town | collected 2014-03-17 ... | reverse complement strand
GCTCAAACACCGATATCGTTTTACCTTCTTCGTTTACCCGGTGGAAATGGGTGATATTGCCCTTTCCGGGAGTGTCTCCTTTAAAATAAGCGACTCCGTTGTTGGCCATTTCCCAGTCGGCCGCCAGCGTATCACCGCTTACTTTACCCCATACATTGTCGCTGAACCAGAACATAGTTTCCTTGTCTTTGGCCTTGCCGGGCGCTTCCACCCCGTTTAGCGGAACACAGTAAATGCCGTCGGCCCCAATCCACCCGGAGTCCTGCTTCAGCATTTCATCCCATTGCGGCGCCGCCCGGGCTTCGAGGCGGTTGGGCGGCTGACTGGCAGGCATTTCGTCTGGCGGGTTCTCCCGGTTGGCATTCCGGCATCCTGCCGCTATCAGCAGCAGGCACCCGGCATAGCAGGCATATTTTCCCGGCTGGATTAATTTTTTCATGGCAATATTTTCACTTTGATAAACCTTGGCCGGTAAAGGTTCGGCTCCTGTTGCAGGTCATTAAAATAATCGAATGAGTTCACGTTAAAGCTTATCAGCAGTTCATCCGGGGTTGAAAATACCGGGTGCACCTTGGCGTTATAAGGGAAGAAATCCTTGTCGCCCGCCACTTCATTGCTGCAATCATAGAGCTCAATCAGTCTTCCGAAGGGCCCGTAAGGGGTTTCCGACAGGCGGGCGGAAACATACTTTCCCAGCCCGTCTCCCTGGAAGATAAGCGCATACCGGCCGTCTTTCAGCTGCATCAGCCCCAGCTCGTTGGAAAGCCGGTCGGTTACCGTTGCTATTTTACTCACCTCTTTGGTCCAGTCTTTTCCGTCCCAAAAACGCCATTCATCAAACTTTTCTATGTCGGCCGGTTTTACCCGGGCCATCATAAGGCGTTTGTCCACGCCCCGGATGCCGTAAATGTACACATAGCCATCAGGGTTGCGGGCGCCGGCTTCTTCCGTATTTACAAATACCCCTGCTCCGAATGTCCCGGTGCTGTCGATGTTCATGTTTTTAAAGAAGGGGATATCCAGCTGCCGGTTGGTGGTAAAAGGCGGAGGGTCGCCGGCCGGAACAATTATCAGGGTATTCCCCGTTTCTTTGAAGCCGAAAGTGTTAGCGCCGGAAATGTTCCGGATGGTATAGCCGAAAATATAAAGATCGTTCTGCTTTTGCCGGTTAACGAAGCCATCCCCCAGCCAGTAATAATCACCCGGAACGCTTGCCGGTGTTTCGGGAACAAAAAGGGATGCATCTTTATTGCCTTCCTTTTTCCAGTAGAAACGGATATGAGAAGTATCGGGAACGCCGCCTTTTAATACAGCGATAGAATTGTTGATCATCCGGTAGCCGGGCTGCACCTTATTGTTTACGATATCGCCCAGCATGGTATCGCTGAACCAGATATAGGCATCACTGTCGGCCGCCGCGCCGGGGCTTTCGACTCCGTCGGTGGTTACCGCAAAGATGCCGTCACCGCCAAACCATCCGGATTTTCTGTAAAACAGGCTATCCCATTCAGGAGCTTTGCTTATCATGAAATGGAGGGTATCCAGGCTGAGTTTCTCCGCCTGGTCCCCTTTCTTTTTATCTTCCGGATTACAGGAACAGAGCGCTGCTATCAGCGTAACGGCAAAAAGAATGTTGATCCGTTTTGTTGTTTCCATTTTCATTGTTTAATGGTTTATCACGGCACTGCATCGAATGTATACACGAACACTTCATGATCAGTATAGGGTGCGCCCAGCCAGGAAAGGTCCAGTGTTACATCCATTATCACCCGGTCTTTGGAGATGCTTCTGACGTTATAGGTTTCCACGGTAATGCTGGAGGGGTCAAAGAGGGCGTGATAGGTTTGGGTGAAAGTCTTTTCATCTTCGCTTAATGTCCATTCATCATACACATTAAACCCGTCAAAGGTGCAGGCTTTACTTCCATAGTTGATGCTCATGGTGCTGTCCCTGTTCCAGGAATATACATCATCGCTTTCACAATCGGTAATCGTTTCAGAGGGAGTGTCTCCGCTTGCCCAGAACTTTGATTTCAGCTGCCATTTGTAGGAAAAAAGAATCTGGGCCGGGCTGGCCACTGTATTGATGGTTAAATCCTTTTCTGTTGCCCTTCCCTGGTTGTCAACGAGCCTGAAATTAATGCCTACCAGGCTGTCCACTTCATCGGGACTGAGCGTATAAGTAAACTTATATTGATAGCTGTTGGCGCCCACAGAAACGGGCGTGGCGTTTATCACACCCTTGTTTCCGAAATTACTGTCCGGCCGGAGATTGATGCCTTTTGTTATAAGCAGCTCTTTAAAGCCGTCCAGGGTGGTCATGTTTACCGTCAGTTCAATCTCCTTACCCGATTTGCCGCTTACGAAGTCTTCCGAAAGCTTCAGGTTGAGCGCATCTGTGCCGGCATCGTCTTTATCGCATCCGGTGGAGAGACAGATGCTGCAGGCCAGCATTAATTTAAAAAATGAATAGGTTCTCATTTTCGTCGTTTTATTATGATTAAATGCTTTTTTGTTTCCAGAATAATTCTATTTCTTCCAGGGTCTTCCCTTTTGTTTCGGGCACCATGCGCCACACGAAAAAGAAAGCGACTACGGCCATCAGCATGTAAACCCAGAAGGTATAGGCAGCGCCGATGGAAGCAAGCAGCATGGGGAAGGTTTGCGAAACGGCAAATACCGCCACCCATAGAAAAAAGATAGCCACCGACATAGCCCTTCCTCTTATCTGTGTGGGGAATATTTCAGCTACTACCACAAAAGTGAGCGGCCCTAAAGAAACGGCAAAGAAAGCAATGTATGCCAGGATGGAAATAAGCACCATGTTTCCCTGGCTCAGGCTAAAATGAAAGGCAGCGCCTACCATTCCCAGGCAGACGGCCATGCCGGCAGATCCGATTAGCAGCAGCTTTTTTCTTCCCCATTTATCTACATATTTGATGGCGGCAATGGTGAACAGAACATTGATCACCCCCACCAGCACGGTTTGCAGCAGGGCAGAAGAGGCGCCGTCGCCGGTGGATTTAAAGATTTCCGGCGCATAATACATAATAGCGTTAATGCCGGTGATCTGCGACAGGATAGCCAGGATAACCCCGATGATCAGGGCAACCCGCAGCCCCGGCTTCAGGAGGCTTCCAAAGGTTCCAGTCTCCTCTTTCAATGCTTCCCGAATGGCGTTCAGCTCATTTCCTGCATGTTCCGTTCCGTTTACTTTAACGAGAATTTCTTCCGCTTCTTCATAACGGTTCTTCGCAGCCAGCCAGCGGGGGCTTTCCGGAACATTGAGCAGTAAATAAATAAAAACAAGGGAAGGGATGATACCCGATCCGAACATCCAGCGCCAGCCGGATTCTATATTCCAGGCCTCGTCGTGCAGCCCGGCAATGCCTGCGTTCACAAAGTAGATAAGTAAAATGCCGATCACGATTCCCATCTGGTAGATAGAAATAAGCCGGCCCCGGATAGCCGGGGGGGCTATCTCTGAAATGTAAAGCGGGGACAGCATGGAAGCGATGCCGATGCCTATTCCGCCTATAAAGCGGAATAAGATGAAATAAGAAAGACCGAGCGGCAGCATGATTCCCAGCGAGGAAACGGCAAACGCAACGGCGGACAGCATCAGCACTTTTTTCCGTCCTATGCGATCGCTCAGCGCTCCGGCGAACATAGCTCCTATAATACAGCCTATCAGGGCGCAGGAAGCCACCCAGCCCATCATAGCGGGGGACAGCTCATATTTCTGCCGGATGAACCCGATGGCCCCGGCCACTACCGCGGTATCGTATCCAAACAGCAGCCCGCCCACGGCCGCCACATAAGTGCATCTGTAAACGTATTTCAGGCTTTGTGCATTCATTCAGTTAGTTTGTATGGTTATTAATCAGTTTTTCTGTTCTCACATAGGCTTTGATGGTGACGCATTCTTTTCCTTCGCTTTCGCCATAAGGACGGATGGAATAAGATTTTACCCCCGCCGGAACAACAAAGGTTTCCGCATAGTGGATAATATAAGGCTCAAACTCTCCCGCCGGGCTCTCCACAATGGCTTCCCTTCCCTCGATCAGGTTCAGGATATTAAAAACGCCGTTGGTATAGTGAACGACTTTTCCGGTGAACCAATGTCTTCTGGTTTCAATAAAGGAGTTGCTGTCGAGCCCGGTGCTTTCTTCCCTCCAGCCCTCGCCTTCCGCGATGAATTTCTCGAGGTGAAGAATATTTTTCTCCGTCCATTGCCGGGTTCTGTTCCATTGAATCGCCCGGCTTCCGTGTTCCAGGGAAATGGGACGCGGCTTTCCGTCCAGCCCCATCCTTCTCCAGTCCCACAGCTTAAAAGTGAAAATATAAGGAGTGGCGCTGATTTCCAGCACCACGCTGTTGGCGCCGGAACAATGAATGGTGCCGGAGGGAATGGAAACATGGTCGTGCTTTTTCACCGGCCATTTCTCCACGAAAACATCGGCGTCGAAATCCTCACCCGTCTGCTGCGAATGCTGAAGCGAGTGGAGCATTTTTTCCGGAACGATGTCGTCTTTGAGCCCCAGGTAAACAAACGCATCCGGCTTCGCTTCTAAAAAATAGTAGCTCTCATCCTGGGTATAAGCCATGCCGAACTTTTCCTGTATGTATTCCTTCAGCGGATGTACCTGCAGGCTCAGGTTGCCGCCTTCCATGGTATCCAGGAAGTCGAAGCGGATGGGAAACTCTGCGCCGAAGGCTTCATACACTTTGTCGCCCAGCAGCTGTTGGGGCTGATAAAATACCAGGTTAACGGAAGGCGTTTCAAACACCGTGTTTCCGAAGCGCAGCAGCAGGCTGTTTTCTTCCGGCACACAGTCGAAGCCCCAGGCGATATTTTTCTCCGTGGTCTCCAGGTCGAAGACCTCCTTCAGCCATTGGCCGCCCCAGGGGCCGGGGTCGAAGAAGGGCACTACCCGGAAAGGTCTTTTAACCAGCTGCTTCAGGGCGGCAAGCAGGTCGGCGCCCCGGATCATTTTAGGCCGCTCCGTTTGCGTGGTATCCAGCACGTAATCAATTTTTTCAAACAAGCTCATTTTATACCGGTCGCATACCCGCCAGTCTACGAAGAACGACCGTTTGTATTGGTAAGAGAAGGCATCCTGCCGGTTGTCCGCCCCCAGGTTACCGACGCTGTTCCGGCGGAAGCGGAGCTGTATTTCCCAGCGGGGCATGTCGGCAAATACCAGCAGGCCGGCCTGTGGTGCAATAAGCGCCGCCCCTGTACCCACTACGATGAGCAGCTTTTCCTGCGCTTCACTCACCTTATGCCTTAGCCGCTCAATTTTATCCTTATCGAAAAAATCGGGTAGGTTAAGATCGGTGATATAGCCGAAGACGGGGTCGCTGGTTACATAGGGACGCACCATCTCTTCGATAAGCGTATGATCTTTCAGCGCCGCTTCTGATTCAAAGAAACGGGCGGAAGGGAGCTGTTCCTTCAGCAGCCGGATCATATCCTTTACCAGCACACCGTGGTAACAATCAATTGCAATGACGCATTGCCGGCTTATCTCTGCAGCTTTTACCTCAAGCAGCCAGGCTATCTCGTTCCATCCGTTCCATCCGTTTCCTGCGTCCCTGACGGCTATTTCCGGAAACCTGTCAAAATTTGCACCTTCCAAGTCGTGTGTTTTTTTATTTTTATTAGATATAAATATATGTTTAATAGCCGTTTTGTCCGAGGTTGGTATTCACTTCCCTTTCGTCCTGCGGGATGGGGAACAGGTAGTGTTTGGCGGCAGGCGTAACCCCCGGTTTTGCGAGCGGCACCAGCTGCTCCAGCGTATGCGTTCTGACCAGGTCAAACCAGCGCTGGCCTTCCGCCACAAACTCCAGCCTTCTCTCTTTCAGCACAGCCGCCCGGAAGGCTTCTTTGCTCAGATCTTCGTAATCGGCAACGGCATCCCGGTAAACGCTGCCGTCAAAGCGGGCCCGTTTTCTTACCATGTTTATATACTTGTGCGCTTCGTCCGGGTCGTTCAGCTCATTGCGGGCCTCCGCATACATGAGCAGCACGTCGGCATAACGTATTACGGGGAAATCGTTAGAGCTGGCATTGCCCTTGGGCTCGGCGGCCCGGTCCCAGTATTTCTGTATATAGGGCCGGATGATTTGCGTGGATCCGTCCTGTTTATGTATTTCCGTGATAAATGTTACCGCCCGCCTGTGATCATCTATTTCGTAGCTGTCGTACAGCTGCTGGGTGGGTACCTGCCATCCCTGCGCATTCTGTACGCCTTCTTCGCTTAGCTCTTTTGGCAGCAGCCTGACCAGGAACTGGCCCGCTTCCCAGAAGATGATCTTGCCGCCGGCATCGCCGAATCCTACAGAAAAGATAGCCTCTTTGCCGCCGCGGCTGGAGAGCTTAAAGACATCTGCAAAGTCATCCCACAGCTCGTATTGCTTGCTGTTGATAACCGCCAACGCTTTGTCGGACGCTTTTTCCCAGTTCCCGAGCGTCAGGTACACTTTGGCTTCAATGGCGAGGGCGGCGCCCGAGGTGGCTCTTCCCCGGCCCTGGCCGGGCTCGTAGCTTTCCGGCAATGCTTCAGCCGCTTCCAGGTCGTCCAGCACCTGGGCATAGATATCTTCCACCGGCGCCGGCTCGGGGGTTAAAGGCTCGGTTTCCTGCAAAACCAGCGGAATAGAGCCAAACATTCTTACCATGTTAAAATAAAGCAGCCCTCTCAGGAAGCGGGCTTCTCCCAATAACCTTGCCTTCAGCGTTTCGTTCATCTCTATTCCCGGAATGCGCGCAATGGCGATGTTAGCGATGGTAATAGCTTTATAATGCATCCGCCATATTTCTTCGAGGGTATTGTTTTCCGGGTCGTACGTGAAGGCGCCGAACTGATCCAGGTCGGGCGTAAAAGGCTGCTGGTTGATGAGCTCGTCGGAACAAAGGCCCATGGCAACCCAGAAAGAGCTGTGGTACACGCCTGCCGTGCTTCCCGTGCTGGTGGAGTTAAGGTAGGCATAAATGGAGTTGACGGCGGAAATAGCGTCTTCCGCGGTTTTATAATAATTGGAAGTGGCAACCAGCCCTTTGGGGTTTTCTTCCAGGAATTTGCTGCAGGAAGACAACAGCCCGGCGGATAAGACGACCGTCAGCAGAACGGAGAATAATTTATTTGCTTTCATCTGTTATTTTTTATTAGTTCAGGTCAGCAGGAGCTTAATCACGGCTAAGCTCAAATGCTAACTATGTTTTAGAACCCGATATTTAATCCCAGTAAATAAACCTTCGACTGGGGGTATCCCCCGTTGTCGACGCCTACCAACGTAGTATTTTGGCCATAGGTGTTTGCCTCCGGATCGTACCCTGTATAGTCTGTCAGGGTCCATAAATTGGTGGCGCTGGCATAGATCCGGATAGTCTGAACTTTTAACCGTTTTAATATATCCGGGTTAAGATTATAGCTCAGCGTTACATTTTTCAGCCGTATATAAGAGGCGTCTTCCACAATAGCCGAGGAGAATATACCTGCGTCCTTGCTGCCGGCAGATAAGGCCCGGGGATATTTGTTGCTGTGCCTTTCCGGTGTCCACCGGTTCAGCGCTGCCTCTGCCAGCACGTTGTTTTCGCCGGTGAAATTCAGCAGGTTCAGGTTGTTGAAGTTGGCCAGCTTATTGCCCTGCGAGCCCTGGAAGAAAAAGCTGAGGTCGAAATTTTTATAAGAGAGGTTATTGTTAAAGCCCCAGGTAAAATCCGGCTGGGCGCTGCCCAGGATAGTCCGGTCGTCCGCTGTAATCTTATCGTCATTCGTTAAGTTCCTGTATTTGCGGTCGCCTGCTTTTGCCCAGGAAGCCGGATCGGAAGATCCCTGCTGCTGACCTTCCAGCACGGCACTGGAAGCGGCTTCTGCATCTGTCTGGAAAATGCCGTCGAATATATAGCCATAAAAGGTGCCGATGGATTCCCCTTCTCTCAAGATAATGCCGCCGTCCAGCAGAATATCGTTATCCGCATTTAAGTTGGTGATTTTATTCCGGTTAACCGAGAAGGTGATCGCGCTGTTCCAGCTAACGGTTCCCCTTGTATTAACCGTCCGTATATCCAGGTCGAAGCCTTTGTTGGCAATGTTCCCGACGTTCAGCACGGTCGTCTCAAAGCCCGAGGTGGTGGGAATGGGAACCGACAAAAGCAGGTCAAATGTTTTCTTGTGGTAATAATCGGCTGTTACGGAAACCCGGCGGGCAAAAAGAGAAAGGTCGAGACCGATGTCCAGTTGCCGGGTGCTTTCCCATTTCAGGTTTTCGTTGGCATACGATACCGGCTCCTGGCCGGTGTACACTTCGCTGCCCGCAGAGCTGTTAAACGATCCTTCGCCATAGGGGCCTATGAGGGGGAGCGACTGGTAAGGCAGGATGGACTGGTTGCCGATAAGGCCGTAGCTGACGCGGAGCTTCATATCGTTGACGGACGGGATGTTTTTCATAAACTCTTCGTCAGACAGCCGCCAGGCCACGGCTGCCGAGGGAAAGAAGCCGTACTTGTTGCCTGCCCCGAATTTGGACGAGCCGTCTATACGGCCGGTAAGCGTAAGCAGGTATTTGTCGTTGTACGTATAATTAAGCCGTCCCAGGTAGGAGAGCATGCTCCAGGACGATTCGGAGTTTACGGGCTTCTGCGGAGAAGAAGCCGTGCCGATGTTGTGGTATCCCAGCCTGCTGTCGCTGAAGCCGAAAGCGTACACGAACAACTTGTCGTCATTAAATTCCTGCATGGTATATCCCAGCAGGGCGTTTATTTTGTGCTTGCTGTTAAAAGTATTGTCGTATGTAAGCGTGCTTTCGCTCAGCCAGCTGAGCCCATCCGCTTTCCCCAGCGAAGCTTCGCCCAGGCTTGCTTCCGCACGTTTGAGGAATTTGGGGCCGAAGCTTCCTTCATCGCTGGAAAACGCATCTATGCCGAAGCTGGTTTTGAATTCAAGGTGTGGGGTAATAGCATACCGGGCATAGGCGTTTCCGAGTATGCGCGAGATAACGGTATTGGAAATATATTCCCGGGCTTCAGCCACGGGATTTCCCAGCGTTCTTCCGGGTATGAGATGATAGATGTTTTCATACGTGTACCCGCCTTCCCGGGTTGAATCGTAAACCGGCAGTGCAGGGTTGAACAACAGAGCGCCGGTAACTACGCCGGGCACAATGGTTCCGGCATTGGTAAGCACCCCTTTGCTGGTAACCCTTGAGTAGGAGAGATTGGTACCTACCGTGAGCTTTTTATTCACTTCCCTGTCCAGGTTAGCCCGGAAAGAATAGCGCTTGAAATCAGAATTTATAATGATCCCGTCCTGGTCAAAGTAAGAAGCAGAAACGGCGTAGCGGGTTTTGGTATCACCTCCGGAGGCCGACAGCTGGTAATTGGATATCGGCGCTGTCCGGAAAAGCTCGTTCTGCCAGTCGGTGCCCGCTCCTAAATTTTTAGGGTTAACGTATACCGGGACTTTCCCGGCATTCAGCCTTCCTTCGTTGACGAATTCGCCGAACTCAGCGGCGTTCAGGAGCTTCAGCTTGTTCGCCACTTCCTGGTAGCCGTGGTACACTTCCAGGTTTACCACGCCGGTTCCGCTTTTTCCTCTTTTGGTGGTGATGAGCACCACCCCGTTGGCGCCTCTTGAACCATACATGGCCGTAGCCGAAGCGTCTTTCAGAATTTCCACCGATTCTATATCGCTTGGATTAATCGAGGAAAGCGCCCCCAGCCGCGGGCCGCGGGTAACGCCAGTGGTAAAATCGTCTCCGTCGCTGTTCACCAGCATGCCGTCGATCACATACAGTGGCTCGTTGCCGGCATTGATAGAACTGGTTCCCCGGATGCGGATAGATGTTTCCGCGCCCGGCTTCCCGGAGTTTTGCGTGACCAGCACGCCCGCTGCCCTTCCCTGCAGTGCCTGGTCTAAAGAGGTTGCCGGCGTGGCTTTCAACTCGTCGGCTTTAATAGAGGAAACGGAGCCGGTAAGATCGCTTTTCTTTACCGTACCGTAGCCGATTACTACTACCTGCGACAGCTCGCTGTCGTCGTTCTGCAGCCGGATAGTGAAATCTGAGCCGGTCCCCAACGTTTCTTCCCGGGTAAGATACCCTATGGAAGATACTACCAGGATATTCTTCCCGGCGGGTACCGTTAAGCTGAAGCTGCCGGAAGCGCCGGTTGCCGTTCCAAGTTCAGTTCCTTTCACCGTCACGCTTGCTCCCGATACCGGGGCGCCTGATTCATTGATTACTTTCCCGGTTATTTTACGGGGGGATTCCTGCGCAAAGGCGGGCGAGGCCGTCCACAGCAGCCCGGCCAAGAGCAGTAACACAAAGGCAGGCAGGTCGTTAGTCTGGTATTTTCTCATTAGCGTAAGATTAAATAATAATTGTAAAATTTATTAGATTCAAATGTTCGAATGTATGTACATATTAAAGGAAATAATACACCTTAATATTTTCTAAAAGGAAGCTTAATTCCGGGCTATATCTATCGTATAAGTGAATCGGTCGGCCCGGTAATATCCCATATTAAACTCAACCGGGCGGTCTCCTGCATCAAACACCACTCTTTTCCGGAAAAGAATGGGAGCCCCCGGCTCCACGGATAATAATTTGCTGATCTTTTTGTCTGCCAGGATAGCGCTGATTCCTTCCTTGGAAACCGTAGCCACTATGTGATGATCCCTTTCCAGGGTTTCATAGAGCGGCTTTGAGAAATCATCGTCGGCAGTGAGCCCTGTGCGGGGATGAAAATAAGAAACGAAATAGACAATCGGGTCGTTCTCCAGTCCCTTCAAACGCTCCATTTTCAGGACTTTCGTGCCCGGGCGGATCTTAAACAACTGCTGGATCTCCTTATCAGGAACCACCAGGGAAACCTTAATGCTGAAATTGCGGAAAGGCACTCCCTTTTCATCCATTTCATGGGTGAAGCTGGTCCATTTGTCCAGCTTGGTGGAGATATTGTTCTTTGCAACAGTGGTGCCAACGCCTTTTTTACGGATCAGCAGCCTTTCATACACCAGCTTATTGGTGGCCTGCCTCACCGTGCTCCGGGATATGCCGAGCTTTTTAGCAATATTTATTTCGTTGGGTAAAAGTTTGCCGTTCTGGTATTCGGGCTTTTCAATCAGCTTTCTCAGCAGGTCTTCCACCTGCGTATGCAGCGGGAGGGCGCTTTTATGATCAATTTCCATATCCATAAGGCAGCATGTTTATATGTTCGTACATACTAAAGGTAGGGAGTATAATTATTATGACAAAAATATTTATGATTTTTATTTTTCACCCTGTTATCCGGGTATAATTTCGGCTTTCTCCCGATAATGATTATATTGGTTGTTCAATGGTTACTGTCAGTGAAACATGAATCTTAAAACCTGTCAAAAATGAAGAGAAGCTCAAACCTTTACAGATGGACGGCCTTCCTGCTTGCCGGCTTTGCGCTTTCCTGCACTACCGGCGAGAAGCCCGTCGCCGGATGGAAATCAACCGAAGAAGCCCTCCGTGATATGGAATCGGTGCGTAAGTTAATCATCCCTCCGAAATTCCCCGATAAGGAATTTGTTCTTACAGACTATGGAGCTGCGGGCGACGGCGAAACGCTCAACACAGCGGCTTTTCAAAAAGCGGTTGAAGACTGCAGCAGCAGCGGGGGCGGAAGGGTAGTGGTGCCGGCAGGAACATTTTTAACGGGCGCCATTTATCTGAAAAGTAACGTTGACCTGCACCTGTCGGAAGGTTCGGTTATCTTATTCAGCCGGGATACAAAAGATTATCCGCTTGTTTTTACCCGCTGGGAAGGCATGGAGTGCATGAACTATTCTCCTCTTATTTATGCCTATGGCGAGGAGAACATCGCTATAACGGGTACGGGCATCCTGAACGGAAATGCGGATAATGAAAACTGGTGGAGCTGGAAAGGCCAACCGGCGCATGGATGGAAAGAAGGGATGCCGGAGCAGGGCCCCGACCGCCTGGCGCTTCACGAGCTGATGCGCCTGGAAACAGATCCCCGCACCCGGGTCTTTGGCGACGGGCATTACCTGCGCCCCAACCTGGTGCAGCCCTATAACTGTAAAAATGTGCTGATCTCCGGAGTAAAGATGATTAACTCGCCCATGTGGTTTATTAATCCGGTGCTTTGCGAGAATGTAACGGTGGAGGGAGTTACAGTAGCTTCTCATGGTCCCAATAACGACGGCTGCGATCCGGAATCCTGCAGGAATGTGCTGATTAAAGATTGCTATTTTGATACCGGTGACGACTGCATTGCCATTAAGTCGGGCAGGGACGAGGACGGCAGGAGGATTAAGCAGCCTGCAGAAAACCATATCATAGAAGGCTGCGAAATGAAAGACGGGCACGGCGGTGTGGTGATAGGAAGCGAGATAGCCGGCGGCGCCCGGAATATTTTTGCGGTTAACTGTAAAATGGACAGCCCGAACCTCGACCGGATACTGCGGATAAAAACCAGCTCAAGCCGGGGAGGAACCATCGAGAACGTATTTATGAAGGATATCAAAGTTGGCGTCTACCGAGATGCCGCAATTACGTTTAATATGTTCTATGAGAAACCCGGCAACTTTATCCCGGTTATACGTAATATTTGGGTGGAAAACCTGGATGTGGAAGATGGCGGAAAATACGGAGTCTATTCCAGGGCCTATGAACAATCGCCGGTAGAAAACGTTATGATGGTTAACTGTAATATCCGGGGCGTGGAGAAGCCGTTTGACATAGATTATGTGAAGAACGTGCAACTGCGTAATGTGATGATCAACGGGCAGCCTGCGGTACTCCCCGAAGCAGCCGCATCTACGGAAGCCGCCAAAGGGGAATAGGTAAAGAAGGGAGCGCCGGGTAACAGGATTTAAAAAAAAGTATATGGAACTGGGCCTGATAACGTTCGCTGATATGGA
>ERZ778017.2906-NODE-2906-length-12924-cov-5.068148_pt1 | contig 12924 bp, 8 predicted proteins | sample MGYA00375747_ERZ778017 | MGnify/ENA primary metagenome ERZ778017 (study PRJEB29350, sample SAMN05509838) | bioreactor metagenome | biome: bioreactor; material: wastewater | place: South Africa: University of Cape Town | collected 2014-03-17 ... | reverse complement strand
CGAGGACTCGAACCCCGCACCCGCCGTGCTCCCCGCGCGAGCGGGGGTGAGCCGGCGTGGGGTCACCGGCTCGCGGGTGTGTGGAAGTGCTCCCCGCGCGAGCGGGGGTGAGCCCTCGCCGAGGATGCGCTCAAGGTTCACCCAGTGGTGCTCCCCGCGCGAGCGGGGGTGAGCCCGGCGAGGAGCTTGCCCTCGGACACAGCAAAGAGTGCTCCCCGCGCGAGCGGGGGTGAGCCGACGAAGGTCCGCACCGTCGGCCGCACCATCGCGTGCTCCCCGCGCGAGCGGGGGTGAGCCCACGGCCTCTACCGTGCGGTCGTCAAGCGCGAGGTGCTCCCCGCGCGAGCGGGGGTGAGCCCACAAGAACCGTCCGTCCGGGAGCACCACACCCGTGCTCCCCGCGCGAGCGGGGGTGAGCCCCCGGCTTCGTCCTGCGCCCCGCTGCGGGTGACGTGCTCCCCGCGCGAGCGGGGGTGAGCCGGACAGGAGGAGTCCCCAGTGCTTCTGCACAAAGTGCTCCCCGCGCGAGCGGGGGTGAGCCCAGGGGATTGAAACATGCCCGAGAGAATCCAGCGTGCTCCCCGCGCGAGCGGGGGTGAGCCCATAAGAATGAATTCGATATCTGCGGGAGCCGAGTGCTCCCCGCGCGAGCGGGGGTGAGCCGGTGCGCAGTCGGGTCGGGTACGGGTGTACCTCGTGCTCCCCGCGCGAGCGGGGGTGAGCCTAGGACGTGCGATAGGTGCCCGACCAGCTGGGTAGTGCTCCCCGCGCGAGCGGGGGTGAGCCCCGAACACCGGCTTCACCGCGTTCGTCCACAGCCAGGTCAGGCCCGCAGTGCTCCCCGCGCGAGCGGGGGTGAGCCCGTGCCGACCCCGGACCCCTCGTGCCCGGCAAAGTGCTCCCCGCGCGAGCGGGGGTGAGCCTCACCCGGGCTGGGTGACTACTTCGACGGGTACGTGCTCCCCGCGCGAGCGGGGGTGAGCCAACTCCGCGATTCTGGGACGCGACGGCTGGGGCGTGCTCCCCGCGCGAGCGGGGGTGAGCCTGTGACAGCGTCCCGCACCCTCCTGACCACCCGGTGCTCCCCGCGCGAGCGGGGGTGAGCCGGTGCACCCCGACACCTGAATGTTCCGGGTCGGGTGCTCCCCGCGCGAGCGGGGGTGAGCCGGGCCTGTGCGCGGGGCTGCGGCTGACCGACACGTGCTCCCCGCGCGAGTGGGGGTGAGCCCACCGTCGCCACCTGGTTCGTGGGGCTGCTCGGGTGCTCCCCGCGCGAGCGGGGGTGAGCCGTCCGCTTCTCGCGCGTACATCGGGTCGCTGGAGTGCTCCCCGCGCGAGCGGGGGTGAGCCCGCGTCGGACACCCTGACGGGGGGCCTCGGCATGTGCTCCCCGCGCGAGCGGGGGTGAGCCCGCCGGACGCGCAGTGGCACCTGCTGCTCGCGAAGTGCTCCCCGCGCGAGCGGGGGTGAGCCCGTCGACCGGGTTCACATCAAGGCGCGCCGCGAGTGCTCCCCGCGCGAGCGGGGGTGAGCCCGTCGACCGGGTTCACATCAAGGCGCGCCGCGAGTGCTCCCCGCGCGAGCGGGGGTGAGCCGGTACCCACCGACCTGCATCGCTTCCGCGGATGGGTGCTCCCCGCGCGAGCGGGGGTGAGCCCGAGACAGCGCCGGCGAACAACTTCGTTCTGACGTGCTCCCCGCGCGAGCGGGGGTGATCCGTGGCGGACCTGCCCTTCACGTTCTGGCAGGCGGTGCTCCCCGCGCGAGCCGGGGTGAGCCCATGCCCGCCAACCGGGGCTCGGGTACGAACCAGTGCTCCCCGCGCGAGCGGGGGTGAGCCCGGCCGCCAGATCCCGCAGCGGGCCCGCCGCGAGTGCTCCCCGCGCGAGCGGGGGTGAGCCCGGCGCACCATCCGCGTAGCCTCCGCCAGATACGTGCTCCCCGCGCGAGCGGGGGTGAGCCGGCTGCTCGACACCAACATGGTTCGGATAGCAGGTGCTCCCCGCGCGAGCGGGGGTGAGCCCCCGGCACCCAGCTTCTCAATGCAGGTCTTCCGGTGCTCCCCGCGCAAGCGGGGGTGAGCCGGCCTGATCAGGCACCCCGCGAGGAACGGCCTCGTGCTCCCCGCGCGAGCGGGGGTGAGCCCGCGATGATCTGCACAAGGGAGGGATGCGGAAGGTGCTCCCCGCGCGAGCGGGGGTGAGCCCGCCCGACCCGGCACCGCCCGCCGCACCCGGTCGTGCTCCCCGCGCGAGCGGGGGTGAGCCCCCACTCGACGTGACATCATTGCCGCCGTCTTGGTGCTCCCCGCGCGAGCGGGGGTGAGCCGGTCGAGGTCCACCCCGACTGGCCGCCCCGAGACGTGCTCCCCGCGCGAGCGGGGGTGAGCCGGACCCGACGTCGACGGGAGTCGGGTGGTTCGCGTGCTCCCCGCGCGAGCGGGGGTGAGCCCACCAGCGTGCCGAACCGTTTCGTGGCGGTCGGGTGCTCCCCGCGCGAGCGGGGGTGAGCCCGACACCTACATATCGCCGGGTGGCGACTCTGGGTGCTCCCCGCGCGAGCGGGGGTGAGCCCGGGGTGCGCCTTGAAGGAGCGGTTCAAACCCAGTGCTCCCCCGCGCGAGCGGGGGTGAGCCCCACCAGCCGGTGGGCATCGTGGACGCGAGTTCGTGCTCCCCGCGCGAGCGGGGGTGAGCCGACGACCGGCTACAACTTCGCCCAGGGCGGCGTGTGCTCCCCGCGCGAGCGGGGGTGAGCCCAGGAGCTGAACGCCGCAGCGTCTGAGTGGGCGGTGCTCCCCGCGCGAGCGGGGTGGGCCTGAGCGCGCGACCCTGGAATGCCATGCGACCTAGTGCTCCCCGCGCGAGCGCGGGTGAGCCGTTCAAGGCGCCGCTCAGCTCGACGCTGAAGCTGTGCTCCCCGCGAGCGGGGGTGAGCCCGCCCGGCCCACCTGCATCCCGTGGCCGATCAGGTGCTCCCCGCGCGAGCAGGGGTGAGCCCCCGACTGACGCTGCTCACATCGACCCGCGCAAGTGCCCCCGCGCGAGCGGGGGTGAGCCGGCAGGTGCCAGGCGAACGTGGAGAGGGAGCGGGGGACGTGCGCCTCGCCCGAGCACGTCGACAGAGACTGCTCACACCCGGGTGAGGGCGTTCTCGAGAGCGACCCAAGCGAGCATCGCGCACTTGACCCGCGCGGTATACCGCGAGACGCCCGACAGGGCGGCGGCATCCCCGAATCGCTCCTCGTCGAGCGGGATCGTGCCGCGTGAGCGCAAGGCCTCGCGGAAGGCCTCCACGAGGGCGGATGCCTCGGTTCGAGGCATCCGCCCGGAACCAGGGTGGCGGAACCTGTCGTGCGCGTCGACGAGCGACGAGAGCATCGATGCCGACGCCTGCGAGATCGAGCAGCCGGATCCTTCCCAGGTGAGGTCGCGGATCGTGTCGCCCGAGTCCATATGCACCCGCAGCGTGATCTCGTCGCCGCACACCGGGTTGCGCTGATGAGACTCGGTCGCGGGACCTTCCCCGTCGATCAGCCCGTAGCCGTGCGGATGCTTCGCGTGGTCGAGGATGAGGTCCTGGTACAGCGACTCGAGCTCGTTCCCGCTCATCGCCCGGCTCCGAAGAAGGCGCGCACGCCGGAGACGGCATCCAGCAGCGCATCGATCTCCGCCTCGGTGGTGAACACCGACGCGCTGGCTCGCACCGACGCGGTCACGCCGAAGCGGCGGTGCAGCGGCTGTGCGCAGTGATGCCCGACGCGCACGGCGATGCCTCGCGCGTCCAGCACCTGTCCTACGTCGTGCGCATGCACGCCCTCAACGTCGAACGCACACAACGCGACCCGCTCGGCATCCGCGTCGCCCAGCAGTCGCACGCCCTCGATCGCACGCAACCCGTCGCGCAGGCGCTGCTCGAGCAGTCGTTCGCGCTCGTGCACGGCGCTCATCTCCAGCCCTTCGAGATACCGCACGGCAGCGGCGAGGGCGATGGCCTGGGACACCGGCTGCGTGCCGGCCTCGAACTTGTGCGGCGCCGGCACGAACTCGGCGCGCTGGAGAGTGACGGTCGTGACCATCGAGCCTCCCGTGGACACGGGCGCAAGCGCATCGAGCACCTCGCGGCGCCCGTACAAGACACCGATCCCGTACGGACCGAGCAGCTTGTGCCCCGAGAAGGCCGCGAGATCGACGCCGAGCGCAGGTAGGTCCAGCGGAAGATGGGGGGCGGACTGACAGGCGTCCAGCACCGTCAACGCGCCGACATCCTTCGCCAGGGCGACCAGCTGCGCGACGGGGTTCACGATCCCGAGCACGTTGGAGACATGGGCGAAGGCGAGCACGCGCGTGCGGGAGCCGATGAGCTCCGTGGCGGCGGCAAGATCGAGCGTGCCGTCGTCGTGCACAGGGATGTGCCGCAAGATCGCCCCGGTACGCGCGGCGAGCTGCTGCCAGGGGATGAGGTTCGCGTGATGCTCGGCTTCGGTGACGACGATCTCGTCACCGGGGCTGAGGGCGTACCGCGCCTCCTCGTCGAGGTGCCTGGGAGAGGCGGCGGCCGCGCTGCTCGCGTTGCCGATCGCAGACGCGACGAGGTTCAGCGCTGCCGTCGCGCCCGAGGTCCACACGATGTCCCCGGGTTCGGCCCCGACGAAGCCGGCGACGGCGGCGCGTGCATCCTCGAACGACTCGGTGGCCTGCGCGGCCAGGGTATGCGCGCCACGATGCACCGCCGCGTTCTCATGCTCGAGGAACGCGCGTTCGGCGTCGAGCACGACACGTGGCTTCTGACTCGTCGCCGCCGAGTCGAGGTAGACGAGCGGAACGCCCGCTACGGCCTCCTGCAGGATCGGGAAGTCCGACCGGACGGTGCGCACATCGAAAGCGCGGGTGCCGACTGACACGCTCATGGATCCAGGCTACGTCGGTCCGGCACTGCTGCGGCCGGCCATGCGCAAGACTGTCCCCATGTTCGGTGAGTACACGGATGCGCAGTGGGCGGGGCTCGGACTCGTCTACCTGGGCATCGCGCTGGTCGCCGCGCTCGTGATCCGACGCTTCATCCCGCTGCTCGCGCGTCTGTATCTGCCGGCGAGCGTGATCGCGGGCTTCCTCGTCCTCCTGCTCGGGCCGCAGGTACTCGGCCTCACCGGGTTCAGCCTCATCCCCGCACAGGCAGTCGACGTCATGTCGCGGCTACCTGGGCTCCTGATCAATGTGGTGTTCGCGGGCATCATGATCGGCAAGGCGCTGCCGTCGGTGAAGCAGATCTGGAACGATGCCGCGCCCCACGTGATCCTCGGCAGTGTGTTCTCATTCGGACAGTTCGCACTGGGTGCGTTCGCCGTGGTGTTCGTCCTGACGCCCTTGTTCGGCATCCCCGACGCTGCGGGGTCGATCCTCGAGCTCTCGTTCGCCGGCGGACACGGCACGATCGCCGGGATGGGCGGCCTGCTGTCCGAGGCCGGTGCACCCGAGATGATCGACGTCGGGCTGGGACTTGCGACCATCAGCATGATCACGGGAGTGGTGGGCGGGTCGATCCTCGTGAACTACGCGGTGCGCAGTCCTCGCATCCACGTCGCCCGCAACAGCGCTGCGCGTGGTGAGGATGCCGGCCGGATGCAGGAGGTGCGGCCCAACGAGGGTGATCAGGCCGGCGAGGCCGGTCTCGGATCGATCAGTCGCAGTTTCGGCGGCATCGCGATCGCGATCGCGATCGCCATCGTCATCCTCACCCTGCTGCGTGCGGCCACGAACGCCGTCGGCTCCGATGTCTTCGACCGCTTCCCGCTGTTCCCCTTCACGGTCATCGGCGGGTTCCTCGTGCAGCTCGTGCTCACGCTCACCAAACACGAGCACCTCGTCGAGCGGCGCACCGTCAACGACATCACGGGCCTGGCCCTGGACATCCTCATCGCCGCAGCCATCGGCACGATGTCTCTTGCGGCCCTGGGCTCGAACATCCCCGCGCTGGTGATCTTCACGATCATCGCGTTCGCCTGGAGCGTGCTCGGGATGCTGTGGCTCGGGCCCCGCATCCATGTGGGGGACTGGTTCGAGCATGCGATCGCCGACTACGGGCAGTCGCAGGGGAATGTGGCGACCGGATTCGTGCTGGCAGACATGGCCGATCCCGACCGGCATACGGGCGCCGCGCGCGCGTACGGGTACAAGCAGCTCATCTACGAGCCGTTCCTCGGTGGCGGCATCCTCACTGCGTTCAGCATCCCGATCATCCTGCAGATCGGCTCGTTGTGGTTCGGGGTGATCTCGCTCGCCGCGACAATGGTGCTCATCGGATGGGGGATGCGGCGGCGGCGAGCCGCGCGCTGACGCCGGAGCGGCCTGGAGCGGTCTTCGGCGTCGACGCGTTCGCGTGGCCGGGCTGGGCGCGGGAGAGCCCTCCTGAGCTCACGGATGACACCGTTGGCGAGTGCGTTCTGGTGGCGATCGGTGACGATAGGCACTTCCTGCACAGCACCACTGACGCCTCTTGACCCGCGCCCGGACGTCACGTAACCTACAACCAAATGGTTTCACAACGAGAGCTCAGCGATGACGAGGTGGACCGGATCTTCCGGGCCCTCGCCGACGCGACGCGTCGCGACATCTTGCGGCGGACCGTCACCTCCGAGCAGTCGGTGTCGGCGCTGGCCGCGGACTACGCGATGTCGTTCGCGGCGGTGCAGAAGCACGTCGCCGTGCTCGAGGCTGCGCACTTGATCGTCAAGCGCGCCGAAGGGCGGGAGCGGCGCGCACCGGCCCACCCCGCCATGATCGCCCGCGCGCAGCACCTGCTGCAGCGCTATCAGGACCTCTGGCGGCATCGCATCGACCGCGTCGACGCGCTGCTGGCCGACGACGCGTCGTAGCGGAGGCCACGACCACACGGGCCACGCCACCGGCGCCCCACCGCAAGACGCCCATACCGACACACCCACAAGGAGCAGTCATGCCCGTCACCGACATCTCGTCCGACGCCGAGAACCTCACGATGAACATCGTCGCCGAGTTCGCGGCATCCCCCGACCGCGTGTGGAAGGTGTTCACCGACCCGCGCCAGCTCGAGCGCTTCTGGGGTCCTCCGGGGTGGCCAGCCACCTTCACCGAGTTCGACTTCGCCCCGGGCGGCCTCGCCCAGTATGCGATGGTCGGGCCGCACGGCGAGACCTCGCGCGGTCGCTGGGAGTTCCTCACCATCGACGAGCCGCGGTCGTTCGAGGTTCTCGACGGCTTCGCCGACGAGAACGGCGATCTCACCGACGACCTCCCGCCGATGCGGATGGTCTTCGCGTTCGAGCCGACCGACACGGGCACGCGCCTGAACGGGGTCACCCACTTCTCGTCGGTCGAGTCGCTCGAGCAGGCCGTCGCGATGGGCATGGTCGAGGGCACGCGTTTGGCGATGGGGCAGCTCGACGCCGTGCTGCAGGACCTGCGCGCGTACGCGGGCGGCAAGGGCACGCAGGTCGAGGTGCTCGACGACCAGCATGTGCGCATCACCCGGCTGATCGATGGCCCGCGTGACCTGGTCTGGCGTGCGCACCAGGAGCCCGAGCTGATCCGGCGCTGGATGCTGGGACCCGACGGCTGGCGGATGACGGTGTGCGATGTCGACCCGAGCGTCGGCGGCGCCTACCGCTACCGGTGGGAGCCAGAGCCCGGGGCCGAGGGTGAGCCGTTCGGCTTCGAAGGCGAGACCCTGGTGGTGGACGCCCCGCGCCGTGCGGTCACGACCGAGAAGATGAGCGACACCGAGGGCCCGGTCACCCTCAACGATCTGCAGCTGTACGAGGAGGATGGCGCGACGTTGCTGACCTTGCTCATCGAGTATCCGGATGCCGCGACCCGCGACATGATCCTGGCCACCGGCATGGCCGACGGCATGGAGCTGAGCTACCAGCGCCTGGAGCGCGAGCTCCTTCCGAGCTGATGCGCGGGCTCGCGGCATCCGTCGACGCGGCGCGCGCGTGCACACTGTCGGATGCGGCGCGCGCGTGCGCACTGTCGGACGCGGCGCGCGGCACGCCGTGTTGCGGTGGCAGCCGGCCGGGATGCCGGCCGGGGCGTCCTGCGGCGTGCACGCGCCCGATGGGCAGGACACCCGGCCCCGTGGGGCCACCCGCGGTCCCGGATGCCGCGGCTCAGTGCCGCTGCTCGCTGCCGACGTGCTGCTGCTCGTCGCCGGTGGGCTGCCGCGGCTCGCCCCCGACCCGCTGATCGACCCCATCGCGCGGCTCGTCGCCGGCAGGGCGCCGCTGTTCGTCGCCGGCGGACTGCCGCTGCGCGGTGAAGCGTGCTCCGGGCTCGAACGGGCGGCCTGCCCGCTCCTGCCCGGGCACCGGCCGCGACCGCCGGCCGTAGATGAGCTCCGACGAGTCCAGCAGCCACGGCACAAGGGTGATCGTCACGCCGTGCACGAGCATGAGCTGCTGCGCCATCCGCTTCGCGCGACGGTTGTGCAGGATCCGCTCCCACCAGTGCCCGACGATGTACTGCGGCAGGTAGACGGTGATCACCGAGGGCCCGTGCGCGTCCCGGTACTGGCGGATGAACTCGATGACCGGCCCGGCATAGCTGCGAAACGGCGACTCGACGCTGACCAGCGGCACCGGGATCCGGTGCGCCTGCCAGGCCTTCTGCAGGGCCGTGGTCTCTTCGGCGGTGACGGCCACGTGCAGCGCGATGGTCTGCGAGTGCTTGGCCGCCAGCGCGTAGTCGAGGGCCTTCAGCACAGGCTTCTGCAGCCGGTTCACGAGGATCAGGGCGACGTCGCCCGCGGCGCCGAAGTGCACGGTGTCATCCATCCGGATCTCGTGCTCGACGTCGCGGTAGTACCGGTACACGCCCATCATCAGCGTCGACAGGATGGGGATCGCCAGGAACACCAGCCATGCGCCGTGCGTGAACTTCGTGATCGTCACGATCACGAGCACCGACGAGGTGATCGTGGCACCCAGGCTGTTGATGGCAAGCCCCCGACGGAAGCTCAGCTGCTGCCGTTTCGCCGTCTGCTGCGCACGGGCGTCCTCCGGCAGTGCGCGGATGCGCCTGAGCCCGCGGATCCAGTGCCGGATCATGCCGATCTGGCCGAGCGAGAACGACACGAACACACCGATGATGTACAGCTGGATGAGGTTGGACAGATTGGCGCGGTAGATGGCCAGCACGGCGATGGCGGCGATGCCCAGCAGGATCATCCCGTTCGAGTACACCAGCCGGTCGCCTCGGGTGTTCAGGGCCTTGGGCGCGTAGCCGTCGCGCGCGAGCACGGCTCCCAGCAGCGGGAAGCCGTTGAACGCCGTGTTGGCGGCCAGCAGCAGCACGCAGGCGGTGGCGGCCTGCACGATGAAGAAGGGCACCGAGTTCATCCCGAACGTCGCGGCGGCCAGCTGCGCCATCAGGCTCGGCTGCGGTGCCGTGCAGTCGAAGCCCTGCAGGTCGCACGGGTTCTCGGCGTAGTGCACGCGGGAAAGGAGCGCGAGGGTCACGAGCCCGGCGAACATCAGGGCGGCGATACCGCCGAGCATCACCAGCGTGATGCGGGCGTTGCGGATCTTCGGTCGGCGGAACGCCTGCACGCCGTTGGCCACGGCCTCCACGCCGGTCAGGGCCGAGCATCCGCTCGAGAAGGCGCGCAGCAGCAACAGGATGATCGCAGCCTGCGAGATGCTCTGGGCGTGCAGCGAATAGTCGGCGCTGGAGGCGACGGGCGTCGCGCCGACCGCGGTGCGCAGCAGCCCGGTGAGCACCATCACGCCCACCGAGCCCACGAACACGTAGGTGGGGATCGCGAACGCCCGTGAGGCCTCGCGCACCCCGCGCAGGTTCACGATGACGATGAGCGCGACGCAGGCCACCGCCAACTCGACGCGCCACGGGTTGAGCGCAGGCAGCGCGGAGATGATGTTGTCGACCCCCGACGCCGTCGAGACGGCGACCGTCAGGATGTAGTCGACGAGCAGGGCGGATGCCACGACCACGCCGGGGATCTCGCCGAGGTTCGTGCGCGCCACCTCGTAGTCGCCGCCGCCGGACGGATACGCGCGGATGAGCTGCCGGTACGACAGCACGACCACGATCAGCAGCACGACGACCCCGGCGGCCACCCACGGGGCGAACGCGAGGAAGGCCAGACCCCCGCCCAGCAGGATCATCAGCATCTCCTGCGGGGCGTAGGCGACGGAGCTCAGCGCGTCGGAGGCGAAGATCGGCAGGGCCATGCGCTTGGGCAGCAGATGCTCGTCCGCGTTCTGCGACGCCAGGGGGTCGCCGATCAGGATGCGCTTCACGGCTGGCGACTCAGGAGTCGTGTCGCGATTTTCGCTTGTCACGGCGGGCGACACTACGCCTGTTGCGACCCGCGTGCAACGCGGCGCACGGCAGGTGATGAACCCGTGACGGGACGAGGTCGGGAACGTGACATCCGCAGCATCCTGGCCCTCACTCCGGTGGGCGAGCGGTCGTGGCGCGCACGACCAGCTCGAACGGCAGGGGTGTGGGCTCCGGCGGCTCGGCGCCGGACAGGACCGCCAGCATCGCCGATGCCGCGCGGGCGCCCTGGAGCAGCGGGAACTGGTCGACCGTGGTCAGCTGGAAGAACTCGCTGAGCTCGTGACCGTCGACGCCGATGACTGACAGGTCGTCGGGAACCCGGTGGCCGAGCTCGCGGGCCGCCAGCAGCGCGCCGATCGCCATCTCGTCCGACGCGGCGAAGATCGCCGTGGGCCGCGCGCCCGCCCCGCCCAGCAGCCGCTTCGCGGCGCGGAAACCGCCCTCGATCGTGAAGTCGGCGGGCTCGAAACGGGTCGTGCGCACATCGACGCCCGCGTCGGCCAGCGCCTGCTCGAACCCCAGGCGGCGCTGGGTGGGGATGTGGAAGTCCAGGTCGAACTCGGCGCTGGCGCCGATGTGGGCGATCCTTCGATGGCCGAGCGCGAGCAGGTGCTGCGTGGCCAGCCGCGCCACCCCGACGTCGTCGACGGTGAGGGTGCTCAGCTTCGGGTTCGGTCCGCCGATCGCGATCACCGGGATGCCCAGCGCCAGCAGCCCCTCGATCTCGTCGTCTTCGAGCTCGAGCGAGACGGCGATGACCCCGTCGACGCGCCGCCGGCGCAGCAGGGTGTCGAACACGTTGCGGCGCAGGTCGCGGTCTTCGGCGAGGCTGTACAGCGTGGTGTCGTAGCCCTGGCGCATGAGCTCGGCGGCCGTGCCGGAGAGCACCGTGCTGAAGAACCAGCGCTCGAGGAACGGCACGAGCAGGCCGACGTTGCGGTTGCGTCCCGAGGCCAGGCTCGAGGCCGATGCCGACACGACGTAGCCCAGGGAGGCGGCCGCCGCATGCACGCGCTGCTTCGCGCTGTCCGACACGCGCGCGCGGCCGCTGAGCGCGCGCGACACGGTCGCTGTGGACACCCCCGCGAGGCGGGCGACCTCGTCGATGCTCACCATGGCGTGTCCTCCGGCCCGGGTCAGATGTTCTCGACCCAGACCGTCGTGTCGGTCGGCACAAGATCCTCGTGCACCGGTCCGCTGGCCACGATCAGCCGTCCCGCCGGGATCGCGACGGGCTCGGCGCCGAGGTTGGCGAGCACCGTGACGTTCCGGTTGCGGAATGCGACCACCTCCGGCCCCCGGCCCTCGACCCATTCCAGTGCGCCGGTGCCGAGGCTCCGCGCACGCCGCTCGGCGAGCAGGGTGGTGTACAGCGACAGGGTGGATGCCGCATCCGCCGCCTCGACGTCGCGGGCAAGGGCCCGCCACTCGCGCGGCTGCGGCAGCCAAGACGCGCCGGTGTCGTTGAAGCCGAACGCCGGCTCGTCGGCGACCCAGGGCAGCGGCACTCGGCATCCATCGCGGCCGTAGCGTTCGTGGTTCGTGCGGAACCAGGTGGGGTCCTGGCGCGCCTCGTCGGGGATCTCGATGGCCTCGGGCAGGCCGAGCTCCTCGCCCTGATACAGGTAGGCCGAGCCCGGCAGCGCGAGCATGAGGGTGGTGGCGGCGCGCGCACGGCGCAGGCCGAGCACCGGATCGGGCTTGCCGGGTGAGTTCGGGCCGATGCCCTCGCCCTGCGGGCTGTCGGCGGTCAACGCCAGGCGCGACGCGTGGCGGATCACGTCGTGGTTCGAGAGCACCCACGTGCTCGGTGCGCCCACTGCCGCGTATTCGCGCAGCGAGTCGACGATGACCTCGCGCAGCTTCGCGGCATCCCACTCGGTCATCAGATACGAGAAGTTGAACGCCTGGTTCATCTCGTCGGGCCGCACCCACAGTGCGGTCTGCGCGATCGTCGGCAGCCAGGCCTCCGCGCACAGTGCGCGGTCGCCGTCGTACTCCGCGAGCACCCGGTGCCATTCTCGGTACACGTCGTGCACCTCGGGCTGGCCCCAGTAGGGCACGTCGGCGGCGTCGCCGCCCATCGAGCCCGTGCCCTCGGCCGGGCGGTAGTCGGGCAGCCCCTTCTTCTTCATGAGGCCGTGCGCGACGTCGACACGGAACCCGTCGACACCGCGGTCGAGCCAGAAGCGCAGGATGTCGCGGAACTCGGCGCGCACGTCGGGGTTCGTCCAGTCGAAGTCGGGCTGCGAGGAGTCGAACAGGTGCAGGTACCACTGGCCCGGTGTGCCGTCGGCGTCGGTGATCCGCGTCCAGGCGGGCCCGCCGAACACCGATTCCCAGTTGTTCGGCGGCAGCTCGCCGTGCGCACCACGGCCGTCGCGGAACAGGTAGCGGGCGCGCTCGGGGCTTCCCGGCGCGGCAGCCAGAGCCTGCTGGAACCAGACGTGCTGGTCAGACGAGTGGTTCGGCACCAGGTCGACGATGAGCCGGATGCCGCGAGCGTGGGCCTCGGCGAGCATCTCGTCGAAGTCGGCGAGCGTGCCGAACCGCGGATCGACGTCGCGGTAGTCGGCGACGTCGTAGCC
>ERZ778017.2896-NODE-2896-length-12999-cov-4.148872_pt1 | contig 12999 bp, 6 predicted proteins | sample MGYA00375747_ERZ778017 | MGnify/ENA primary metagenome ERZ778017 (study PRJEB29350, sample SAMN05509838) | bioreactor metagenome | biome: bioreactor; material: wastewater | place: South Africa: University of Cape Town | collected 2014-03-17 ... | reverse complement strand
TTGATAGCGACAATTGCCGAGGAAGACACAGTAACAGGATTGTTACTTGCTGGAGTGGGCCAGATCCAAGAGGGCACCAACGACACCAACTTCTTGACGGTTGTGCCTGGCAAAACCACAGTGGAGCAAATTGAAGAAGCATTTGACAATTTTACTAGTGAACGTAAGGATATTGCCATTCTTTTGATCAACCAGCACTTGGCTGATTTGATTCGTTACAAAATCGAGACGTTCACGGCGGCGTTCCCTGCCATTTTGGAGATTCCTTCTAAAGACCATCCTTATGACCCAGAAAAGGACTCGATTTTGAAGAAAGTCAGAAGATTGTTTGGAGAGTAGAGGGTGTAGTGTGTGTAGTGTGCGATAAACATGCTACTTGGGCGAACTCCGTTGGTTTTTGGGGGTTTTGCTGTCCCGTTGTTCTTGTTCATTTTCACTTCTTGGTTAGAAACATCCTATTTGATTTGTAGGGAATATTGCTTATATACTAAACTCTACTTTTATTAATATACATATCATTGATCGTCGTGTATCACTTCTTGCCCTTCTTTTTTTTCTTTTTCTTTTGCTGGGACTTTGGTGGGGTGGTTGTGTCTTGTGGTTGCGAGTCGTCGTCATTGGAAGCGTCGCCAGTCTCAGCAGGTTCGTTAGTTTCACCACCGGCTTCTTCTGTGATATCAGTGGCTTCAGTTTCACCACTGGCTTGTGCCACGGTTTCATTGGGTTCTAATTCCTCTTTGGACACAGTTTCAGGTTCAGGTTGTTGTGGGGCTTCAGACTGTTCTGGGACTTCAGACTGTTCTGGGACTTCAGACTGTTCAGGGGAAATTTCCGAAATGTCGGCCAGTTCCAATTCAGGCTTGGGTTCTGGCAAAGTCTCTTTTATTTCAGCATTTGCCTCCTCCTTGTCACCATCTTCATTTTGCTCCTTGTCACCATCTTCATTTTGCTCCTTGTCACCATCTTCATTTGGCTTGTTCAAATCCACTTCCTCCATCTCGGCATCATTAGCTGGTGTGGTACCACTTTCTTCCCCGGTGGTCTTACCGCCATTTTCAGCTGGCTCAGTCGCAGGTTTACCAGTATTTTCACCACCTTCAGCCGCTTCACTTGTTGCGGTTTCTTCACTCTTGTCTGGCTCTGTTCCCTCTTTTTCTTCACTCTTTTCGGGCACACTTTGCTCAACCGAAACATTTGTGGATTCAACCAGTTGCTCCTGGGCTTCCTTGGCTTCAGAATCTGCTTCTGCACTCGTTTCGGCGTCCTTGGACTCCGATTTCTCTACTTGTTCCTCCACTATACTAGGAACAGAATTCTGGGCTGGAACCGACTTTTCACCAGACTTTTCCCAGTAATTCTTCGCCAAAATGTCAGGCAACACACATTCCTTAAGATAGAATGCCGTTACCCCCACAATTCTCCGTTCTCTTTCGCACGCTTTCAACCACTCCGGTCTAATGATAGGAATATTCATATCCTGGGCCTTCAAATACTCGGGATTACCCTTGTTTTCTCTAGTACAAATAAAGTGCGTGGTGTCTACTTGCACCTTGTCCTGGCACGGTCTTGCTCCGATGCTTGCTAACGTCAGTTCAATGTCCAGTCTATCAAATGGATCATTGGGCAACAAGTCCCCAAGACAAACAGTAATCCCCGACAAATCAGTCATCTTGTGTGTTGTCACCTCAAGTGTGTCCGACGCATATATCCCGGCCGTAGTGTCTAATTTCACCTGAACTTCAAACGTCTTATCGATCGGTAAACCAGACAACTTAGTAGTTCTATTAGTCAAAGGCTGAGGAATTGACCCCAATTTCTTGCCGTCCTTGAACAAGATCAAATTCTTAAGACTAGCCGTGCCCAAATCTAGAGCCTCCCACTCCAAAACACAACTTGTCTGGGTGACATTTTTCACTTTTAGTACCGGGGCATGGGGCAACGACTTGCCGAATGTCGACAAGATTTCGTCCTGGACTTTCTGGAAACTTTCATTTTCTGCTCGTTCTGTGTCGAAATCCTGCTCACATCTAATCTTTACAATGGATCCTGCTTTGACTCCATTGGGTAACAAGATGGTAGGAAACTCAATCAAATGGTGGTCTTTTGTTAACAACAATGCCAACGACGCATCCAACTTTCCTACTGTTAGTGATACTTCCACCATTGTCTGCGCGATGATTGTTACTGGTGGTGGTGGCTCGTTGTAGTTCTACGACGGTGTGCAAACACGTAGCTCGTTGATTTACTAGAAATTGGCAAAATCGTGGGTCACGTGACTAGTGGATTATTGATCTTTATTATACGAGATGGAGTCGTGGGATTTGGGGGTTTACAAAGCAGGAAAGCGAGATTTGATGGTCCAGGGTTGTTACTGCGGTACTTGTGGTGGTGCTGGTGAAAGGGCGTGAAAAAACCGCCGAAATTGACCGAGTTACACTCACTAGTCTAGCCAATTGTGCTGCCAAGAGTGCTGACACTACCCGATCGTCTGCTCTACGATCACTTGCACAGAAGTATTTGCACAGCATCTTTCCTGCTTTTTCCTTCTTTTTCCTCTTTCCTCGTCCCTCTACAAACATATGGAATGTACATGATATGAAGATATTTCTTAGTACCGCAGTCATATGGGGATCCCCATAGCAGCCAAGTCTTCGTTGATTTCCTCCTGAGTCGCTTTTCTTAACAACAATTCGTCTCCCGTTACTGGGGTGGAATCTGTTAGGCTCGAGCTAACCGCAGAAGGAAACCCATGAAACTCAATTAACCCATTGAGTATACCCAACTGATGGTTGACGTTGTTTCTTTGTTGTACCAACTCAACGATGGTGTTTTGTTTCATGGCTTTTTTCGTCAATGGCGACTCGTAGTTCCCCGTTATGCTTTCATCTACTGGACCTGCCGTGGTAAAATTAGGAATATTGGGTATGGCACAAAAATTGTAGTCGGCAACTAATTGGTCAATTTGATTCCGTTCTCGGTTGATCTGGTACCATTTGCTTGTAGTCTGGGTGATTAGTTCGTTCTTTCCATCGATCAAGTTCTTCAAGAAGTTCTGATGAATCGATGTCCGAGTCGCTATTGTTTCCTTGTCAATGCACTTTAGTTTATATGAGAGATTGGCATTGGCCAATCGAAGATTGTCTTCGTAGAATTCGTTAAATTTCAAGCAGATTTTGGAAAGTTCCGGATGGCTTCCTTCTAAACACAATTGTAACTCATGCTCTAGTAAATTCAATTTATCGTGATATAATTTATCTCTCAATTCTGCAAACGACTCTTCAATGGCAATGAGCTCTTCAATCGCCATTTTCCGTTGCTCGTTCATATCTACATCTTCCTCATCTTCGTCTTCACCTTCATGATCAACACCTTCTTTTTGGTCGTTTTCAGCAGGTTCTCCATCTTCAGCTATATCAATGGCTTCGTCCGCATCTTCATCTTCCTCGACATCTTCCTCAATGTCTTCTCCTTGCTCGGTATTACTACCTATGCTGTCGTCTTTCTCCGGTTCGGTAACTTCGTTTTTAGGAGAATTTTCACTTGACGCTTCTTGTGGTTTCTCGTCCGCGAGTTTCGTATCTTCATTATTATCAGTCTCGTTTTGTTCAGAAACTTCGTCCTTAACTTTGACCTGGTCTTTATCAGAACCTTGGTCATGGTCAGAATCTGCTTCTTGAGCATTTGGCTCCGACGACGAGTTTTTGTCAGATTCATTGTCATTAGACATCTTTTGCTTTTTTCTTGACCCATCGTCTTCGTCGTCAAGTTGGTGTTTTGTTGATGTTTGTTCGTCAATTTCGTTGCCTTCACCAGGGGACTTGGTCTCTGGAACTGGGTCTTCATGGGGGATTTTTTTTGGCAAATTCTGCAAATCGTCATCATCCAAGTCGGAATCAACGTCCTTCAACCTCGCCAACTCCGTCAACTTTGATAATGTGTTCAAATCTGACCCTTCGTTGTCCACAGAGTCATGACCATTTTCTTCCAAAAAGTCCATTTTGTCAGTCTCGGCCTCCGAGTCGGCCACTTCCAAGTCAGACAACTCAGATGAGTCGTCCGAGTTCTGCTTGGGCGACAAGATCGCTCCTGAGTTCCGTTTGTCACTATCACTCAATTCGAATGATGGTGGTGAAACAGCAATATCAGTCAACGGAGACTCCTTAAATGTCGTGTGGTTCCCTGGAGACACACTACCGTCTCCGTCACCAGAAGACATCGCAGTACCGTCTTTGCTGGGAATTGTGTCGTGATCTACTACGTCTTGGGAAGAAACAGCTGAAGACAACATCGGGGGCACTTTCGCTAAATTCACGGAAATTTGCAGGATTCCTAGTCTAATACACTATATCTCGCTCTCACGTATGTGCACAGTTGCTTGCGGTCAGTTTTTCGCTATTTGTATCGGTCTTTATCAATGAACTACGCCGTTTTATCCCAAATTAATTTGGCAAAAAAATCACCGGGGTGTGTGCAGGTGGAACAATGTACAGGAAACACCGATTGGGGTATCTTACGTAACGTATTACATAATCAAAAAATTCCATCTCATCTCGATATTTTGCAGATGTAGTAAATTTGGATGAGGTTGGTAGTTAGGATCCGGCGATTTTTTTAACGAGATGTCAAGTTTCAGTGCGTTGTTTGGATCAAGCGCGGCCAAGGTTGACGCCACCGTGGACAATTTGTTCAAAAGCAACGTAGGACCAGTTTCGCGGGACGACTTACCTTCGAGAACAGTGATACTGATAGAGAGGTCCCAGGAGCAAAGTGAACAAAGCGAGGAACAAAGCGAAGATTCTAGTGCCGAACAGGAAGATGATGATGAGGATGACGAAAGTGACAGTTCTAGTGAAGAAAGCAGTGATGACAAGAAGGATAAATCTGACATGAATGAAGACTTGGAGTCGAACTATTTCAAGAAGTTGTTAAAGACAGACGACAACGACAACGAAGAACCAGCACCAGAAAAGAAAGAACAACCAAAAGAAGGTAAATCAGCCAAGGCTATTGATCTTAAAGAAACCGAATTGGAAAAAGCAGAAAGAACGGTTTTTGTGGGTAATGTTCCAGTAGCAATTTTGAAGTCGAAATCGTTAACCAAGAAGTTCAAGAAATTTTTCAGCGAAATTGGAAAGATTGAATCTGTGAGATTCAGATCGATTTCGTTCAATGAAGCTGTGCCTAGAAAGGTAGCATTTGCGAGAAAATCGCTTCATGAATCTAGAAGTTCAGTTAATGCCTATGTTGTCTATAAGGAGAAAGAGACGTCATTGAGGGCCATGAAAGAATTGAACGGGAAAGTGTTTGAAAAGCACCATTTGAGGGTGGATCATTTGGCCCATCCTAGTGTTAAAGACAACAAGAGGACGATTTTTGTGGGAAATTTGGATTTCGAAGAACAAGAAGAAAACTTGTGGAAATACTTCAACAAGATCAACAAGGACGTTGAGAGTGTCAGAGTGATCAGAGACTCCAAAACCAATTTAGGTAAGGGGTTTGCCTTAGTGCAATTCAAAGACACGTTGAGTGTGAACAAGGCATTAATGTTGAATGATAAACCAATAAAGTATGATGACGACAAGACTGGACGTAAATTAAGAATTTCTCGAGCATCCAAGTACGCCAAACCATCAGTTTTATCACCAAATCACATCGACAACAGCAAGAAGACAAGCAACAAGAGCAAGACTAACAAGATCACCGAGCAACAAAAGACAAAATTGGGTAGAGCCCAAGCCATATTAGGAAAAGCAGACAAATCATCTGCTGGGAAGTTCCAAGTAATTGAAGGTCAAAGAGCGTCCAAGGGTAGCAAGATTGCTGGAATCAAAGGGTTGAAGTCAGCCAAGGGGAAGGTTAAGAAACCAAGAATAAGAGACAGATCTACCAAGTTCAAGAACGAGAGAACCACCATGCAAAAAGAGTTGAAGAATTAATAGAGTCAATGCACATCATAGTAGAGGGGTGTAGATGAATAGCAGTAGCAGACTGAAGTGAAGCGGCCAGTGGCATGTCGTGGGGCCGTCTAACGTAGAACGCACAGACGGAGAGTGACAGCAAAATATACTGTGGCAGCGGCGGCACCAGCACGATGTCTCTTGTGCTTTCTTGTAATTGCGTTGCAAATGTGTTGCAATGGCACTATCAGTTGCACCGATTGAATAGATGACCAAACTGCCTCTTATCGTCTAGGCGAGCATGATGTGCAAGGCAACGTTGTCTCAGCATACAATCAGCTGTCAGCAACATCTATAGACTACAACAGTTCCCTTACCGAACCAATTATATTTAAATACTCAACTACAACCAACAAGCTAAATTGGCAAACCACAACCAGCTAAATTAGCAAACACAACCAACAAGCTAAATTGGCAAAATACAGCCAGCTAAATTAGCAAACACAACCAACAAAGGTTACACGTACGCATCACGAGAATCACATTCACAAAGTTACAGCTTAGGAATTAGATAAAGGGTATGCAGTCGATCGGAGCTGTTGATGATAATGCCGGAGCGGATGAGCCAAAGAAGTTCCAACCATGTATGGCTGTGCAAGAAGCGCAAGGCACGAACCAAGTGCGAACCAACCAAGCCGAGTCCGAGTCGAAAACGTGACGCTGGCGAACAATAACAACCTTGGTGGCCAGATAACTATGTGGCACCGAGCCATAGTGACAAGAGGCAGAAGTATATAAGGCACCAAACCCGAAGGAGTAATGGGCCAAGGTGGCGAAGGAATTCACTATATAAACCCCACAGAACTCCACAATAACCATGGGCGGTTCATCATCGAAGACAATGAAACAGCAAGAAGCAGTTACTCCATCAGGTCCAGTTAAGGACACTCAGTACGACGAAAAGCACCACTATTCTGGTGACGACCTCACCCAAGTGTTGAGAGGGTTGCAAGTGTCTGGTGGAAGCGACTCGGATGTCAATCCAATTACGTTATCATCGTTATCAACATGGGACAGCGATTTCAAGTCCAATGACAAGAACTTGCTTGGACAGCAAGTTCTCAGTGGTAACGATTTCGTGAAGGTAATTGCTAACGAAAAGGCTATCAAATCGAACCACTACATGTTCAACACTACCGTTGACATCATTGGATCAAACAAGTTCTACAACAACCAAAAGTCGAGTGGTAGGTGCTGGATCTTCGCCACTTCTAATGTGCTCAGAACGCATGTTATCAAGAACTACAACTTGGACCCAGAAAAGTTCCAATTGTCTCAAACATACCTTTTCTTCTACGACAAGTTGGAAAAGGCCAACTACTTTTTGGAAAATGTGTTAGCTACCACCGACTTGGACGTGGAGGATTTGTACTTGAAGCACATCTTTAGAGAACCTTTAAGTGATGGTGGTCAATGGGATATGATTGTCAACATCTTGGACAAATACGGGGCTATTCCTGTGGAATTGTTTCCTGATAATGCTCAAGCAATCAACACTGGGAAATTGAATGCCTTCATTCACGATAAGTTGAGAGAATATGGGTTGATTTTGAGACAATTGTCCAAAGACAAGTCTAAGGACATCAAGTCCGTCAAGTCGTCTATGGTCAAGCAGATCTACGACATTCTTTGTCTCACCTTGGGCACTCCACCAAAACCAACCGACTCTTTCAAATGGGAGTTTATCGATAAGGACGACAAATTCAAGTCCATTGATACTACACCATTAGATTTCTACAAGTCCCACATCAAATTTGCAGCCAACGAACACTTCTCGTTGATCCACGATCCAAGAAACAAATTCGATGCTCTTTACACTGTTGACAAATTGAACAATGTCTACGGTGGTAAACCAATTGAATACGTTAACACCGAGTTACCAGAAATTAAAAAGGTGGCCATTAAGATGTTGAAGGACAACGAACCAATCTTCTTTGGTTCTGATGTTGGTAAATACTACGGCAGAGATACCGGGATTTTGGATGTCGATGCCTACAACTACAAATTGGCATTCAACACCGACATCAACATTGACAAGGCCGAGAGAGTTAGAACCGGTTCTTCTCAAATGACCCATGCCATGGTCATTACTGGTGTTCATTTGGACGAAAATGGTGTTCCACAAAGATGGAAAATCCAAAACTCCTGGGGTGAAGACTCTGGTGAAAAGGGTGATTTTGTCATGACTGACGCATGGTTCGACGAATTTGTGTTCCAAATTGTCACCAACAAGAAGTACACTTCTGACAAGACTTACAAGATTTTCAAGGAAAAGAAATACACTGTTTTGCCAGTCTACGATCCAATGGGTGCATTGGCTTAATTTGATATCTTACAACCTACGCCCTTCGCAATTCCAGCCTTAATACTCCGGTAGTCATATGGTGTATTTGCGGTGGTTGGTGAGATCTACATCAGAGACGATTTCAATGAGTGATTAATAGTAGCAAGTTTATTTAAATAATAAATTCCTATAGACAATTCCCCAGTCGTAGAACCAGTACAAGCCTCTGTGTAACTTCAACCAAGCAAACATACCACGTCACCAGCTAACGTGACTTCTTCAGCTTTGGTTTCGATCCAAATCACACATGGTAGCGCACTACAATACTTATTTTTCACTTTTAATACTAAACACCTAACACGAACAATACTTTGGCCATAACATGAAAACTACCGAGAATGAGAAAAGACAAAGGGCGCTTTTCCATTCTTTAACCAAAGAGGAATTAAACAACACTACGCAAAGCATCATTGACTCATACAATTCTGCCAGCAATGTTCAAGATTTGTCCAACTTGATCAGCATGATTGATTCCAGCTTGGGCACTATAGATCAACAAGTGGAAAATTTCAGAAAAGTAAAGTCCAAACAGCATCAGCATGATATAAATAGCATTGAATTGAACCGTGCCACGAAGTTTTCCTCCACCATTGAAAACTCCAACCAAATGTTGTCAATTTTCGAATCAGCAAATGATTTGGGGAACAGCTTGACCACCAAGATCAAGTCATTGGATCAGGAGATTGGAAATGTGAAGTCTACATTAAATTTTGTATCAGATATCCAATTATTGAAGAACAATATCAATCAGGCTAGTTATGCTATTGAAAGCAAGAACTATGAGTTGGCAGCGAAATGCATTTCAAAGATCTCAAAGCTCGACCCGGACTTGATAAACGGGAAATTTGCCTCGGTTGTAATCCCATCAACAGATATTCCCGAATTACCGGCTAGAACTATTGAAAAATGGGTGGATAGCTTAACAGATATCTTTAAGAAGAACTTCGAAGTAGCAGCTAATGATAAAAATGTCGAGGAATTGACCAAATATTTCCAGTTATTTCCGTTGATAGGAAAAGAAGAAGTGGGTTTGATATGTTATTCCAAGTTTATTTGCAAAATTATCGTTGAAACCCTGAAGCAATTACTATCATCAGTTCCAGCGCATGAACCAAGACAAGGAATATACTCAAATGTGACCATACAATTATTTGAAAACATCTCGATGATGATATCACAGCATAACCCATTGATCAAGAGGTATTATGGTGAGAGTTATCCCAACGCGACGTCGTTTGTCATCAGTAAAATCCAAGGTGAAATTGATTCTCAAATCGGTATAATTGGCGATACTCTTTATGATAACAGAAGAATTGATAAAATGCTTCAAGATATTCGTTTGTACAGTTATCCAATACTCACCAGAAGATTCCAACAGTTACAGGGAGCAGAAGTGGCAGATATTGACTATGTAGATGAACTAGTTTCTGTTGTTCAAGTTGGAGATATTGTTAACGAGTTGGCAACGATATTCCATCATTGGTCATTATATAGCAAGTTTATTGCTATAAAGTACTTTAGTGACTCGAAAGAAGAGTTGGAATTGCCCAAATTGATTGTTGATTCTCAGTTTACAAAGAAGATTCGTGATAAATACATACCGTCATTTGAGACGTTGATAGCATTCTACTTCCGTCGTTCATTGGAAAAGGCGATCAGCATTGAAGAAAAACCATCACTAGATTCATATCTACTCATCAAGAACCCAGTTAAAATGACAGAAACTCCATGTTCCTCAGTAATTGAAGATGTGACTTTGATTTTGAACAATACCCTAAGAAATGTATTGGAATGCTCAATACCATCCACCGTGAAAAAGTTCATCAGCTCGAGTTATCAGGTTATCCAACAGGATCTTATAAACGGATTTTTCATAAAAAGTTTGAATGAAAATACTCCTCGCTATAACCAAAGTTTATCATTAATATCACCAGAAGAAGATTCCCAGAAAAACCAAGCTTCCTCTAGAAGTGCTACACCAGAACCTAGCAATCTTGGATTCTTGAGAGGAGCATCAACAGCATTGGGTAACGTGGTTCAGTCTACTGTGACATCAACTGTAGTTACATCAAACAATATCAAGGTTGTCAACTTCACCATATATTTGAATTCTGTTGCAATTGGACAAGAGTATTTCAGCAAAATATTCGATAATATCTTGAATACTGACAATTACTTCAAGAGCTTATTCCCATTTGGAAAAGACCAAGAAATTGTGAAACTGATCTTACAAGATGATTTCTTGGAACCATTCAATCAGGCAACTAACAAGATTATTTCCGATAGTTTACTCAATCTTTACAATCAATCATTCAGAAGCAAAGTTTCCCTAATGATAAATGAGTTTTTCCCAGAATCATCGGAATCGAACTACGTAATCTACAACTTGAACGAACAAGAATCAACAGAAACATACATAAAATTATCTAACAACTGGAAATCATTAATTCAGCCATACGAGAGAACATTCCATAAATCGTTAATGTCGAAATTGTTACGATTATTGGTGATTAATGTTTCCAATATCATCGAAAAGAAATTGATGAATGTTTTGAAGAAATTCAAGATAAACGAATTAGGAGCTATTAAATTGGAGCGGGATCTTTCACATTTAATTAACGAAGTTTGTCAAGATAATTATCATTTGCGAGAAAAGTTTGTCAGAGTAACACAGATCGTGTTGCTTGTGGGAATGGACGATGAAGAATATGATGAAAGTGTTCAACATATTAACCAGAATAAAACTGATGATTCGGCTGGTGATGAAAACGAGTTTGACGAGACTCTAGGTATAAATTGGATTTTAACTCCACAAGAACGGAAAGAGATAAGACGTAACATAATGTAATCTAATCTAGTCTTCAAGAATTTAAGTCGTCATTATAGTTATATTATAGATAAATTAAAATTATACAACAGTTCAATTAGATATCAATTGTAGTTATGTTATAGTTATTGTTATATTATAGTTATAGTATACACTTATCATAGATACTCATGAAAATCAAGTTCAGAATATGAATCCGTGGAACACATTACATTTCAAAGTTCCAAAGACGATTTGGGAACCTTTGATACCAATGCTGCTTTTAAAATTTCAAAAGCCAATTTTATTTCTTTTCCACACCTAGATTGTTACACCACAGTTTTATTCACCAGACAAGGTTCACTTGTTTTCTTAGAGGAGTTGGGGCATAAATAAAGGAACAACTGCATTAGAAACGCTTATCTTGCATGATGCAGAAAATGCTGCGAAAATTTTGCAACTTTTGCAACACGGGGATGGCATTAGTGTCGATTTGTTTAAACAGGATACATCAATTTTGAAGATTAAATACGGTTACAAAATTCTCACAAGACTAGGAAACAAAATTTAACAAAATTGCCAATATTACCAGAACAAGTTTCAGTAACCGCAGAATCTGAGGTTAAAAAGAAAATATTTAAATGAAGTAAAAAACATTGTTTAGAAAATTACACACGACACTGAGTATGTACTATAAGAACTATCGCGATAAAGGTGCAACGGACACGATGCTAACACATCACGAAAGTTGGCTATTTATTAACGATATATTACACCCATCCTGTAAACACATGGTTAAATGAGACGACTTTTTGGGTGGGTAGACTTCATCAAACGCCTTGATTGTATCGAACATCTGCAATAATCTTGTAACAACATATGATGCTTCGGTTAAAGCAAACTGCTGACCCAAACAAATACGTGGTCCACCATTGAATGGGACAAATGACCATCCCAACTTTCTTGTTTCTGGTTCAAACCATCTTTCTGGTCTAAAAATAGCAGCATCTTTTCCATAAACTCTTGGGTCACGATGAGTTGCATAAACAACATAGGTAACAACTTGACCTTTTTTCACCAAAATTGGATCTTCACCATTTTTACCACCACCTCTAGGTAATGTAGTATTTTTAGTTGCAATTCGAAAGTTTTGTGGTACAGATGGGTACATCCTCAAAGTTTCATTAATAAACGCCTTCAAATATTCACATTTTTTCAAGGATTCAAACGTAATTTCATCAACTCTAGCCTCCTCGCCCTTTCCGAAAGTTTCATAGATTTCATTTTTCAATTTTTCAAACATGGAGGGGTTTCTAGCCAATTCGAAGAAAATAAAAGATAACAATCCCGCAGTAGTATCTCTACCAGCTAGTAATATATTTAATGCTTGATCACGTAACACCTTTGGATCTTTAGTTTGGCGAACTAATTCGTAAAGAAAAGTGTATCCTGTAGCAGAGTGTTTTTGCAACTCATCATCAGACATGCTCAATGCCTTTCTAACATAGTAATCAGTAAGCTTATGAACATTTTTGTTATTTTTCTTGAATTCCCCATCATTTATCAACCAATAAAAATCCTGGAGGACAGCTCGATCAGCCAATCTTCTTTGCGACGCATTAAATGATTCAGCAAATTCCGCTTTTCCATCAATATCGTTAGAAACAATGGGGTATCCAATAGATTCATCTTTCAACGTGTTGACCGATTCACCAAATAAAAATTCCGTTGCAGAATCAACCGTCAATCTGAAAAATAGCTCTTGGATATCCAACTTGCTTCCACGGGCATTTCTGATATGCGTAGCCAAATCTTGAACGTGGGGCTCTAAAGCTTGCACATGGGCGACTTGTTCTCTTGCAAATTGTGGTCTCAACATTGTCCTTGATTGT
>ERZ778017.2895-NODE-2895-length-13004-cov-4.256931_pt1 | contig 13004 bp, 10 predicted proteins | sample MGYA00375747_ERZ778017 | MGnify/ENA primary metagenome ERZ778017 (study PRJEB29350, sample SAMN05509838) | bioreactor metagenome | biome: bioreactor; material: wastewater | place: South Africa: University of Cape Town | collected 2014-03-17 ... | reverse complement strand
GAGGTTGTCAGTGATAACCGCATTACCACCTGCCCCACCGGACCCATTTCCAGATGCAGAGCTCGCGCCTTCAACAATATTGTTGGTCAGGGTGGCGTTGCTTGGTCCAAAGCCGATTCCGTTTCCTGCGCCAGATCCAGCTCCGTTGAAAACGTTGGTCGAACAGGTGCCCGAACCGTTTAGCGATCCGGCTCCTGCGCCCAGCAATACGTTGAGTCCCGGAAAAACTGTGCAATTGGCTGCTTTCGCGGGAGACGCGACCGCGACGCTCATAGCTGCGATTGCAGCAAGGCTGCCTGAGCCCAGCAACGACTTCGGCGCACTAAAACGCGATACAAAAAACATAAAAACTCTCCCCGTTACGCAACCACACAACTGGGACGGCGCACGCGAGTTATTGATACTAACCTCTTGTTTTTACGCCGTTATTCTGTTGCACTTGACCCTCCCGCGGAAGCAACTATCCACAGGCGCCCCCGCATCCTGTGGACACGATCTGCGCATCAATTCTTTTTGTGGAAAAGCTAGCGCAACCAATAGGTGTGTCCCCGGGGACACCAAATTTCGGCAATTTTAAGCGTTCGTCGGCTCGTTAACGCCGAAAACTGTTTCTTGATTACAACTGCAAAAAATTTTCTTCAAAATGGAGCTATGAATTGCGCGGACACGCCTTCGCACATGGATGGCTGCATCCTCACGAAACGTGAGTTGCAGTGTCTGGAAGGACTCGCGCTCGGGCTATCGAACAGCGACATCGCCAAGCGGCTCGAAATCGCATTACCGACCGTCGCGCTTCATCTGAGCAACGCACGGCGGAAACTCGAAGCAAAAACGCGGGAACAGGCCATCGCGATCGCCGTAAGCCGCAAGATCATCAACGTCGAAAATTCCGGATAGCGCACCGCGAGCTTTCTGCGCGCCGAAAGTTCGCGCCGTTTCGTCGCCCGTTTTCCAGATGGGGATAACCTCGCCGCAAGGTCGCGCTTTCGCACCCAATAGTGCTAACACTAAGGTATCATTATAATCTCATGCCTCTCCAGCATGTTGCGAGGACGGGATTATTTAATGCCTTAGCGGAGCGCGCATGCATTGCTTTGTCCTGCTCTTGATCGATCTCCTCATCATTTCCGCCTCCACCGTCTGCGCCATCGCTTTGAGCACCGGCTTGCACCTGCCGATTGCGGCGGCATCTCAAGACCTTCTGTATGGGCTACTGACGCTCGCCGTGGCCGTTCCCATGTGTCTCGCCGCCGGATTGAATCGGACGCTATGGCGCTTCACGTCACTTCAGGATTGTCTGCGGATTCTCATTGCGCTCACCGCGACGCTTCTAACCGCTACCATGATCGCGAAGGCTTTCCCGATCATGGGAAGTATCCCCTTATCTTTGCCAGCTCTGCAGCTCATTGTAACGGCGGGGGCACTCATAGCCGCACGCGCATTCACGCGTGTGAGACGTTCGAGGCGCATGCAGAAGCAAAGCGCAAAGGCCCAAGTTCACCCGGGACGAGAAGAAATCCTCGTGATCGGTATCAGCTCCGTGGCCGAACTCTTTCTTCGATGCGTCAACGAAACCGGCGGAACACGTGTCGCGGTGGCCGGCCTCCTGTCCGAAACGCCGCGCCATCGCGGGCGCCTTCTTAGATCTTACCCGATCCTGGGCCGCCCCGACGAGCTTCTGCATATTTTGCACGATCTGCAAATTCACGGCATCCACATCAGTCGGATTGCAGTCGCAGTTCCCTTCAATATGTTGTCATCTCTAGCTCAGCAAACGATCCTCAAAGTAGCGCGTGACCTGAAGGTACGCATTGACATCCTGCATGACCGCTTCGGGCTCGACGAAGCGACAGTCCCCGGCGATATGAATCCAGTATTGGCAGCGACGGATGGATTGCGAGCCGCCGAGCCCATTGCGATACCTGCGAACCCACACGCGCAGCAGTCATACGCGCGCTGGAAACGGCTTTTCGATATTGCCACGGCGACCGTCGCCGCAACTTGCCTCGCGCCACTCGCGATATTGATGGCGCCAATCGTTCTGGTCGACGTGGGTTATCCCATCATCTTTTGGCAACAACGGCCGGGCGCACGGGGAAAGCCAATCAGAGTGCTCAAATTTCGCACGATGCGCCCTGCCCATAGCCCAGAAGGACGCACGCTTTCCGACGCCGAGCGCCTCTCAGCGATCGGACGATTTCTACGGCGCACGCGCGTGGATGAGCTTCCCCAGATTATCAATGTTCTGCTTGGCGATATGTCGATCATCGGTCCGCGCCCGTTGTTGCCGATCGATCAATCTCCTCGGTTTGTCGCGCGTTTGGAAATGAGGCCCGGATTGACGGGTTGGGCCCAAGTTAACGGCGGCCGCCATCTCACGATCCAAGACAAGGCAGCGCTTGACCTATGGTATGTGATGAACGCCTCCTTTCGGCTCGATTTCCGCATTCTGCTGCTGACCGCACGCACGATCGTCTTCGGTGAATGCGTCAATCAAAGCGCGATCCGTGAAGCATGGCGCGCGCTCGGCTTACCCCCGCATGCAGATGCCGACGCAAGCGACCAGGCCAAAACAAAGACCGAAGCAGAACCGGAGACAGAGCTCGGCCGCAACGGCTGGTATCATCCCTCGCCGCTCGTCGTCGCAACGCCCGCGTCGGAAAGCGTGCAAGCGCGCTAAGGCAACCGGGGCTAAGGCTCAAAACCCCACAGCACTGACTTCTTGCGATGGAAACGATCGCTCATCAGGACTCACGCGATCGGATCTCGACATCGCTTGAGCTGGCCGATGCCACCTCGCAGTTTGCTTCGGTCCGGATCCACGCCGCAGGCCATGAAACAGACTGCCCCAAAAGCTCGCGCGGCTGTACCGGACGGCGGCGGTCCGCCGTTCCACCCGCTGTACGTGAACGGTGTGTTTTCTGACTTCCAAGACGCTTTCGAGTTTCCTGCGTTTCCTGGGCCTCCATGCCAGCGACAGCATCCCCTCCGTTCTGATCTGGCGCAGGCGGAATCAGAAGGGCCGTACAGAACGCAGCAATTCCCGCCATTGCGTATGTACGGAGCGGATAATCGACCAGCGAATGAGCCAACAAGAGAACAAGAACGATAGATCCCGCCCTGACGACCCCAAGATCGAAACTGCGTATTTGATACGGATGATCACCCCCCCAGAGGGCAGTCATCCGCCGCACCACCCACACGACATAGAAGGCAATGAGCACCAGGCTGGGAAGTCCCGCTTCCAGCCAAAGTTCCAGAACATCGTTGTGGGCGTGATTGATATACGCAACCCCGATGTCCGAAGGCCTTTCGAACATCTGATAGACAGGCACGAACGTACCCAATCCCGAGCCGAACGGCATGTATGTTCGCGCGGCGGCAATCGTATTTCTCACGATAGCAATACGGTCGCCGGTGACACTATCGGCGCTAAACCGATCGACAATGCGATAGAGCGCAAACTGCAGCGAGAAGATAATAGTCACCACCGTCGCGCCAATGATGAACCGGGCTGGGCCGCTGGCGAACGAAGTCCTGCGGCGATCCGATGCGGCGAGCGCAATCCCTCCGAGTAGCGCCGCGATGGACAGCATGAGCCCTGCACGCGACCTGGCCATGAGTTGCCCCGCAAGAAGCGCAGCAAATGCGACGCCGGCGCACGTCAGAAGCAGGAAATCAAGCGAGTCGATCTTGTTCCGGCGTGTTTGTCGGCCAAGCCGGATCGTGCCTTCGATCGACCACAACATCGAAAACAGCATAGAAGAGTAAAGAAGCGCAGCGAGATGATTTCGGTTTGCGAAAAAGCCGACCGCTTCCGTCCGATTGGTTATGGCATAGAATCGAAGAGCGCTGCCCGCACCTCCCGCGAGCTGCAGGAGTCCGAGAAACATGCTCAAGACGCCCATAGCGATCAAAATGAGAGTGATGGTTCTTCGCTTCGCGTAATCGAGCGAAACAGTTCCGAGAAATATTGCCAACGGGGGCAACATCGCGAGTGCGCTAAGCCACGTGGCCGTTGGCGACAACGTCAAAGGCCGCGCTGGCAACTGCTCGCCGAGAAGAACATAGGTGTCCGACACCACCTTATGTCCTGGCAATAACGTCCACACCGATGCTGGCAAAGGGACGAGTTGCACCAGCGGCAGCAACACCACGGCGGCAATGAACACGAGAGGCCATCTAAGCTCCGGATCATGCCCTTCATCGATAAGTTTGATGATCGCTACGCAGAGCAATGGCAGAGCAGCGAGCTGGAGTAATACGTCAGACAGAAATCCGCTATGGGTTCCGCCACCCAACAGGATACTGGCAATAAGAACGCTGCTGGTCAGAACAAATATCGTTGGTCTGAAAATAATCCCTATTTGCCTGACGAACGAACTGGACCCGCACGCCTGACGCGCGCGGAGACCGAGCCCACCGCCCATCACTGGGATACCGATCGAACACCTGCGTCCGATAAAGATCTTCGTGAGACTCACGGACTGACCGGAGAGCCGCCGTTGTCCCCACCGAGCGATGACGCCGCGGCGGCGACGCCCCCCGCCACCGCTGCACCAAGTACGTATGGCCAGATATTCGTCTGCGTATCGTCCGTGACAGCTAGCGTTGTCGTTCCTGCCTTCCAGTTGTCAGCGGAATTAAGAGCGTTTTCCGATTCTGGAGGCGAGATCGCGTGCGCTTTCCATCCCTTCGCGGCAGCGCCTCCTCCGCAGGGCGACCGTCCCTCAACCGTGAATACCATCCCGATTTGCAAGTGAACCGAGCAGCCGTCCGCGAAAATTATCCTGGCGGCACTGCCCGGTTTGCCGACCACCGTATCGCCCTCTTGCAATTCCATCGCGCCTCGAACGACGCGATAACCCACACCTTGGCTAAGCAAAACCTCGCCCTGGCTGATCTCCAGAGTCGTGGCCTTTGCCGCAGGTATGAGAGATAGAAAAGCGGCAAAAGCAAAAGCCACTGCGAAACCTCGATCCATTTGACGGCCCTCCCGACAGGAAAACCAAATATAGCACTATCGGATTACTTTGGCCTAGTGAGATTGGGACCTATCAAGGCGCAAATTGGAGACACATCCACCGCAATGATCGCCGCGACGCGCGCTGCTTAGCGGATAAATCAGTTCCATTTAATACATCAATACACTGATAATACGCGGAATATCTACTTGAGAAAATCAGTCGATGGGCTGCCCATCGGGCTAAGCGTCTCCCCTTGACACTTCCTCGCTTATGTCGATAGGTACTATAGTTACTATGGACTAAATGGCTACATTCCCGCTCCGGGTCAGAACGTTGATCGACTTACATTGTCACCTTCTTCCAGGCCTTGACGACGGTGCACGCGATCTCAGCGTCGCGCTGAATATGGCGCGCATCGCGGCGGCCGACGGCATCGAGACTATCGTCTGCACCCCGCATATTCTTCCCGGCCTTTATCACAATAGCGGCCCCTGCATTCGCTCCGCGACGAACGAGCTCCGCATTGCTCTCGCAGAAGCGAATATCGCGATCGATCTGCTCTCAGGATCGGACGCGCACATGACGACGCGCTTTGCTGAGAAGCTAGCCGCAGGAGAGATATTGCCGCTGGCGAAGAGCCGCTACGTTCTCGTCGAGCCACCGCACCACGTCGCTCCCCTGCAATTGGAAGCGTTCTTTTTGGAACTCCTCTTCGCCGGGTACGTGCCGGTTCTCACGCATCCCGAGCGCCTGACTTGGATCGGCAGCGGGTACAGCACAATCAAACGCCTCGCGCGGTCTGGGGTCTGGATGCAAATCACATCTGATTCACTGGTCGGAAAATTCGGCCGTCAACCGCGCTACTGGGCTGAGCGAATGCTCGCGGAAGGTCTGGTGCATCTTTTGGCAAGCGATGCGCACGACGTTCACAAACGCCCGCCAATTCTGTCGGCCGGCCGCCAAGCCGTTGCGCGGCGCCTGGGCGAACGTGAAGCAACAAATCTGGTTTCGACGCGGCCCCGGGGTGTTATCGAAAATGAGGCTCCATCACGTCTTCCGCTACCGCCCGACTGCATCTCGCTTAAGCTTCCGCATACGGCCTGAGCGACGAGATGCTTGGCGAGGCATGCCGCCGATGTCATCGCAATCGGCCGGGCTCGTGTTGAGCTTCGGCCTGGCGCTCTGCCTCTCGGCATGCGGGACAACATTGAGCGATAACGTCGACGCGCCGCTCGCCGCGAACGCTACCGGCCCAGCCCTTTCGAGCGGCTCTCCGGCTACGAAGCCGACGGCAACGGGCAGTGTTTCCCTGGCCAAGCGCGAGTTGCAGGCCGCCCGCCAGCTGACGGCCGTTTCCGATCCGAACAGTGCCGCCTACCGAATTGGGCCGCTCGATGTTCTCGATATCTCGGTCTTCAGAGTGCCCGAGCTCTCAAAAACCGTGCAGGTCGCAGCAACGGGAACAATCAATTTGCCGCTTGTCGGAGAAATGCCGGCGGCCGGACGAACCGCCCAGGACATCGAACGCGATCTGACGAAACGCCTCGGCGCCAAATACCTGCAATCGCCGCAGGTGAACGTCAACATCAAGGAATACAACAGCCAGCGCGTGACGATCGACGGTGCCGTCAAAAAGCCCGGCGTCTATCCCATTCGAGGTAACGCGACGCTGCTGCAAATGATCGCCACGGCCGAAGGATTGACGGATACGGCCCAGACCGACATCGCCGTCTTCCGCGACCGCGATGGAAAACGCCTCGCCGCCAAATTCGATATCGACGCAATCAGAACCGGACGGGAAAAGGATCCGCAAATTTCAGAGGGCGATCTGATCGTCGTCTCGGATTCGACGCTCAAGACGACCTACCAGGGGCTGCTCAAGGCGCTGCCGGTCACGAGCATTTTCGTTACCCTCCTCTAGCTCTCGCATTCTCAAAACGTCCTGTCGCGGTGAACGAAAAGCATGACGTCTTTCGGCGATACAAACCCAGCTTCCAGCAGTGTCAGTTCCGGAGAGCTTGCCCCTGCGGCAGGCATCACGGCCGAGATTGCGGACCAATATAAGCTGGCGCTCCGGTACGCCGATGACACCACGGTCGACGATATGGATCTGGGTGCCAAGCTGAGGGAGCATCTTCGCATCTTCAATAAGCGGAAATGGCTGATCTTGGCTATTGCCGCAGCTGTGCTGATGATTGGCACCGTCAGAACGCTGATGACCATCCCGCTGTACACCTCGACGATCCGATTGCAGATCGACCGGAACGTCGCAAAGATCGTAGACGGCGGAAGCCTCACTCCGGTCGAAGGCACCGACATGGAGTTCTTGCGGACGCAGTATGAGCTTCTGCAAAGCCGAAGCTTAGCCGAGCGCGTTGCATCCGCCGCAAAGCTCGCCGATGATCCTAGCTTCTTTCGCCGTCGGCAATTCTCGATCATCGCAGCCATCAAAAGCCTCGTAGCACCCAGGCGCGAGAACGCCCCTCCGAGCACGCGCAACCTCATCGATGCCGCGACAGGCATTGTCCAACAGAACCTCGCCGTGAAGCCGGTTGCTGGTTCGCGCCTTGTCGACCTCTCCTACTCCGACCCCAACCCCGCCCGAAGCCAGAGAATCGCATCTGCCTACGCTGACGCTTTTATCGCTTCTAATCTCGACAAGCGTTTTGAGGCTAATGCCTACGCCAAAACTTTTCTCGAAGACCAGATCAAGCAACTCAAGCTCCGGCTGGAAAAGTCGGAAAAAGCCATGATCGATTTTGCGGAAAAGAAGAAGATCGTAACGGTCAATCAGAACTCATCTATCGCGGAAGCCGACCTGGACACTGCCAACGCAGCGCTGAGTACCGTCACGTCGGAAAGAATTCGCAATGAGCAACTATGGCGGCAGGTCGAAAATTCTGACGCGATAAGTCTGCCGCAATTCCTCAGCAACCAGGTGATCGACGGCCTCCGTGCGAAGCGCAATGAGCTGGTCGCAAACTACCAGGAAAAACTTGAGACGTTTAAGCCGGGCTATCCGGTCATGATCCAGATCAGCAACAAGATAGCCGAAATAGATAAGCAGCTCGCCGCCGAGGTGAAAACCATTCGCGCCTCGCTGCACGGCGCCTACGAATCTTCCCTGAGCCAGGAAAACGAGCTTAAGTCACGCGTTGAAAAGCTACGCAACGAAGTCCTGGACGTCCAAAAGCGATCGATCGAATACAACATTCTGAAACGCGAGGTCGATACCAACCGCGACCTCTACAATGGATTGCTACAACGCTTCAAAGAAGTTGACGTTGCAGGTGGCGCCGGCAGCAATAACATTTTTATCGTCGACAAGGCGAACCTGCCTGGGGCCCCGTCATCACCGAGATTGCTAAGTTCGATGCTGATCTTTCTGCTGCTCGGATCCGGAAGTGGTCTCGGGTTCGCCTATCTTCTCGAAAAATTGGATGACGTCATCGATTCGATCGAGGAAGCGGAGCGTATCGCGGGACTCGCGACTCTTGGCATTATCCCGTTCGTCAAATCGCAAAGCGCCGTCGAATTGGAACTCGATGATGCGAGGTCGGCGTTGTCTGAAGCCTATCGTTCGCTGTGCACGTCCCTGCAGTTTGCAACCACACGCGGCATGCCGAAGTCGCTGCTCGTCACCAGCGCCGCCGCTTCAGAAGGAAAATCCATCACGTCCCTGGCCATCACGCAACATTTCGCACGCCTGGGTTTGAAGGTACTCCTCATCGACGCGGATATGCGCAATCCATCGCTTCATAAGCTTCTTCGCGCCGACAACGCGATCGGCCTCAGCTCTTATTTGATCGGAAGGTGCACGCCACCCGAAGCTATACAGAAAACCGAAATTCCGAATTTGGCGTTCTTGCCGTCTGGCCCACTTCCGCCCAATGCGGCTGACCTTCTCAGCACCTCGCGCCTGACGTCGATGCTCTCCCTTAGCCTCGAAGTCTTCGATCTCGTTATCATCGATGGTCCGCCGGTCCTTGGCATCGCCGACGCGCCACTGCTCTCGAACGCCGCGGAAGCAACCGTTTTCGTGATCGGCGCGGGCATTGCGCGGATCGGCTCGGTGCGAGGAGCGCTCAAACGATTGAACATTGCCAAAAGCCCGCTGATCGGAAGCGTCGTGACGCGGTTCGATGCTAAACGAGCGGGTTACGGCTACGGACGATATGGATATGGATACGCGTATGGCTACGGGTACGGCCTAACGTACGGTGAGCAGGCATTTTCCCGCGCTAAAAAAGCGCCCCGGCTTGATCCCCAACTCGAAACCGCGGCAAATAGCGAGGCGCCATCGTGAGCGCCGCGGAAGCATTGAGAGCGGCGGTCGACCTCTTTCACTTGCCATCCCAAGTCCGCGTCGTTCGAACGTTGCCTCTCCCCGCGGGAACCGAATTTCTCTTGCGCCTGGCATCGGGCGAAGCACGGGCTGCACACGAAGCTGAAATACATAGTGACCGCAGCGCGAATGCCAGTCGCGCAGCAGCAATTTTCTTTATCGAACAGATTTTGCTGAGCCCGGAATCGGATGAGTACAGAATTTTGGGGCTCGATCAGACAGCCACGATGGCCGAACTACGCGCCCATATGGCCTTGCTTCTGAAGTGGCTGCATCCCGATCTCACGGCTGACGAACACAAATCGCTCATGGCACGGCGTGTCATCGAAGCTTGGAACAAAGTCAAATCTTCGGAGCGGCGTCTCGGGCGAAACGCCATACATTCCCGCCCAGATATGATGCCACCTGCGGATCCGCAGCCTCAATCATCAGCGAGAACCACCCCAAGGCGTAACAGCGAACTGGCTCAACGCGCTGCGCAAGCAAAAGAGCCTTCCGGCGGTAGCGTCCATCGTTCGAGACGACCTTCAAACCGCCTCCTGAAGTTTTTCTTCTATGTCTTTCGGCGCAGCATCGTCCATTACAAAAACTGAGCCGTATGATGCTTGCCAATCGCTCGGCATTACATTTTGCGCGCTCGCGCTTCCCGATTATCACACGCCGAATAGCATTGAGCGCCCTGGCAACGGCGCTACTCTGGCTCATTCTGACCCACACCTTCGTCGCATATCTTGCCGCGGCCCATCCCATCATTGCGTCGAAGTTTTCGCCGTCCGATGCCACCGTCAGGATTGCTCTCGCCAACCGCGCGCTCGCCACAAACGAACAGGATGCTAACAGCCAGTTAAGCAGCCAAACGAGAACGCGGATCTATGGCTTGGCAACCAGCGCCATACGATCCGAGCCGCTCGACTCGCGCGGTCTGGAGATCCTTGGCCTGCTTGCGACAACGGATGGAAAAGCCGACGAGGCTTGCAAATGGATGTCGGCAGCCGCCAAGCGCTCACTCCGGAGGCGAGGCGCCGTCTATTGGATGCTCAATAGGAAATTGGCCGCGCATGACTATGCCTCGGCTGCCCGCTATGCAGACTCTCTTTTACGGTCCGATCCCAGGTCGATGCCGCTTGTCATCACGACGATGGCAAAGATGGCCGAGACACCGGATGCCCGTCCTGAACTTCAGAAGCTCCTGACCAACGACCCTCCGTGGAGAGCGCCGTTTTTCATCTATCTCAGAGGGCATATCAATGATGCACGCACGCCCCTCAAATTGTTTATCTCACTAAGGGATACGAGGCATCCGCCGACGAACGCGGAAATAAAAACCTACCTTCGCCTTCTGACCGACCATAGGCTTTACGCGCTGGCCTATTACAGCTGGCTGCAATTTCTCCCAGCCGATAAGCTCGGAAAAGCCGGGCTGATCTTCGACGGTAATTTTGAGTTCCCGCCATCGGATCTTCCCTATGAATGGAACATTCAATCTGGTGCCGGCGCCATAACGGAAATTGCGCCGAAAGACGATCAACCCAACGAGCAAGCGCTTTCGATAGAGTTTGGAAGCGGCAGGATTGACTTCCACCCCGTGTACCAATTGCTGGCACTGAAGCCAGGAAGCTATACGCTTTCCGGCATGTTCAAGGGTGACATCCACGGTCTGCGAGGCCTCAGGTGGAAAATCGAATGCCTCGAACCGCCCGCCACGTTGGCGGAAACAGAAATGTTCCTCGGCAATTTTCCGCGATGGACGAAATTCGCAACCACCTTCGACACCCCGCCCGATTGTCAGGCGCAAATGCTTGAACTCGTGTTGGATGCGCGATCGGCGTCCGAAAAGATCGTGTCGGGATCGGCCTGGTTCGATCACCTCGCAATTGAACGGAACTAGTCTCGGCCAGCCAATTCCTTGTGTCTTCAGTGCTACACAAATGCCTTATATACACAAAATCTGCCAGCTTCTTTGCGCTTGATCATTGCAAATAGGGCTGCAAGGGATTAGTCCTTACGTGTTATATGCTGCTGCGGAGCGCGGGAGGTGCGGTGCACCCTGCGTGCGGTAGCTTTACGTACCGCATCAAACAAATCTCAGCAAAAATTGGACTCCAGAGTTGAAGTCTCTTCCTGCGTGGTCGTGGTCGATCGCCACGAATGCGATCAATCTCGGCTTCGGCGTCGGTACCGGTGTGTTAGTCGCACGCTTACTCGGGCCTGGATCGCGCGGCGAGCTGGCGGAAGTGCAGTTCTGGGCCGGCGCTGTCGCCGCGTTGGGCATATGCTCCCTGCCCAGTGCGTTGAGTTTCTTTATTGCGCGAAAAGAGCATCAGCCGTCCTTGGCAGGAAGCGCAATAGCGCTCGCAATTGCTCTGGCGTGCGTCTCTTTGTTCGCCGGTCTTGTTCTTCTGGACGTCGTCGTTGGTCCGGATCTTCGCCATCTGGCGATGCTCTATTTGCTGTTCTTTGTCCCGGCAAACTTCATCGGCCTGACACTCGTTGCGATCGATCAGGGAAACCAACATTTCGCTCGCTACAACGCGTTTCGATTGCTCCCTCAGGCGACCTATCTGATCTCCGTCCTGCTGCTTTGGCACTATGCCGTACTCAGCATTCCCGCGCTTCTGGCCGCGTCTTGGCTCGGAACTTTCCTTGTCTGTCTTGGCCGATGGCAATTGGCCCGGCCGAACGTCACCGGCGCGCCCAACCGAAGCCAGATAGCGAAGCTTCTCAAGACAGGGGTGGCATATCACACGACCGCCTTCGCCGGGATTCTCTTCCAAAATGCCGACCGCTTGATCTGCGTGACGTATTTCACGCACGAGGACCTCGGCAGATATGCCGTGGCATTGACAATATCCGGCGCCGGACTTGGCCTCGTCTCAAGCGCGACATCGATCGTTCTCTTTCCCAAGCTCGCCGCATCACACAATACCGGCACGCGCCGGCACCTTATCCGCAACGCGCTTGGAGCATCATGCGTCGTCGCGCTGATGACCAACGCAGCGATTGCCGTGATCATACCTGTCGTGCTTCCTCTGCTGTTCGGCAAAGCGTTCGCGGGCGCGGTGCCAATCGCGATTTTGCTGTGCTTCGCGCAGATACCCGCGAGCTTTGTGCAGACAGCAACCGTGGCGCTCCGGGCGCTCGACGACTGGCGCGCCGGCCCCTACGCGCAAATAATGGGACTTTTTGCATTTGCCCCAACCGCACTTCTGCTCGTTCCCCGGCTCGGACTCGATGGCATCGCAATTTCGCTCCTGCTGAGCCAGCTCGCAGCTGCCTGCCTGCTCTTGCAACGCATACAGCGCAGCATCGGCCTTAAAGCTTTCGAATGTCTAACCCCGGAAATGAGCTGGGTTGCATCCCGCCTAGCGTGGCGAAGCGCTCAAGTAAGTTGACGCAGGAAATACAAAATGACCCGAAGTCCCTGCGGATTCTCGTAATCGCAGATTCCAAGATCCCAATTCCACCGGTGGGATACGGCGGCGCTGAACGGATCATCGGATCCCTTTGCAAAGGCCTCGCCCGACGCGGCCACCACGTTAGCTTGATGGCTGCGGAGGGATCCGAGAATTATGGACGACTGATCACCTATCGCTGGTCCGGCGATAAGGGTCTCGTTCAAAGATGCTTCATCAAGCTCAGCTATTTCGCATTGAGCCTTCGCGAACTTTTCCTCGGTCACGACGCGATCATTG
>ERZ778017.2891-NODE-2891-length-13031-cov-6.275277_pt1 | contig 13031 bp, 13 predicted proteins | sample MGYA00375747_ERZ778017 | MGnify/ENA primary metagenome ERZ778017 (study PRJEB29350, sample SAMN05509838) | bioreactor metagenome | biome: bioreactor; material: wastewater | place: South Africa: University of Cape Town | collected 2014-03-17 ... | reverse complement strand
CCTGCGCCGCCTGCTCGACGATGCGGTAGAAGGAAACGGCGTGGTCGGCGCCCTTCTCGCCGTGCCTGGCGACGCGCATGCGGTCGCCGTCCGGGGTCTGCTCCTTGGTGAGCCATGTCGAGATCTTGTCCTCGCGCTTGGGCGGCACGCCCTTCACCAGCGCCCAGTAGGTCTTTTCCGTCTCGCGGGCGCGGAACGCCTCGGCGAGCTTCATGGCGGCAAGGCGGGTGCGCGCGATCACCAGCACGCCCGAGGTGTCGCGGTCGAGGCGGTGGACGAGGCGCGGCTTCTCGCCCTTCTTGTTGCGCCAGGCCTCCAGCATGTCGTCGACGTTGCGGGTAACGCCCGAGCCGCCCTGCACCGCCAGTCCTGCCGGCTTGTTGAGCACGAACACCTTGTCGTCCTCGTGCAGCAGCATCTTTTGCAGCACGTCGGCGTCGCCCTGGTTGCGGATCGAGTGGCCGGTCAGGTTTTCCGCGCCGCCTTTTTTGTCCACCTCGAGCGGCGGGATGCGCACCACCTGCCCCGGCTCGACGCGCGTGTCGGTCTTGGCGCGGCCGCCGTCGAGGCGCACCTGGCCGGAGCGCAGCAGCTTTTGCAGATGGCCGAAGCCGAGGCCCGGATAATGGGCCTTGAACCAGCGGTCGAGCCGCATGCCCGCCTCGCCGGCTTCCACCGTTACCTGTTCGACGCCCGCCATCTTGTTTTCTTCTGTCCGTTCCGAACCCGCCGCGGCGTCAATGCCGCCTTGCCTGCACCAGATAGGCGTCGATGGTGGTTTCGCCCAGCCATTTCGCCGCTTCCAGCCGGTGCAGCCCCTCGACCAGAACGTAACGCTTGCCGTCGAGGCGGACCTGGATCGGCGTCTTCATGCCGTTTTCCAGAATGTCCTCGGCCAGATGCCGCACCGTTTCGGGATGCAAGGTCTTCCTGCGCGCCGTCGGCACGTAGATGGCGTCGATGTTGACCTTCTCCACTCTCAGCATGCCGGCTCCGCGCTGGAAATCGCTACCCGTGGATAGAGGTTTTCGTGCGGCAGGCCAAGCGCCGATCAGCGGCGCGCGGCGGCCAGCGCCTTGCGCATGGCGGCGTCGATCAGCATGTTGGCGATCTGCATGCGCACCATGGCGCGCTGCCTGAGATGCGGAGCGACGCGGTCGGGATGGTTGGAGAAGGCGAAGGAACGCCGGAGCCGGCCGAAATCCGTCGGCCCGTCGTCCCGGTCGAGCCCGAGTTCGGCAGCGATCGATTCGGGATCGACCGGCAAAAGCCTTTCCTGCCGTTCGCCGGCCGCACCGGCCTCTACAACAGGCTGCGCCTTGTCGAGAAAGGCGGCGAATTCGGCCGCAAGCCCGGCGGCGGCTTCGCCGTTCTCGCGGTATTCGGCGGCAAGCGTCTGGCTCGACACCGTGATGCGGCCCGAATACAGTTCCTCGGCGACCGCCAGATAGTCGAACGCCACTGACGGCACCGGCCCGGCTTCTTCCGGCGGTTCCGCCGTCAGAAAGAGGTCGTCGAGGACGGCCGCGAAATTTTTACCGCCGCTGGCTATGCCTGCCTCCTCTTTTCCCGGACGCCCGAAAGCGCCAGTCCTATGGCATAACGCCACACCGTTAAGAATGGATGCTCGACACGCACGGGAATTTAATCATCCCGGCGGAAATCCCACCCTTGTTGCGCTGCACAATCGACATGAATCACCTATATTCAAGTCATGGGAGCGTAATCGTAGGGGAGGATAACCGTAGGAGCCTGACATGGGGTTCTTGACCGAGTTGTTTTCCCGCCCGCGCCCGCAGGAAGAGGCGCGCTACCGCGCCAGCCTCGCGCTGATCACGGCCATGAGCCATGCCGACCGCACCGAAACCACCGTCAGGCCGGCGGATTTCCCGCGCATCGCCCGTGAAATGTCGATGCGCTGACCGGTCACGGCGACGCCGCATTCGGCGCTAGGCTGTATCGGACGGACCAAGCGGAGATTCGCGATGAACCATGCCCTCGCCGCGATGGCGATCGGCGCGCTCGCCGCGCTGGCGGCCACGCCCGCGCCGGCTGCGGACCAACCCTATCTGGACGACCGCTCCAGCGCCGAGGCGGTGCTGAAATCGCTCTACAACGCCGTCAACCGCCGCGAATACGCGCGCGCCTGGGGTTATTTCGGCGACACCAAGCCGGCAGCGGATTTCGACGCCTACGTCAAGGGATTCGAAGGCACGGATCACGTCGACCTCAAGACCGGCGGCGAGGCGAGCGAAGGAGCGGCGGGCAGCGTCTATTTCACTGTGCCGGTGGCGATCCGCGCGGTCGGCTCGGACGGCAGCGAGACGGTGTTTGCCGGCTGCTACACGCTGCGGCAGGTCAACGGCGAAATCCAGTCGCCGCCGTTCAATCCGATCCATATCGAGCGGGGCGAACTGAAGCCGTCCACCGCCGCCTTCGATGACGCGGTTCCGGCAAGCTGCGGCGAGGGACCGCCACCGCCGCGAAAAGACACGGTGCTGGAACGGGCCAAGGCGATGTTTTCCTCCGCCTATGGCGAACAGTGCGATGCCGCCCAGCCCGACGGCAAGCCGGCCGGCGAACCGGAGGAGCACGTCATCCACTACACCGATGCCGGCGGCGAAGGCGGCGCGGAGAAGGCAGCGCGGCTGTTCCGGTTCTTCTGTTCGATGGGCGCCTATAACGAAAGTTCGGTCTACTATCTTTCCACCGAAGGCGATGTGCTCAGGCAACTGCAATTCGCGGCGCCGGAACTCGACATCCACTACGAAGGCGGCGACACCGACGGCAAGGTGGAGGCGGTCAACGTCATCGGTTTCCAGACGGAAGACCGGCTGATCAACTCCGCTTACGACGACGCCACGAAATCGATCGTCTCGCAGAACAAATGGCGCGGCGTCGGCGACGCCGGCACCTCCGGGACCTGGCTGTTCCGCAACGGGCAGTTCTCGCTGGTGCAGTTCGACGTCGACCCTTCCTATGACGGCGAGGTCAACCCGCAAAGCGTGCTCGATTACAACACGCCGCCCTGATCGTCAGGGAGCCGCCGACAGCATCCAGTTCAGCGTTTCGCGCCAGTCGCTCATGCGGATCGGCGTACCGTGGGTTCCGGTCTCGAAACGCACGAAGCGCGCCGGATAATCCTTCGACTTGGCAAGGATGGAGCGGAAGAAGGCTTCCTGGTTCCCGACCGGGAACACCGGGTCGCGGCTGCCCTGCCCGAAGAACACCGGCACCTTGCGCCTGAAGGCGGGGCTCGACAAAAAGCTTTCGTCCCAGAGCGAGCCGAGCAGCATCAGCCCGGAGAGGCGGTTGCCGGTGTCCTTGCGGCCGGCGAGCTTCCAGCACAGCGCGCCGCCCATCGAGCCGCAGGCGACGACGACCTTCGCGCCCGGCGACTGCCCGGCGTAATGGCCGATCAGGGCGGCGATCTCGGCCGCGCCCTTGTCGCCGAAATCGGAAAAATCCGGCGACAGATAGAGGCCGCCGTTTCGAGCCATCAGGTTCTTGATGCGGTTGAAATTGCCGCCGAAGGTGAAGTCGTCCACGCCCTGCTTGCGCGAGCCGCCCTGCCCGTGCAGGTAAAGCACGATGACGGAAGCGCCGGCGGACTTGCCCACCGCGACATGGCGGATGCGGCCGGTCTCGGTGTCGAGCACGAGGTCCTTCTGGACCGAGCGGACGCCGGTGTCGACATAGCTCGCCTTCACCCGCCGTTCGGGGATCTGGTCGCGGCCGTTGATGTCGCGCATCTCGCGGTAGTCGATCACCCTGTACCTGCCGCCGTCGCTCACCGACAGTTCGGCCGGATAGGCGAACAGGTCGTCCTTGAACGGCTTTAACGCCTCGGCCGAAGCCGGGGCAACCGAGAACGCGAGCAGCATGGATATGGTCAAGGCCGCGATTTTTCGCGCGGGGCCGCGGCCGAGTTGCCGGTTTCCGCCGGGCGAAGGCGCAACCGCGGCGGCCCTTACCCCCACCCCTAACCCCTCCCCACAAGGGGGAGGGAGACAACGCTGCGGCCCTCCCGGGGTGGATTCGCGAAAATCGCGATCAACGAAGGAATAAACCGGATTTCCCTCCCCCTTGTGGGGAGGGGTTAGGGGTGGGGGTAAACCGCCGCCCGCAAGGCCGCCAAAACCGGAAATAAAAGAGCGCATGGCCAACGCATGCGTTGGCCGCACCGTCTTGTCAACGCCGGAGGATCACCCTTGCAGCACGCCGCCGGCGCTGCGCATCGCTTCGGGCGTATCGACGTCCACCGCCGCCGCCTCGCCGATCTCGACGTCGATGACGTCCAGCCCCTCGGCCTCGACCAGATGGCGCGCGCCGGTGTCGCCTTCCAGATGCGCGACGGCGGCAAACAGCGACCGCGGCAGGACGACCGGGTTGCCGCGGCGGCCCTCATGGGTCGCGCGCACCACCGACCTGCCCTCGCCCTTGGCGAAGGCGCGGATCAGCCGGTTGAGGTCCATGTCGGAAATGCCCGGCATGTCGCCGAGCACGATCATGGCGCCGGCGGCGTCCTGAGGCACCTTGGCGATGCCGGCCTTCAGCGAGGACGACAGGCCGGTCGCAAAATCGGGATTGTCGGCGAAGGTCACGTCGAGGCCTTCGAGCGCCTGCTCCACCCGTTCGCGCTGGTGGCCGGTAACGACAATGATCCCTGACGCCTTGGAGGCCAGCGCGTTTTCGGCCGCGCGGCGGATCAGCGGCTTGCCGTCGAACGAGGCGAGAAGCTTGTTTTGCCCGCCCATGCGGCTGGAGCGGCCGGCGGCGAGCAGCACCACCGGCACCTGCGGCCGCGACGCGGCAGGCGCAGGCAGCGGCTCGCGCGGCTGCGGACGGGTGGGGATTTCCATCAGCAGCCCGCCGACGCCCATGCCGGCGATGTCGTCGGCGCTGAGCCCGATGCCGGCTGTCAGGCGATCCAGCACCCAGTCGAAACCGTTGGCCTTGGGGCTTCTGGCGCAGCCCGGCGCGCCCCAGACCGGCTTGCCGTCGCGCTCGCCGAGCACGAACAGGTTGCCCGGATCGACCGGCATGCCGGAGCGGTAGACATGGCCGCCCGAAGCCTTGATGGCGGCGGGGATGACGTCGTCGTCCGGGTCGCTCATGGCGGAGGCGCCGAACACCAGCACCATGTCGCTTTTCGGCGACAACTCGCCGATGGCGGCGGCGACATCGGCCGCCACGTGCGGCGTGCGCTTTTCGGCGACCACCGTGCTGCCGGAGCGCGCCAGCCGCTCCTCGGTCACCCGCAGCGTCTTGTCGAGCACACTCGGCTTGAGCGAGGGCAGCACCGTCTGCACCACCGCGACCGCCATCGGCCGGTAGGCGTGGACGGCAAAGGCCTGCCTGCCGGCGGAGGCGGCGAGCACCCGGTCGAGCACCGGCTGTTTGACGGCGAAGGGAATGATCTTCACCGTCGCCACCATCTGGCCGGCTGTCACCGGCGCGTACTCGGCGAGCGTCGCCAGCGTCACGTCGGGGTCGACGCGGTTGACCGCATCGACCAGCGCCCGGTCCACCGTGAAGATGCCGTCGGTGTCGGCGAAGATGTTGACGCGGCCGGTTGCCGGCGGCCTGGCGGTCGCCCCGGCAAAGCCCAGTCTTTCGGCAATGCGGGCGGCTGCCTCGTTCTCCTCGATGTCGTCGCCGTCGAGGACCGCGACAATCACTTCCTCGAACCCCGCTTGCCGCAGGATTTCCACGTCCTCGGCGGTCAAAAGGTGCGCCTTGCGATAGCGCCTGGCGCCGGCGACGGTGGAATGCGCGAGGATGGTCCCTTCGGCTTGCCCGACCGGGACAGGCCCGAACTTCATGCCGCTTCCCCCTTCAGCCGGCGCTCGCCGTCAAGGCCGCGCGTACGCAGCGCGCGGATCGCCTGCGCCAGCACGGCAACGGCGATCTCGGCCGGGCTCGCGGCGCCGATATCGAGCCCGATCGGCGCATGTATGGCCTCGATCTGGTTCTCGGTCGCGCCCATCGCCAGAAGGCGCGCAACCCGCTTGGCATGCGTCTTGCGGCTGCCGAGCGCGCCGATGTAGAAGCAGCCGGCGTCGAGCCCCGCCTTCAGCGGAAAATCGTCGATCTTCGGGTCGTGGGTGACGAGGACAAGGCCGGTATAGGCGTCGAGCGGGCGGCGCCTCAGCACATCTTCAGGCCATTCGGGATAGAGCGCGACGCCGGGGAAACGCTCCTCGCTGGCAAAGGCCGTGCGCGGGTCGATGATCTCGACCGGATAGCCGGCGATCTCGGCCATCGGCGCCAGCGCCTGGCTGATATGCACCGCGCCGATGATGACGAGGCGTGGGTGCGGCAGATGCGCGTTGAGGAAAAAGCTCCTGCCGTCGGCCTCGACCACCCCGGACTTGCCCGAGCGGAACGCGTTCTTCACCGCCTCGCCGAGTTCGCCGGCAAGCTCGTCGCCTTCATGGACGATGCGGCCGCTGCCGTCGGCAAGATCGGTCGCAAGCACCACCGCGCGCCGCGCGCGGCGCTCGGCATTGACCGTCCTCAGCGTTGCAGCATCCATCAGAACACCTCCTCCCGCTTCCCGAGATGCCGGCGCTTCTTCGCACCCCCCTCAGGCAAAACATCATTCCAAACGTTCGACATAGACCTTTATGGTGCCACCGCACGAAAGCCCGACCCGGATGGCGGTGTCGTCGGCGACGCCGAATTCGAGCATGCGCGCCTTACCGTCCTCCAGCACCTCCATCGCCTCGGTGACCACCGCGCCCTCGACGCAGCCCCCGGAAACCGAGCCCTCGAAATTGCCGTCGGCGTCGATGACCAGATGCGACCCGACCGGACGCGGCGCCGAACCCCAAGTCTGCACCACGGTGGCGATCGCAACCTTCCTGCCGGCGTCCAGCCAGTTTTCCGCGATCACCAGCGGATCGCGGGCCTCCTCCAGGGCAGCATTGTTTTCCATAGCCGTTCTCCTAACGGAAACAAAACCTTATGCGGCAACCCTCGCAGCGCGATTCAGCCAGCGGCGCGGATCGGCCGACTGCGCCGAACGCTTGTCCAGCGAAGCGACGAGATCGGCCAGCGCATCGAGGTTGTGGACGGCGCGGAACTCGTCGACGTGGGGCAGCATGGCGCGGACCCCGCGCGCCTTCGGCTCGAAGCCGTCGAAGCGCAGCAGCGGGTTCAGCCAGATTAGCCGCCGGCAGGACTTGCGCAGCCGCTCCATCCCGGCGGCCAGCCCCTCGACGTCGTCGCGTTCCAGCCCGTCGGTGATGAGGAGCACGATCGCGCCCTGCCCCAGCACCCGGCGCGACCACAGAAGGTTGAACTCGGCCAGCGCCTCGCCGATGCGGGTGCCGCCCGACCAGTCCTTCACCACCGCCGCGCAGTCGGCCAGCGCCTCGTCGGGGTCGCGATGGCGCATCTGGCGCGTCAGGTTGGTGAGCCGCGTGCCGAAGACGAAGGCGTGCACGCGCCGGCGCTTTTCGGTGAGCGCATGCAGGAAATGCAGGAAGATGCGCGTGTACTGGCTCATCGAGCCGGAAATGTCGGCCAGCACCACCAGCGGCGGATGCACGTGGCGGGGTGAACGGAACTTCGGCAGGATCAGCGCGCCGCCCATGCGCGCGGCCGAGCGCATCATGGCGCGCGGATCGACGCGGCGGCCATGCGGATCAGGCCTGAAGCGCCGCGTCGCGACCAGGTCGAAGGGCAGCCGCAACTGCGAGATCGCCTTCTTGGCGGCGGCGATTTCGGCGGCGTCCATCTGTGCGAAGTCCTTGGCCCGCAGCACTTCGTCGCCGGAAAAGGTCATGCGCGCATCGACCTCGATCTGCGGCACCTCGCGCGGCGGCCGGTCCTCCTCGCGCCCTTCGAACAACGCCCGGCTGACCCGGTTTTCGGCCGCGCGCGGCTTGACCGGCTCGCGTCGATCGGGGGCGACGGGCGAAAACATCGCCAGCATCTTCTCGACCAGCTCGCGCGACTTCCAGTAGAGGCGGAACGCCTCGTCGAAGACGGCATGGTCCTCGCGGCGCGACACCAGCACCGAATGCAGCGTCCAGTAGAAATCGTCGCGGCTGCCGATGCCGGCCGCCAGCACCGCCTCGATGGCGTCCTTGACCGAGGCCGGCCCGACCCGCATACCGGCCTTGCGCAAGGCGCGCGCGAAATAGACGATGTTGTCGGCGATGCGGCCTTCGGGACAAGGCCGTACGACGGTGGTGGGTGCGGTGCCTGCCATACCCCCGCCCCTAGCCCCTCCCCTCAGGGGAGCTGCTTACGAGGCTCGACCCCCACTCCGTCGCGCTTCGCGCGCCACCTCTCCCCCGATCGACGGGGGAGAGGAAACGCTGGCCGCGTGCGCAACGCCCTTCCTCTCCCCTTTTGAGGGGGAGAGGTGGTTTGCGCAGCAAACCGGAATGGGGGCCTGCCGCGCCACATGCGACTGCCCAGCCTGCAAGGTGGAGCAAAATTTCACGGTCATAACGCTTCCCGTTCCCCTCCCCCTTGAGGGGAGGGGCCAGGGGTGGGGGTAACCTGCCGCAAACCGAAGTCATGGCCTACTCCGCCGCCGCAAGCTCGGCCTTGACCTCGTCGAGGATGCGCCGGCCCTCGCCCTGGCCGATGCGGGCGATGTCGTCCTGATACTTGAGCAGCACGCCGATGGTGTCGGAGATGGTTTCGGGGTCGAGCGCAAGCCTGTCCAGTTCGGTCAAAGCACCGGCCCAGTCGATGGTCTCGGCGACGCCCGGCACCTTGAACAGGTCGATCTCGCGCAGCTTCTGCACGAACGAGACCACCTCGGCCGACAGGCGGCTGTTGGCCGCTGGCACCCTGGTGCGCACGATTTCCAGTTCACGCGCCGCGTCGGGATAGTCGACCCAGTGATAGAGGCAGCGCCGTTTCAGGGCGTCGTGGATCTCGCGCGTCCTGTTGGTGGTGATGACGACGATCGGCGGCTCCTGCGCCCTGATCGTACCCAGTTCCGGCACCGTAACCTGGTAATCGGAGAGGATTTCCAGCAAAAACGCCTCGAACGCCTCGTCGGTGCGGTCGAGCTCGTCGATCAGGAACACAGGGGCTGCGCCCGGCTCGCCGGTCAGCGCTTCCAGCACCGGACGGCGGATCAGGTATTTTTCGGAGAAGACGTTCCTTTCCATGGCCGAGCGTTCGACCGTGCCGGCCGCCTCCTCCATGCGGATCTCGATCATCTGCGCGGCGTAGTTCCACTCGTAGACGGCGGACGACACGTCCAGCCCCTCGTAGCATTGCAGGCGGATCAGGCGGCGGCCGAGGGCTTCGGCCAGCACCTTGGCGATCTCGGTCTTGCCGACGCCGGCCTCGCCTTCGAGGAACAGCGGCCGCTTCATGCGCAGGCTCAAGAACAGCACCGTCGCCAGCGCGCGGTCGGCCACATAGTCGGCCGAAGCCAGGAGATCGAGCGTCTCATCGATGGATCGGGGTTCGCCGCGCGGCTTTGCTTCAGTCATCGTCTCTCCCGGGCGGCGGCCACGCTACAGGACGTGGTAGTCCCGGCCATGGTAAATCAGCGGCTTCAGGTTATCGCCGGTGCGCAGGCCTGTCACCTTGCCAAAAAGGACACGATGGGTCGCAAGGTCCTTGGTGTCGATCAGTTCGCAATCGAAGACGACCAGCGCGTCGGCGAGCGTCGGCGCGCCGGTGGCGATGGTGTCGAAACGGCCCAGTTCGAAGCGCTTTTCCATGGCAAGCCCGGTCAGCCCGGAGAAGGCGACGGCGAGCGGCCTGTGATGGGAGGCGAGCGTATTGAGCGCGAAGCGGCCGTTCTCGACAAATACGTCGTTGCGGGGGTTCTCGCGGTTGAGGCACACCAGCACGGTCGGCGGCGTGTCGGACACCGAGCAGGCGGCGATCACCGTCGTGCCGCGCCTGCCGGCGACGCCGTCCGTGGTCACGATATGGACGTGACCGGCAAACAGGCTCATCGCATCGCGATAGGCCTGCGGCCCAATGTCGTTTTTTACCAGCACCGCAAATTCCCGCTGTGGAAGCCTACCGCTATATATGGCCGCATGGCGTGTGCCACAAGCGAAGCGCCCGCTGCCCCAGCGGCGAAAACGCGTGTTGCGCCGGACAGGCCCAGCCTTTACCTCTTGATCCGCCATTCGCCGCTCCCCTTCAAGGAACGTTTGTCCCGATGCGTGCCGCAAAAACCCTGATCGCAGCGCTCGCCTGCCTTGCCGCCGCCCTCGCGGCAGCCGAGGCAGAGGGCATCGGTGTTGCCGCGCCGCTGTCGGGACCGGCCGAACCGCTCGGCAGGCAGGTCGAGGCGGGAGCCGGGCTCGCCGCTTCCGCCGGCGGCGTCGAGCTGGTCGTGGCGGACGACGCCTGTTCAGCGCAGGGCGGAGCGGACGCGGCGCGCAAATTCGCCGCGGCGAAGGTCGGCATCGTCGTCGGCTTCCTGTGCACCGAGGCGATCGAGGCGGCGCTGCCTATCCTGAAGGACGCCGGCATTGCCGTCATCACGCCCGGCGTGCGCACCGAGAGCCTGACCGACCAGCGCGAAAAGACCGGCTGGCCGGTGTTCAGGCTCGCCGCGCGCGGCGACGACGAACGCAACGCCGCCGCCGCGATCCTGACCCGGCTATGGCGCGACGACCTGTTCGCGATCATCGACGACGGCACCATCTACGGCCGCGAACTGGCCGAGACGGTGCGCGCCGCCGCCGAGCAGGCGGCGCTGAAGCCGGTGTTCGTGGATACGTTCCGCCCGCAACTGGACAACCAGGTCGGCCTCATCGGGCGGCTCAGGAAGGCCGGGGCGACGCATGTGTTCGTCGGCGGTGACGGCAGCGACATCGCCATCATGGCGCGGGACGCGCGCGGCCTCGGCGCCGACATGACGTTCGCCGGCGGCGAGGCGCTGCGCACCGTGCAGGCCGATGTGCCCTACGCGGCCGGAACGCTGATGATCGCCGAGCCGGAATGGTCCGAGGCGGCGGACAGGCAGGTCCTGGATGCTTTTGCCGCCGCCGGCGTCCTGCCGGAAGGCTATGCCTTGCCGGCCTATGCCGCGGTCGAGGTCGCCATCGCGGCCAAGGCGCTCACGGCCGCCGGCCGGCCCTTGAGCGAAGCGCTCACCGGCCACGATTTCGAAACGGCGATCGGCCCGGTCCGCTTCGACGAAAAGGGAGACCTGACGCAGAACCGCTACCGCGCCTTCCGCTTCGACGGAACGCGCTTCGTGCCGACGGGGGGCGAATGATGGTGCGGGCGGGAGGCAAGAACCTCATCACCGACGTCGCCGGTCTCAGGGTCGGCAATGCCGGCGACGCGCGCCTGAAATCGGGCGTCACCGCGATCCTGTGCGACGAGCCGACCGTGGCGTCCGTGCAGGTGCTGGGGGGTGCGCCGGGAACCCGCGAAACCGACCTTCTGGAGCCGCACAATACGGTCGAGGCGGTGCACGCGCTGGTATTGTCGGGCGGCTCGGCCTTCGGCCTCGACGCCGCCTCCGGCGTGCAGGCGTGGCTCGCCGAACGAGGCGTCGGCTTCGAGGTCGCCGGCTTTCGCGTGCCGATCGTGCCGGCCGCGATCCTGTTCGACCTCGCCAATGGGGGTGACAAGAACTGGGGCCGCTACCCGCCCTACCGCGACCTCGGCTACGAGGCGGCGAAGAACGCGTCGACCGACTTTTCCATCGGCACGGAAGGGGCCGGCACCGGCGCGCTGACGGCCGGCCTGAAAGGCGGCCTCGGCTCGGCGTCGAGCATCCTCGACAGTGGCGTCACGCTCGGCGCGCTGGCGGCGGTCAACCCGGTCGGCTCGGTGACGGTCGGCGGGACGCGGCATTTCTGGGCGGCCCCGTTCGAGATCGGCGAGGAGTTCGGCGGGCTTTCCTATCCTTCTCCCTTCCCGCCCGGCGCGCGCGCCGTGCGCACCAAGTTCGACGCTCAGGCCGGCGCCAACACGACGATCGCCGTCATCGCCACCGACGCGGTGCTCTCCAAGGCGACAGCAAAGCGGCTGGCGATCGCCGCCCATGACGGCTTTTCGCGCGCCATCTGGCCGGCGCATACGCCCTTCGACGGCGACCTCGTGTTCGCGCTGGCGACCGGGAAAAGCGGCGTCGCGCTTTCGCCTCAGGCCGCCATCGGGCTTTATGCCGAAGCGGGGGCCGTCATGGCGCGCGCCATCGCCCGCGGCGTCCATGCCGCGACGCCCGCCGAGGGCGATCTTTTTCCGGCATGGGCGTCACGGTAAGCGCTCGCGTTGAGCATTTTCGCGCCCTCTGGTAGGACGCGTCGAAACTTCCATCACCCAAGGATACGCCCGCCATGATCCCTCGCTATTCGCGGCCCGAAATGGTCGCCATTTGGTCGCCCGAGACGCGCTTCCGCATCTGGTTCGAGATCGAGGCGCATGCCTGCGACGCGTTGGCCGAGCTCGGCGTCATCCCGAAGGAGGCGGCGAAGACCATCTGGGAAAAGGGCGGCGCCGCCACCTTCGACGTCGAGCGCATCGACGAGATCGAGCGCGTCACCAAGCACGACGTCATCGCCTTTCTCACGCATGTGGCCGAATTCGTCGGGCCGGATTCGCGCTTCATCCATCAGGGCATGACCTCGTCGGACGTGCTCGACACCTGCCTTGCCGTGCAGTTGACGCGCGCCGCCGACCTCCTGCTCGCCGACATCGACGCGCTGCTCGCCGCGCTGAAGCGGCGCGCCTTCGAGCACAAGGACACCGTCACCATCGGCCGCAGCCATGGCATCCACGCCGAGCCGACCACCTTCGGCGTCAAGCTGGCGGAGGCCTATGCCGAGTTCACGCGCGCCCGCGAGCGGCTGGTGCATGCGCGCGAGGATATCGCCACCTGCGCCATCTCGGGTGCGGTCGGCACCTTCGCCAACATCGACCCTTACGTGGAAGAGCATGTGGCCAAGAAACTCGGCCTGAAGCCGGAACCGGTCTCCACGCAGGTCATCCCGCGCGACCGCCACGCCATGTTCTTCGCCACGCTCGGCGTCATCGCCTCGTCGATCGAGCGGCTTTCCATCGAAATCCGCCAT
>ERZ778017.2889-NODE-2889-length-13032-cov-4.506203_pt1 | contig 13032 bp, 6 predicted proteins | sample MGYA00375747_ERZ778017 | MGnify/ENA primary metagenome ERZ778017 (study PRJEB29350, sample SAMN05509838) | bioreactor metagenome | biome: bioreactor; material: wastewater | place: South Africa: University of Cape Town | collected 2014-03-17 ... | reverse complement strand
GAAAATTCCACCGAATTGCTAGTTCCTGACACCAGCGAAGTAAACCAAGATGACGGCAACGAGCCACCAGAAACTAGTGCCGCCAAAGCTGTCGAAACCAGCTCCATCAAATCAACACATTCCACCAAATCTACCCACACAGATAACCTGGGAGAAAATACTGAGGCAATTACTGAACCTGAGGCTCCTACTATTGACACTATATCCCACGCTACTAAGCCAAACGATACTACTAGCTCGGACAAATCGCCAGTTCCCGATGCTCTATTGACACCACATCAATCAAAGTCACCTGTTCATGATAGTCAAGCAAGTGCTGATATGAAATCCCCAGTACTGGAACCTGGTTCTCAAGAAACTCCCACCTCCAACTACAACCGGTTTAGCTATCAAGCGATTTATGCCGACCATTCTGATTTCGACAACTACAAGCTTGAAACTGTGGTTTCGTCGCCAATAAAGGATGTTGATAGTAATTCTAAATCGTACATTTCGTACATGTTAACTACCACCACCAACAACCCCAAGTTACTCAAATTGTCGCAAAAGTCAGTCGATGATAAGAATGAATACGTCACAATACAAACACGAAGGAGATATGGTGATTTTAGATACTTGCACGATAGTTTATCTAAGGATTATCCCACAATTATGATTCCTCCATTACCATCCAAGTCAAATTTCAAGTACTTAACGGGTGATACTTTCAGCAGCGAGTTTGTCCACAAAAGATTAAATTCTTTGAACCGGTTTGTCAAGTTTATCATTTTGCATAAAGTTTTGTCTCAGGCTTCGATATATCATTTATTTATCAGTGATTCTGTGGACTGGGCAACCTTCACAAAATCGTTGAAAATTAAAGACAATGAGGACGCGAATAATGGGTTTGTGAATAAGGTGGTCAATGAAGAATTCACTGAAACATTTATGAACTTGTTGACCCCGTCAAAACACAAGCGAGAAACGAACAAAGACATACTTGAAATTAATGACAAATTAAAGAAGCTTTATGAAAACTTGTTGAAATTGGATAAACTATTTATCAAGCTCAATAAGAAAAATCACGATTTATCTGTGGATTATGATCATTTCTCGAACCAGATAATGAAATTGGCTCTGGTCCATAAGGAAGACTCTCAAGATGCCACTGGTGACAATACCAATACAGACGCAAAGACTACTGATGACGCAATTGTTAATAATTTCAAGATATTTGCAGAATCGCTAACATACTTTCTGAAAAACTGGGAAACAATGCACAAATATATCGATGAGACATTTTTGGTATCGTTAAAAGATTGTTCAAGGTACATTGTAAGCTTGACAAACTTGATTGAGCTTGAGCACAACAACAAAATCGATTTACAGGTATTGCAAGACTACTTAGCGAAATCCAAAAATGAGTTGGCGATGTTGGGAGATGGAGACCATCGTAGGTCACCTCCAGTACCAGTGAGCTACAATAATTCGGGAATTGTGAATACGACTACCCAATTGATTAAGGACACACTTTCAACATCAGCAACGCCAAACTTGGGGTCTACAACCACGGATAGCAAAATTGATAAGCTTCAAAAGAAGATTACACAACTAGAGCAAGAAATTGAATCGCAGACGAATTTGGTAAATGATTTAACGAGCAATATAATTAACGAAGAATACCCTGATTGGGATAAATTCAATCGCAACGAATTGAAGAATTCGATGTTGGGCTTATGTGACGAACAAATTAAGTTTTACAGGGGACTCATTGACAACTGGAGTGAAGTTGAGCTTAAACTCATGAAGCGGTTAGATGAGCTAAACTGAAGAGTAAGAATACGTTTTGTGCTTCAGACGATTAGGGTTCCGTATATTGGTGATATCTAATGATACAAATGCAAATGAAGGATAAGACCTTGTAGTAAGTAATACAATGTTTAGCATGATTTAGCGAATTAGCAAAGTAGCATACGGGTTTAAAGAGCATGAACTTGTTGAATTTTGTAGATGTTCTCGTCCGGGTCTTCGTCTTCGCAGACATATTGTGTCTGCTTCTTGTTGTTTGTGAGTTTCCAATCGCTACCAAGTTGTTGAGAGACAAATGTACAAATATCGTCGCAATCTCCCAATAAAGATAATGTGAAGTCTCTGTCAGGAATCAAATCACGATTAATCAAAATCCGTGGGACTTTACGTGCAACTTTATCTATGATGCTTGCAACTGGTTCAACTTTCAAAGATGTACCAATTACGATTACCATGTCACATTTTGAAATATCAGACTTGATGTGCTTGTAGTATCTTGTAGGCAAATCCTCACCAAAGAACGTGATATCTGGCTTTATAACTCCGTAATTAATCGACACTTCATCGTTCAATTTTATCGAATCGTAACAATGTGAACATCTAGGGACCAGTTGACATTGAATATGACGGTAGATTTTTGACCCAGCAAATTTGTTTGAGCAAGTGATACATTTCGCAGTACCAAACGAACCATGGCATTGAATCAATTTATCTTTATGTATGCCAGCCTTGTGTTCAAGATTATCAATATTTTGTGAGTAGTTTCTCAATAGTTTATCTTTATCTTGCAATGTTTTTATGAATGCATGGGTGGGAGTGAATTTTCCGTCTGGAGGTAAAATGAGATGGGCAATGGAAAAAAAGATATTTGGATTACGGTTAAATGTTTTGATATTGAAGGCGTGTTGCGGATCTTTCAAATGCAAATGACTAAGCTGGGAGTATAACCCTTTGAACGATCTGAAGTCAGGTATACCTAGCGAGGTAGAAATTCCTGCTCCAGTAACAACCAAGATTCTCTTTGACGACGTCAAGTCCTGAAGAAACCTATCCATGTTGTATCTTGGTTTTGATTTTAGGGTAATGTTGGGGATGGTCAAGTTCAAATCTTTATCACTTAAAATCAAGTCGCATAGTTCGCCCGCTAACTCTTTAGCCGTCAACTCATTGTACTTTTCGATATCAAACTGGTATCCCAAGTTAATCAATAGCTCGAATATCTCTCGTTTGTTCATCTGGGCTGGGATATACCGATGTAAAAATTTCATTATACCTTGGGTTTTCAAAAAGTTCCTATATTTGGCCTGGAGCTTTAAATTAGGAACACAACTTGGAGGAGACAAATCGTCAGTCGACGACTCATCAGAGATGTCAGAAACATTGGCATTTGCTTCTACGATGTTTGGATCGGTGATATTGTCTTTGGAAACAGTAACTTTAGACGTAATTCTTTTATTGCCATTTGTTTTGGTTTGACGTGCGGTGGTTTTGGCGCCCACCAACTTACTTGCACCAGGTACCAGGGAGTTTCCGTTAAGGGATGCGTTTGTGCTGATCCTCTGTCGCTTTCCCCGTCCACCAGTCAGCCGTTTCGTAATGGTTCGAGTTGCCATGACTAGTCCGGTTTAATAAGAATAGATGGGATATTAAAATATTGTGCCTTTATCCGATGGCGATGATTATCAAAACAATACGATAAAAATAAAAAAAAAATCTGGGACGATTATCAAGATATACTCTATATAACCAGATAAAACTGTGTAGAACCAGAGAACGCAATTGAGCCAGGTTCAATTGTTTATTTTATTAAGGAAAAATTTTCCCTACCAGTTTAATTCTCACAAAAAATCATCACAATCCCCCGTATTACGAATACAAACACTACGACGCAATTTTCTCTGCGAGTAATTTCGCTATACATTTATAAACTACCGCGCTAGAATCGCTACGATCGGGGCTCCATTTTGGCTCAGTCTAAATGGGGAACCATGGAGAGCTTGTTCAGATAATTACGTATTTACTCTTATTTATGCCGCATTTCTGTTCCCAGTCCTCCATACACAGCAAGTTACAAGAAATGACAACCATGGAATAGCCACGACCACTGCGTTAAATACTAAATAATAGCAGCTTGTCATCTCGTTTCCAAAGTACAATGGATTCTATTTCCCCACCATAGTTCGTTGTTGGGTTCTGTGTAGACTCTAAATTCGAGGCGTCGGCATAGCATGATACGACGACTTACTTGTGTATATCCATGTGCATCATTGTATTAGAAACAGCGTAGATACCTGCAGCAAGTAAACGGTTAGGAAACTCTGCAAATCCCGTACTTTGTTTGCTTTATTTTCAAGGTGCTTCCTCAGCATCGATGATTTACTGTTACCGAACTGAGCTTGAGAATCTTGTCAACTGGAGTGCGATTGCTAGTCTAAGTAATTTTTAACCATGCATATTGCGTTGCACTTGGTGCATGTTCGTCGCGTTTTAAATTACCTCAAACAATTCATTTGCGTACCAAATGCGTAGAAGATGAATATTTCCAGCTATTACCCCCAGTTTCATATCTGGCCCATCATGGCTTCGATTGTAGAACTGTGTAAATGTAGTTTAATTTATCATGTTGTAAAAGTACCTCACGCCTTTGCTTTAGCCCACTACTAATTATCGTTGTACTTTGTTCACCACTAAACTTAATCTTGGAGCAAATTCTAGTTCCCTGGAATGTTTCTACTAGTTCATTAACTAATCACCAGACGATCAAAATAAGATTGCCGCCGACGAAGTTTAGCTTTTGTACACACAATAATTTAACTCGCCGAGTATGGATCTCTGTTAAGGTTTTAGCGCACAGTGCATTTGTTCATGTGCGTAAATTTATGATATTTCCCACTTTGGACCCGATTACCTCCATACAATTTACTCTAGGTCCATATATTCTGCACGTTTACCTATTCTATACTCCAATACCATTAATCACTTTATTGCATATATTCTACTGCTTTTATATTGCCTACCGTATAGGTTATATCATATTTATAAATTGTATCACATATTTATTCTATAGAAACTACGTTGGTTTTTTCAATCTGGTATCTTTGTTATCTTCTTGATCACTTTCGTCATCTCCCAATTCGAACAATGTATTGTTTTCCTCATTTTCCTGTTGCGAATCATTGATCTGTTCGTAATCTGGTGGTAAATCCTTATTCTGAGGGCTTCTCGTTAAATCAAGGTCGTCGATATCATCTCTTGTGTGTTGGAAGTTTTCATCATCATCGTGGCTCATCAAAGACATATCGTCCAACTCGAATTCGTGTCCTTGGTCACCTTCTCCGCTCTCCTCTGTACTCACTTGCTGCGAAATTGCCAACATATAACTTGTTTCAGTTGGTCTCCACAACCATGCAACCCCGATAAAGACAACGAAAAATGCTACACTTGGCCAGAAATCATAGAGGAAAAATGCACTCTTCCAGTGTTCTTCCATCATTTGTGTGGTGGACATCGTAAGGTAAATAGATGAGGATGCAATCAATCCACCAAAAGTCAAAATAACCGAGAAAAATATTATTCTAAATAAGTTTTCGTACAATTGCAATTTAATCACTTGACGTTGTTTGTGTAACTTAGCTGTGGTATTTTTGATTGATACCAAAATAGCCAAATAATATGCTGCAGATGTAATTGTAACTGGGAGAGTTGGAATCAAACCTAAGATTCCACCAACGGAATCGTTTCCAAGTTCAGAAGATGTTGTAGTCGCCAGAATATTACTGGTGTAATATTGCCAAAGCAAGTACACCAACGAGGTCACAAATTGTAGACCAGCAAGGATCTTGCACTTAAACATGATATCCTTTGGTAACTTCATCAAAACGACCCCGTAACCCAAGGCAATACATAATAATAAAAAGAAAGCAAAAGTAATCTTAATTGCGTTCAAGAGAGACAAGAAAATCATGTAGAAGATGTTAAATCCCGACGTAGGCGACTTGGTTCTGTTTAACAAGTCATAGTATGACCAAACGACAATGGTGTCAAATGTCAAAAACCCGGTGAATGCCAATAAGTACCTCTGCAATGGCAAAATCTGGTGCTGCTTTCTCTTTTTGAAAAACTGGAATCCGAAAAGCGCCAAACTGATGGCATAACACAATGTCAAAATCCCGTAAGCGGGTAACTTGGGAATCTCGCTCGCTGGCAAGTACCCAAAAGCGTTCTGGAAGTTGATTTCCCCGGCGTATGGCTTGTCTGACAATGATGCCGTGGTCACACAATAGTACCCAGTAGTGTCAACTTTATAGTTAATGTGAGCAAAACCCATATGGGCCAATTGCGACGTCATAATTGTCGAATTGGTGACATTGTGGCCAATAATGAACCGGCCCTTTTGTTTCTCAGTACACACTTGCAAATCATTGATGGCCGCATCATCACAGATATATTGTTTGTGGTATTCATCAATCGGAGTCCCAATATTAACCAAGTCTTTGTACTCAAAAATGATGTAGCTGACATCAATCTTGTCGATATCATGTTCGTCTTTTCCGTCAAATTTTAAATCATCGAATTCTGTCAATTTGATGGTGATTCTTGGCTGGATGGATCCACCCCAATCGTGTTTCGAGTACATTCCAGCACATACCTGCGAATGGTCTCTACTATCAAACTTCACCACGTTGGCAGCAACCACTGAAACCAACAGCAATATCAGTGCAATTAACTTCATGATGTTGTGTGGTGAATAATGTTTTTTGGTGTTAAATATTCGGAATAGCGGTTGTATTTCGCTGCCAAGCTGCGCCGCGCAAACACCGATCTGCGCTGGGCCCAGAGTTGAATTTGTCAAAGTTAGCGAGAATTTACGGGAACGGTGCCTGCTCTACTGCGACACTCGTTTCTTACGGTATTCGTCTACGAGTATGCTCAACTGGTGGGTGTTACAACGAACCTACCGCAATGAACATGGACATCTGTGCGATGGGCGATTTTTCTCTGAAGCAAGATTTCGGCCGGGTTAAACTGCGCTTTTGGCTGGGCACCTCGCTCGGTGTCAATCGGTGATATAATTGATTTGACTGGCCCGAATTCTCGCTGTAGCTACGCAAAAATTGATCTACAGAATTAAAATTATATGAGCAAATTATTCCACCCTATTAAAACTACCTTTCTGAGTCGATACCTAATTGGTTCACCAGACTCATCGTAAAATTAGCAATTGCCTACATTGCCTACACTCACCACTATCGTAATGTGTATTAATATTGTACATTGGCTGCGTTTAAACTCCAGCCCAAATAGACCCTCCGTTGGTGTAAACTTCTTTGGCCAACTTGTCGACTTGTTGGTCCCAGTGAGTCAAGTGGTTGTATAACACTTTGATTTGGTCCAAGTTCAAGATTCTTGGTTGTAACCACGATACAACCAAGGTCTCGTCGATTTGGTTGATGTGGCCCTTGATCAAGTTCAAAGAGAAACATTTGATGATCAAGTGTTCTACGTCATTTAATGGGGCACCGGTGAAATCGCTGATTTGCTTGAACGTAAGGACCTTGTTGGTGGTGGATTGTAAACTAACCAACTCCAATAAACTCATAATCATAATCTTTTGCTTCAAGAATAAATCCGATTGCTTCAATTGGGGCGCCTTTTCGTAAGCAATGGCCAACCATTTGTTGAATTCTTGCAAGTTACCCGAATTCAATGTGTGAACCAAGTTGTACAACCATGCGTATTCGTTATCTTTGATGGAATCCAAGATTTTGTGCAAGATCAATTCACCAAAGTTGTAGATTTGGTCCCCCAATAAAGTCGCCAAACACAAATCGTAGCAGAGTCCAATTTGTTCCTGTTGAGACAAATCTTTGACTGATGACAAGTACAACAACCCGTTGGAATAATAAAGATTATAGTTTTGTTTGTACTTGTAAAACTCGTACTTGGTGAAATAGTATGCTGCGTTGACCTTGTTGCCGTACGAGTTGCTAGAGTTGGAATCGAATTTTAACGACAACTTTTCAATGATCTCGTCTGCCTTGCTTACGTCGTTCAACAAAAGATAATATCTGGCAATGTGTAAGTTTATGTAGATGATAGATTCGTCATTTTCCACGGCAGAATCGTCTTGTTTTTGAAGACTGAGTTCTTTCTTCAAGTTTTTGGTAAATTTCAGCTTCAACTCAACTAACTCGTCCAAAGTCTGCTGGGGGTTACTGCCACTGAAACTATTCAACAAAAAGTCCACAACTTTGATCGAGTTCAAATTGTTTGCAAATTGATTAATGAAAAACTTGTAAATCTTGAGCTTCAAGTTGCTGTCCACTTCAGGAGTGTTGTAGTAAAATTCTTCCAATGACAATGTCAATTGGTGCCATAATTTACGCTCGTAGAAATCTTCCAATTGGTACAAAATATTCATGACTGCCTCCGATTCTGATTCCAGCCTCAATGTCGCCAAAACAGTGGGGATGTCTGTGTCCAATTCCATCGCCGACATGTTTGCTTTTCTTTATATCGTTGTAGCTTAACTGCTATACTGGTTAATTTCTACTACGTTGATTTCGCCACTTGAAATGTAGGAATGGGTTGTATGAAGGATCGTGGTAGTATCAAAGATAGTGGTACCACGACCACGGCGGTGGGTACTACACCGACGTAGTACTATGTAGTACTACGTTGGATCCGTTCTAGGTGTAGCCCCGGCGGTGGTAGGTTACTCAGTTACTCAGTTACTCGTGTCGTTAATGCAATTCATCACTATGAACAATAATCCCCTTTAATCTCGTTAAAAAAGATATCTATATATCTATGTATCGTCCTTGGTTAAAAATACTTTCAAATCGTTCAAATTTGACAAGTTCTCTTCGAATAGTTTTTTCCCATTTCTAAGATATTGAATCATCAACTGTAACCATTTCTTCTCCATCTTGTTTACAAATTCCGTGTATGTCGTCGTCAATGCTTTGGTGAAGTTGATCATGTCGTTGTTGCACAAGTTTATAAGTTGATTGAGTTTGTTTAGTTCTTTCTCTATTTGGTTCAATTTGAATTTATATGGTGATGATTCACTCGTCAGCTGAGACGCACCGTCATCGTGTTCTTCCAATATTCGAGAGTATTGTTTGTTGTAGGAGTTATTGCCTCCAAATAACCCATACCATGATTTCTTTGTTGCCAATCCTTTACCTTGTTTTTCTCTTGCCTGCATTTTTTGAACTGCCTGGTTGATTGTGGGACTGTCTAAGTCTTTCAAATGGTCTAGTGTCTGAGTCATTGTTTCGTTAGATGTAATTGTGTTCGCCGATAGTAAATTTATCAAGTCTTGAAACTTGTTAAATTTTAGTTTGTATAACAATTTGAGTTGAATGATCTTGTATTTGTAGAATTTGATCAAATTCATGCTAGTCATGTAGTATTGTATTATTTGATGAACTGGTTCCTGCCATTCGGGTATTAAATGATTGATAACAAATCCTTCATGATTTAAAAAGTTGGAGTCAATGCTGGATCCAAACTTTTCAATGGCAATCGATAAATTGTTGTCGGTGGCTTGGCCAATATTGGTATTGTCAAACACTTGCAACGAAAAGTTGTTCAAATTAGCCCCCAAGTCCATCAATATATGAATAACTCCTTTGTAGTCTTTTGTGGTCTTGTTATTCACTTTGTTTAATTCATTCAAAATTCGAAGAATTTTGTGGATTTTAACTTCAAACTGAATCAAGTTCGAAGGAACCTCGTTATATTCATTGAGTACACTCAACTCAAAAGAGTCTTTATTTTCTTTGAGTAAATCAGATTTCTTTATATAGAACAACTTCTTTTGTTCCTGCAACTTTGCTAAATCATCATTAATTTTCTTAAGAGAAGACAAATTATCATGTTCAGAATTGAACTCAAAACCATTGATCACCGGTAGTAAGGAATAAAGACCATTTTGGTCGCATGTATTCGTCGGGTTCGCTAACAATAGACTGTTCGGAATCAAGTTTGCTGGAGGCTCATTCAATGCATTGGACCAACAGGATTCGTAGTTAGGATCAAAGAATTTGTGTACCAACACACAATTCTTTAATTTTTCGTCGGAATTAAATATCAAATCGTTCAAGAAGATGGTGAAGTACCGCTTTCTCATTTCAATAATATTCAATTCATTGTTGTTGTTGATCGAGTTTACAAGATAAGAAAATAACGAGTGCTTTTCAGGAATAGGAGGAATGATCAACGTAGGAAACAACTTGGCCAAAGTATCACGTAATGACTTGAACTCACTGTATCTTCGCTTCACTATTATGGATGAAAGCTCCTTGTTGGGCTCAGAACCGGCTGTGCTACTAGTTCCTTCCTCAATAGATAGCTTGATAAAGTAGACAATAACCGTCGAGTTGACCAATCGTTCGCTTGATACTACACTTATAGTCAATTTGTCGTCGTTGATCAACTGGTGTATACGATTCGAGATTCCAAGCGTGCTATTCATGAGATCATCCACTGGAGATACTGGTCGTTGCGGTGCCAGGGTGGTCGATTTGTAGGGATTGTTCAATATGGATTGGTCGCCATAGAAAGATGGATTGTTGTCCTGCTCTATGACCTCGAACAAACTATCTGAAGGTGGCAGCATTTCGTGGTGATGCTAGCGTTAACAAAACGTCGCTGTTATTTGGTGTTTACTGTCATACTTTAATTATCTACAGGTGGTAGCGCCGCGTGAACATTAGGAGGCCAGTGAGGTTTGGGAGCAACGAAGAGAAGTTTTAGTGCGCGGTGGATTTGGAGTTTGTACGGGTGTGGGTATACTGGCGGAGTGTTTTAGTGTGGTTTTGTGCCGTGATTTTTGTGATTTGGGTTTTTTTGATCTGCCGAGACTCGTTGGGTCTGGCTACAGCAGGAGCAACAGTGCGACCATGGCAATGTAACAAGAGTTGACGTTGTTTTTGCCGACTTTCTGACGACGCGTGTGTTGGATCCGTGACACCACTGGTCATATGTTACTCTCGAATCGTTGAAACTGCAAGGTAGCTGCTCCTCGGAGTGGTACTTTGGCCAGAGTGGAATAAATCACGAGTCCACTCACGAAATAGCAAGGCTGTGACGGTGGTCGAGGCCAAAGTGCGTTACTGGGTTCCAAATCGCTAGTCTATGTCAGAGAACGAGATAGGCCCAGATCCCTTACAGTCTATCTGGCCGACGATGTGTCTGGAACACACGTCATACTCCAATGGCTCCTGCGTTTTGTTGCTGGATGATGGCTGCAAAAAGCTGCGACGCACAGATACGAATTGGGAAGTACCCCTTGTTTTCAATTAATTTAACGAAAACTCCTGAATGAATTAGTTTTTATTCTGTTATTAGTTCACGGGTCTACTTGTCCCAGCTTCTTCCAGTGTGTTCCTGGGGTGGCCGTGGAGTGTTTGTCAACTGTAGTGGAAGTTTGGGTTGTGTACAGGTCGGTTCCGGGGGTTCCTGATGAATGATAGCAAAGTCATCAACTAAAGATACCAAGGAATATTGGCAAAACTATATACATGCGAGCCCACGGCATATTTCAATGTAGATTTAGTTGGAGCTCCATGCTTGAGTGAAGACATTGCCATTTTCCACACGCTTCTATATGATACTATTCTAACTCCTATGCCATGCAATTGTACTGGATAGAACCTACAAGCTTGGTGTTCCTGGCGATCGATTTGGCGGTGTTGTTTGGGTCCGTTCTTGTTTGTTCAGCAACAGTTTCATGGGTGATTGGTAAGATCTTCTCACAAATGACATGGCTTCTGTTGTTGGTGCTTGTTGTATGTAAAATTGTAATTGCTCCAGCCGCAATGGTTGCAACTTTCCCTGTGCGACATGCTGCAATAAGAGGTATGAGCCATTATTTTTCGGCATACCGATGCTCCCCAAAAAACTACCAACTCGATACGTTGGTGGTCTGGATTGGTATGGTGGGAGTAGTTTATGTGGGTTCGTCAAGTCGAATATCGGGCTCGTTGATTGCGACTTTTGCTGTTATTGTTTTGTGTACATTGTCAGGAATCGATAATGGACCTGTTGCAAGGGCCAAAGAACGATCACCGTTGCCATTAAATGTCATGCCACCAGAATCTTCGTTTGCGCAAATGCCCAAACGGTTCCAATACCAAAATGCTACCCATGTAGGCACTTCGTCGGGCAATAAAGAAATCGATGTTTCAAGAAACCCTAGTGCTGTGAATTTAATACGCCTATCGAATGAAATATCACTAACCCCTTAACGCGCCCAGTAAAAGGGTTTTGGTGAAGTTGTTGCATTTACATTCTCAATTGAATACTCAGCATAGAACTACCCCATATTGGGTGTTCTTGCGTCTTTTCCATCAAGAAACTGCTTCTTGTGCTTATTTATGCTCTATTTATTCAGTGTATACTACAATACTATTTTGACCCCTCCTCCTGGGGGAATCTGAAGTTGTTTTCGTAACGAATATTATCCATAATGTTCATCACCAATAAAGACTCGTCATTTGGCATCAAGTCGTTTTGCGATTTTCCGGTGGTGATATCTCTGGCCACGGCATTGGCTTCGTATATAAACCCTTTGTATGTTGCATCAGTATGGTAGGTGATTGGCTCTCTATTATCGTTAAAGGTTATAACAGATTTTAGTGGGCAGGCTGGGTTTTCAGCATAGATTTCTACGGTAGCTTCAGTTCCCTCTAATCTTAAAAATGGCTTCATTCCATTAGATAATTCATTACAAGTAAGAATTGCTTGGATGCCGTCAGCATAATGAATAAGGAATGAACCAGAGTGATCCACCTTGTCTATAGGGTCGATATTCAAGAACGATTTAACCCCAAACTTTTTGTGATTTTTTCCCAACTGCTGATCTAAAAGCACTCTTGCGTACGTAATGGAGTATACTCCAATGTCTAATAACGCACTTGCACCCAAATTAATGTCTCTGACTCTACTAGTTGGAGGTAAGGATGACACTTGAGCATCGTAGCTGAAGTCGACAAATAACCGAATTAAGTCTCCCAAAACTTTTTTCTCAAAGATCAAATGCTTCAATTGTAAAATCAATGGGAAAAATCTCGTCCACACTGCTTCCATTAAGAATAACGATTTAGATTTGGCTAAATCTACCAACTCCTGGGTGTCCTTCTCGGTTAAGCAAATAGGTTTTTCAACCAAGACATCTTAACCATTATTTAAAGCAGCAATCGCCTGAGTTTTATGGAACTGGTGAGGTGAAGCAAC
>ERZ778017.2887-NODE-2887-length-13046-cov-9.152182_pt1 | contig 13046 bp, 18 predicted proteins | sample MGYA00375747_ERZ778017 | MGnify/ENA primary metagenome ERZ778017 (study PRJEB29350, sample SAMN05509838) | bioreactor metagenome | biome: bioreactor; material: wastewater | place: South Africa: University of Cape Town | collected 2014-03-17 ... | reverse complement strand
GCATGGGTACCACGCACCCGTAGCTCAGCTGGATAGAGTGCCGCCCTCCGAAGGCAGATGTAAGTCAAGTTGCTTTGTTGTGGGTGTAGAAAATATCGATAGAAACCAAGAGTTTGGTGGAAGTTGATAGAGCTGTGAAAATCGCTCTCTTGGTCGCGGAAGCGCCACGGAAGCAAACTTTAGGAGGTTGTAGAGTACGAACGACGGAAGTTGGCGGCCTTCGGAACCGAATGAATGACGTTGATTCGAGTAACTGGTTTCGGGATTGACCTTGGTTGATCTCGCACACTATCAAAACGACGATGCACCCGTAGCTCAGCTGGATAGAGCGCCACCCTCCGAAGGTGGAGGCCACACGTTCGAATCGTGTCGGGTGCGCCACTTCGGTACAAAACTCGGAACTCCGAAAGGAGCCGAATCTACGCTCGCAGCAGCGACGAGAGTCCGCAAAAGCTCGGTCTTGGACCCCATGATGCGAATCTCGCTGCGATCGACGACCTCGACGCGCTGGGCCAAGGCCCGCAAATGGTCCCGCCGATAGGTTCCATCTTCGTTCCGCAGCTTGCGGCGTGCGCCGAGGACGAAGGTTCTGAGGCTGTTGGACGTGACTGCCGGACCAAGTCTCTCGATCGCCGCCGTCGCCCGCTCCGCGTCGGCGATCGCCTGATCGCGGATGCCGGTCAACTCGGCAACGCGCTCCCTGAGCGACGAGTCCGCCATATCGACCACGCCGTTCTCGATGGCCTCATAGAGACGCTTCAGCTTGGCTTCGGCTTCGGCCGCGCGCTGGCGCAGTTCCGTAACGTGGCCGTAGCGCCGTTCGACCCAATCCTCACGACGGTCAAGCAAGTCGCTCAACATGCGCGCCATCCGCTGCGGATCGAGCAACCGTCCTTCGAGATGGTCGGCGACAGCCTTGTCGAGCTTGTCCATCGGCACGGTCAGACCGCGGCAGCCGGTTTCGCCCATCCGCCGTTTGGTCGAACAGGTATAGTAGCGATAGCGCCCGCCCTTTCCCGTTCCGAGCGTCATGGCCCCGCCGCAGGCGGCGCAGAAGCAAATGCCGGTGAGCAACGTCGGTCCGCCAACGGCGCGCGGCGCCATCCATTGCGGGCTGCGCGCTTTCAAATTCTCCCGCACCATCTTGAACTCGGTTTCGGTCACGATGGGCGGCACGTCCATGATGGCGTGCTCGGATTCCGGCTTCGCCTCCCTGGTCTTGTGATCGCGCGTGTTGAAGTGGTGGCGGCCGATATAGGTCTCGCGCGTCAGAACGAGATGCACCGCCGCCAGGCCCCAGCGTCCGCCGTCTCGCGTGCGGATGTTGTGGGCGTTGAGCCAGGTGGCGATGGACTTGACGCCCATCGGGCTGCTCTTGCCGTCGCCAACCAGCGCCAGTTTGTAGATCAGCCGTACGGTCTCAGCGTGGACGGGATCGATCTCCAGCTTCTTCTTGACCTTCGCACCGCGCTGCTCGGACGCGACGATGCGATAGCCGATCGGCGGCAGCGCGCCGTTCCAGAAGCCCTGCCGCGCGTTCTCCTTCATGGCGCGCAGCGTATGCTTGGCGTTTTCCTTCGACTGGTATTCGTCAAACAGCGTCATAATCTTGCGCATCATCACGCTCATCGGATCGTCGCCAAGGTCTTGTGTGATGGAGATCAGGCGCACGCCGTTCTTGGCGAGCTTGCGGACATAGAACTCGAACTGAAACTGGTCGCGGAAGAAGCGCGAGAAGGAGTGGACGACGATCATGGTGAAGGTGGGCGGCTTCACCAGCGCGGCGTCGATCATCGACTGGAACGCCGGGCGCCGGTCATCGGTGGCGGTGTTACCCGGCTCCACATATTCGCCCGCCACGTCCCAGCCCTTCGCCTCGCAATAAGCGATGATTTGCCGGCGCTGATCGGGGATCGAGAGATCGCTTTCGGCCTGCCGTCCGGTCGAAACGCGCAGATAGAGCGCCGCCTTGGTAGAGTTGGCCGTGGCCGTTGCATCACGGGGCTTCACAGCAGCGTCACTCATGGCTTCACCAACCGCTTGATGACATCCATCGGCAGCACGAGGCGCAGCGAGTCCGGCAGCCGCACGAAGCCGTTGCCTTCGTAGAAGGCGGCGGCGCGTTCGTTGATCGCATCCACCACCATCATCGACGCGCCGATCGTGGAGGCGCCTGCATAGGTGCGGCGCACGGCATCGGCGATCAGCATGGCGCCAAGACGCTCACCCTGCCGCGTTTCGGAAACCGCCAGTTGCCCGATAAGGATGGAGGCCACCAGCGGATAGCGCGGGACATGCTTGCGGGCGGCGACGGGAACCTCGCCGTGCGGCAGGCCCGTGGCGCAAAGCGTGTAATAGCCGAGCACCACATCCGGCCGCTCCGGTTCGACCAGCACGAAGACGCCGTTCGCCTTACGCCGGACATCCTGACCGGCCTGCGTTCGGAAATAGCGGTCGAGGCTATCAACCCCACAGGAAAAGCCGCTCCTGTCGTGATGTGGCGCAAGCGCCTCGATCCTCAGATCGGGATGAGGCGCAGCCATCTTCAGGACGCCACGCGCCGCTTGTGCTCGGCCAGAGCGCGTTGCAGCCGCTCGCTCGGCTCCGGCGGGTTGATGAGCACATCGAAGAACGCCTTGCGATCGCGATCCGACAGCGCCAGTGTTTCATGCTCGGCGATGGTTCGGCGCGCGGTATCGACCAGCGCGGTGACGCAGAAATCGCTCACCTTGCGCCGGGACAGATGAGCCGCCCGTTCGATCAAATCTTTCGTCTCTTCGTCCAGTCGGAATCCGAGACGCTCGACGCGGTGGGGCGCATCCCGTTCGACTTTCGCTTGCTTGCGTGGCATCGGACCTGCTCCCGGTAAGGTATTCAACTTGGCCCTAATGTACGTCATTTTGCCTCACAATACAAGCCCCCATACATGCCCGGAAGTCATGGCAAAGGCCCGAAGATTTCATCGAGCAAATCGCCCAGATGTGCTTCCATGACCCGCAGCTCCGCCTCCGTGATCGGGACCATGTCCGGCCAATCGTCCGTGACCTTGATCGGCGGATCGTCCCGCACCGGCCGATGGCCCAGGCGCGGGGTGGGCTCCTTCGCATAGTCGTAGAGATCGCCGGGGATTTCATCCGGCTGGATGACAAAGCGGCGGTGCGGTCTGCGTGCTCGTCCCATGCGCCAAGCGTGCGGCGACGCGCTGTGCAGAGGCACCCCCCATCTCTACGCCAGAGCGCGCCTCGCGTTCTGGGTAACGAATAGAAACGCCGCATCTGTTCCCGGCGCCGATGGCGCATGTTCTTCGTGTTCATCGGGCGGCGCGGCTTCCCGCGCAAAGCCGATCATTTCCCGTTTTCTGCGCGCCGCAGACGCGGTGCGGATGCTTGGGGCGCTGCCCCTGGCGCACTTCGAGCGGCTTCCGCCCGGATTCTTTCACCGCCGCCGATGGCATCGGCAAAACAATCCGGTTCCCCGCGAAGCCGCTGCTCCGTTTGCACCCCCGGTCTCGCCGACGGGCAGGGGTTCAGGCGCGGCGCCTTGGCTCGCGCTGGACCCCAAGCCCCAAGGAGAACGTCATGGCGCACAACATCAACCGGCAGCAAAGCGAAAATCTTTTCACTCCGCGCAACGCGGTCCTGCATGGCGATTGCATCGAACTCATGCGCGGCATGGAGCGGGAGTCGGTGGACTTCATATTGACCGACCCACCCTATATCACCCGCTATCGCGGACGCGACGGCCGCACCGTCGCCAATGATGACAATTCCCGCTGGCTTCGTCCCGCGTTCAACCAGATGCACCGCGTTTTGAAGGACGGCGGTTTCTGCGTCAGCTTCTACGGCTGGAACAAGGTTGACCTGTTCGTGGACGCCTGGCGCGCGGCGGGTTTCCGTATCGTCGGGCATATCGTGTTCCGCAAGCGTTATGCTTCATGCGCGCGCTTCCTGCGCTATGAGCATGAGCAAGCCTATTTGCTGGCGAAAGGCAATGTGAGGCCACCGGCAAAGCCCATCCCCGACGTGATCGACTTCGCCTATACCGGAAACCGCCTGCATCCAACACAAAAGCCGGTCGCGGCGTTGCGGCCGTTGATCGAGGCGTTTTCGACGCCGGGCAGCCTGGTGTTCGATCCGTTTTGCGGATCGGGTTCAACGCTTGTCGCCGCGCGCGATCTTGGCCGCGATTATCTGGGCGCCGAACTCAGCGCCACGCATCATCGCACCGCCAGCGAACGGCTTGGCGCATCGCAGAGGGCGGCCGCATAGGCCGCCCTCGACGCTGAGGCGCCGCCTTGATCCGCCACGCAGCGGATCAAGGCGGGATGTTTTTACGGCCGCTCGCCCGTTTGGCTCGCGCGCCGCGGCTGCGCCGCGGCGGAAGTCCGATATAGTCATGCCGGCGGACATGAAGCACACGACAGCACCACCGCCATGTGCCGCCCACCGCGCTCGACGCTACGCCAATGCCACCCGTTCTTTTCCAGTCCAAGTCTCTGCCGTTCGCCATACGCCATTGTACGTCTTCGCGCGATCCGTCCGGCGCAGCTCTTGCGGAAGGGTTCTCATGGTCGCCATGACTCCTTTCATGGTCGGGAACAGACGCGGCCATGCCGCCTCGAATGGCCTGATCTGACCGAAGGCCGGCTTCGCCTGGATCGCTTACCCGCAATGGCGACGGCCCAGCTTTTTTTCGCCGCCTTCGGCTTTGCAGCGCGAAGCAAAAAAGCTGGACCGCAACCATGCGTGTCGATCCTCCCCCGGTCTCTCGATCGCCATCGAGGCTGCGATGGTCGTGGTCTCGAACAACCGAAAGGAACTCACGCCATGAGCAACAAACCTTCCTTCATCGCTTACGCGGTCCGTCAGCGCCCCGATGCTGAAAAGGCCAACTGGACGGCGATCGGCGTCGCCTGGGCGCACAAGAAGGGCGGCGGCTTCAACATCGAACTTGAAGCGACGCCGCTGGATGGCCGCATTGTCCTGATGCCGCCAAAGGATGACGAGCCGGACGGAGTCCGCGGTTGACACGCCGCGCGCCGCTCGCCCCTTCCGGGCGAGCGGCCCTTCCGGCTTCCCGTTCCCGGCAACAGAGCGCCGCGCCGCCGAAGATGGCGGCGTGGCTTTTTGCACGTTCATGCGCGCTCGGCGCGCGGATTATCCTTTGTCGATGGCCTCATCCAGGAGATCGACGGGCCGCACGCCCAGAGCCTGCGATGCGTACCAGATCGTAAGGAGGGTTGCGTTCTGCTGGCCGCGCTCGATGCCGCTGATATAGGCGCGATCGACGCCCATGCGCTCCGCAACCGCTTCCTGGCTGAGGCGGGCTGCAAGCCTGTACCGTCTGACGTTGGCTCCAAAAATCCTGCGAATGTCCATCCGCAGGATAGGAGGCAATCGTGTATTGTGGTGCTACGTGTTATAATACACGCCCGGAGACGAGCGAGAAAGCACAGATTTGTGCATGTTAGTGATAGCTGGATGCGGGGACTGCGATGCATGGGGCGCATCTTTCAGGCGCCGGTTGATTCCGTTTCCCCTGATTCGAATTTACCCAATAATCAGGTTAGCTGGTCTGCGGGGTACGCCATGACCGATGCGCCGTTCGAGGATCGGCCGCCGGACCGTCCGCATCTGACGACCTATGACGAGCGTCATCTGGTCGAATATCTGCGTCTGCTCGATGCGGCCGAAGAAGGCGCCGACTGGCGCGAAGCGGTGCAGATCATCTTCGGCCTCGATCCCGCGCAGGAGCCGGACCGCGCGCGCATCGTTCATGACAGCCATCTCGCGCGCGCCCGCTGGATGACCGAAACCGGCTACACCTATCTGCTCCGGCCGCCCTTGCATTGATCGTCGCACCGTGACCGTTCGGTGATAACTGCATCAGAATGGCACGAACCTCTGCGACCTGAACGTGCATCGTTATCGCCGAACTTAGGGTCTATTCCACCGCGGTTTCCTCCGAATACTGACGGCTGGAGTTTTGTTTGGTCAGCTGGGAGGCATCCATGTCAGCGACATCCGATTGGCGATCCGCGCAAGCCACCGACGCCATGAAACGTTTGGAACGGCCGGGCTTCGCCGCCGAGTTTCTGCGCCGCAGCCCCGCCTATCGCACCGACTATACCAGCACGCGGCGCCGCATCGCGGCGGGCGCGGCGGGCGAGGACCGCGCGCTTGCGGCCCTCGCTCGCCGATGGGGGTTGAGCTTTCCCTTTCGACCCAGCGGCCGCATCCGATACGCGGCCGGTCTTCTGGCAACCGCATTTGTTGCCCATCACGGTGTTGCTGACCGCAGCGCCGTCCTGCTTCGAGAGCACGCCGGCCGATGACCTCGCTGCGCTATCGCCGCGCGCGATTCTGGACCAGGCGGACGGCCACCATATGGTTCTCGGCGAATCATCCGGCGCGCATCGGCTCTGGTATCTCGATCCGGCGTCAGGCCAGCATCTCGGCGTTCTCATCCCGCTCGATGCGGATTTCCGGGTCCGCCTCAAGGCGGCGCTGCGCTTTCATCGCAGGCTCTCCGGCGCACCCGCCGGGCCGCTGCCGCGTAGCTGGCGGTTGACCGCCATGCAGCGCCGCCGCCTGATTCTGATGCTGCGCGCGCTCGACGGGCGTCAGGCTGGCGCCAGCTACCGCGACATCGCTTTGGCATTGCTCAACGCGCAGGAAGCGCGCTGGCCAGCGCGCGACTGGAAATGCTCTGCGGCACGCTCGCATGTCATCCGGCTCGTCGCGGACGCCATCGCCCTGATGAACGGTGGCTATCTGAAGCTGCTGCGCGGACGCTGATCGCGCGCCGCCTTTCCGCCATCATCCATCGTTCGCACGCTAACGTGTTGCCCGCACGCTGCGCCCTTGTTCGCCTTGGGGTGGGCATTCCGGTGCAGCGCGACTCCGTACTCCACCCGGCCGAAGCCTCTTCGCCACTGTGGTCGTCGATCCGCCGTCTCAGCCGACGGCGCCACCGACATCGCGGAGGTGCTTCATGCCCGATAGTTCCTATCAACTGCCGCCGCGCTATTTGCGCACGCCGGAAGCCGCGCGGTTTCTCGGCCTGTCCGGCCGCACGCTGGAGAAGCACCGCACCTTCGGCACCGGCCCGATCTATCGCAAGCTCGGCGGCCGCATCGTCTATGCGCTCGACGATCTGCAAGCTTGGGCCGATCGCGGCCTGCGTCAATCCACCTCCGATCCCGGACATGGCATCGTCTATCCCGCCAGGCGGCGGACGCCCCGCGATGACGATGCGGTGCCGCAGCCGCAGTGACGGCGATGACACTCCCACCAGAAAACGCCACGCGCGTCGAACTGACCTGGGTCGAGAAAGAGATCGAATGCTGGATCAGGTTCGGTCGCGTCGTTCACGAACAGATACTCGATCGCCACCGCCGCGTCGTCTCCTTCCGGCCCGGCGCCATCTTCGCTTTTGTCAGATGGGCGTCCAACGATTTCGGCACGATCCTCTCGCGCATCGACATCGTGCGCGCGGTCGATGCGGGCGAATCCTGTCAGACTCTTCCGTTCGTCCGGCCCGGCGGCGACATCCTGCTGCGGCTCAACGGCTGGCCGTATGTCGAACGGGTGCTGAAGGTCATCGACGGGATCGAGGCGCTCGATATCAACCCGGCCGAGATCGCGCCGGAGCATTGGCGGCATATCCACAACCGGCTGGCCGCCGGACATGAGCCGCGTGCCTACAGCCGGACGCAGCATAGGGCCTGGTTGCTGCGCCGGAAGGTTGGGAAATGACCCGGCTCGGCCATGTCACAGCGATCTGTTTCGCGGTGCTGGCCCTTGGCGGCCCGTCCCTTGTCCGCGTACCGCCGTGGCTGGTGTGGAACGCCAGCGCCTCGGTACCGATCGGCTTCTACACCGTGTCGCCGCCGCGCAGTCTGCATGTCGGCGACATCGCCGTCGTCCGCCTGCCGAACGGGATCGCCGCGATGTTGGCGGCCCGCCACTCCCTGCCGCGCGGCGTGCTGCTCATCAAGCCGATCGCCGCACTCGCGGGGCAAACCGTTTGCCGCCACGGCCTCACCATCCGCATCGGCGGCAGGGTTGTCGGCGAAGCACTGCCGCGCGACCGCCTCGGCCGCCCGTTGCCTGTCTGGCAGGGCTGCCGCCTGCTGACCGGGCGCGATGTCTTCCTGATGAATCCCGCCGTGCCTGACAGTTTCGACGGACGGTATTTCGGCGTGGTGCCGATCTCCGCCGTCATCGGCCGCGCCGCGCCGCTCTGGCTGGCGAAAGGGTGCTGACCATGCCGCACTCTCCCATCCAATCCCCCATTCCTCTGTTCGACCGGAGCACGCACCATTCCTCCGTCCCGACCGGGATCGGAACTGCCGCTGCGCGCAGCGGCAGTCCAGGGCGGCCCTTTGGCCGGCGCGAATGCGCTTTACCCTGGACGGGCGCGAGCACGGTGGCAGGCTGGCGGCGCGTCGGGTTGGCGGTGTGCCGAGTGTCAATCGTCAGCGTGCTACTGACCATGATGAGCATAGCGGCGCGCGCACAGTCCGCACCGCCACCAGCACCCGCGCAGAGCCACGCAAGCGACGGTCCGTTCGCGGATTTCATCGCGGAGGCGTCGCGCCGCTTCGGGATTCCAGCGGCATGGATTCGTGCCGTCATGCAAGCCGAAAGCGACGGCGACGCGCGGGCGGTGTCGGCCAAAGGCGCGATGGGGCTTATGCAGATCATGCCCGACACCTGGGCGGAGCTACGGGCGCACTACCACCTGGGCGCCGATCCGTTCGACGCGCACGACAACACTCTCGCAGGCGTCGCGCTCCTGCGCGAGTTGTATGACCGCTATGGCGCACCGGGTTTTCTCGCCGCCTACCAGGCCGGTCCGCGGCGCTATGAAGATCATCTGACGACGGGCCGCGCGCTTCCGGCCGACACGCGAGCGTATGTCGCGGCACTGGCGCCGATGGTCAGCGGCACATCGGATGACAGCCAGATGGCCGTCACCGATCCCCTTTCCTGGGCGCGCGCGCCGCTGTTCGTTGTGCAGCACAATGGCGCTGCGGCTGCTGCGTCCGACGCAATCCCATCGCAGCCCCGTCGAACGGAAGCGGATCGTGCCGCGGTCGAAGTGTTGTCATTGGCGCCGCAATCCGATGGCCTGTTCGTACCCGTCAGTGTGCCGGAACGCCGACCATGAGGATCGCCTATGCCGATCCGCCTTATATCGGCTGCGCGCATCTCTATCGCGGCCATCCCGACTATGCCGGCGAGGTCGATCATGCGCGGCTGATTGCGCGGTTCCAGTGCGACTATGACGGCTGGATATTGCACGCCGCCGCCACACTGGAATCGTTCGCCGTTCTCGCGCCGTTGATACGGCCGACCGGCGCGCGATGGATGGTCTGGGTGAAGGGCTTTGCCGCCTTCAAACGCAATGTGCCGGTCGCCTGGGCGTGGGAACCCGTCATCGTGAAGCCTGCGCGCAAGCCAGTCGTGAGCAAGCGGATCGTGATGCGCGACTGGATTCAGGAGAGCATCACGCTGCGCCGCGGATTGACCGGCGCCAAGCCCGAAGCCGTCTGCCATTGGGCGTTCGAGATGGTCGCCGCGCGTCCCGACGACACGCTCGACGATCTGTTTCCCGGCACCGGCGCGGTAACGAAAGCCTGGGCAAACTGGTGTCTCAAATTCTCGTTGCCTGCCGATCCGCGCGCAGCGACCGAGCAGGACGACGCGTCATGAGACCCATCGGCTTCCTTCGTAGCCCATCGCACGCAATCGCACATTCGGGAGTACGAGCAGGAACAGACGGACCCCCAACCGACCGATGGCAGGATAAAAGGCGGCGATGTGCCGCTCGGTCGGTTGGTGTGTTTTCAAGGGGTTATGAGCCGATTCCGCGAGGTGCGCCGCGAGCGCGCAGCCTGCGGAATCGCTTGAGTCTTTGTCTTTGCTCGACTTTCCGCGATGTGCGGCGCGCGTAATGACGCGGGACGACGATTTCCGTGTCCGTCCTGGCCGCATCCGCTCCAAGGGCACGCAGCGGGCGCGGCCCTTCATCGCCCAGGCGCTCGCCGCCGCCCAGAAGGCCGGCGGCCGTGTCTCCCGCAGCGGCCGTATCGTAAGTCCGCGCGCGAGCAATTTCGGGCGCGGCCGTTCGGCAAGCGTCCGCGCCAATCGTCTCTTGACCAGCCGCTCGCACGGCGCCGTGGTGAAGGCGCGTGTCGTCCGGCATGGCAGCAAGGGCGCGCCGCTCGCCATCCATCTCAACTATCTGCAGCGCGACGGCGTGACCCGCGACGGCGAGAAGGGTCGGCTGTTCGGACCGGAGGTGGATGAGGCCGACGGCCGCGTCTTCGCCGAACGCTGCGAACCGGACCGGCATCACTTCCGGTTCATCGTCTCGCCGGACGATGCGACCGAGATGGCCGACCTCAAGCGCTTCACCCGCGACCTGATGCGCCAGGCCGAGCAGGATTTAGGAACGGGACTCGATTGGGTCGCCGTCGATCACTGGAACACCGAGCATCCCCACATCCATGTCATCCTGCGCGGCGTGCGCGAGGACGGGCAGGATCTGGTGATCGCGCGCGACTATATCCGCGAGGGCCTGCGCGACCGGGCGCGCGATCTCATCACCCAGGAGCTGGGGTTGCGGACCGATCTCGACATCCACCGCACCCTTGAACGGCAGATCGAGGCGGAGCGCTGGACTAACCTCGACCGTCAGCTTACCCGTGACGCCGAACACAGCATGATCGACATGGCGCCTGTGCCGGGCGAGCAGCCGGATGCGTTTCATGCGCTGAAGGTGGGACGGCTGCGCAAGCTGGAGGGCCTGGGGCTGGCGGAGCAGATCGCGCCCGGCCAGTGGACGCTGCAGGACAACGCCGAGGCCACGTTGCGCGAGCTGGGCCTGCGCGGCGACATCATCAAGCGCATCCATCGCGGCCTGACCGAACGGAACCTCGATCGTGGCGCGTCGAGCTTCGTCCTGGCTGGCGAGAGCCTCAGCGATCCGGTGATCGGGCGGCTGATCGCGCGCGGTCTCGACGACGAGTTGACTGGCACCGCTTATGCCGTGGTCGACGGCATCGACGGCCGCACCCATCATTTGCGTCTGCCCGATCTCGACGCGGCAGGAGATTCCGCGCCCGACTCCATCGTCGAGCTGCGCCGGTTCGAGGATGCCCGCGGCCAAAGGCGCGTCGCGCTCGCGGTGCGCGCCGACCTCAGCATCGGGCGGCAGGTGACGGCGCCGGGCGCGACTTGGCTCGACCGCCAGCTTATCGGCCGAACACCGCCAGCGCTGGGCGAAGGTGGGTTCGGCGCCGAGGTGAATGCGGCGATGCGGACGAGGACCGACCACTTGATCGAGGAAGGTATGGCCCGTCGCCAGAACGAGCGGCTGACCTTCGCGCGCGACCTGCTGACCACGCTTCGGAAGCGCGAGCTAGATCAGGTGGGCGCGAAGCTGTCGATGGAAATCGGATTGCCCTATGTCACGGCCGCGTCCGGCGAGCATGTGGCGGGCGAATATCGCCGCCGGCTCGACCTTAGCTCGGGCCGCTTCGCCATGATTGACGGCGACCTAGGATTCAGCCTGGTGCCGTGGTCGCCGTCGCTCGAGCGCCAGCTTGGGCGTCATATTGCCGGCATCGCCCGCGACGATGGCGGCGTCGATTGGGGCTTCGGCCGCAGGCGGGGGTTGGGACTGTGATAGCCATATTGCCGATCCGGCTAAGTTTTCGTCCGTTTCCAGAATGAGTAAGGTGTCAAAATTATCGGCGAGATTGAGATGGAATCCGTTGCAGCGCCATCATGATGAAAGCGTAGCAATGAGAGGACAGGTACTGTTGTTGCTTACGTCGCACGCAAGCACCGTTTCGGCGAGGACGCGCTCCATCCGTCTCAGATCGGTTATGCGGGTTCGGACGTCTTTCAGATGAGCTGCGGCAAGGTCACGAGCGGCGACGCAAGATGCTTGCCCTTCGGCTGCGAGAACAAGCAACGCTCGCACCTCGTCCAGGGCAAAGCCGAGTTCTCGCGCGCGTCGCACGAAACGCAGCCGGCCAACATCCGCAGGCCCATAGTTGCGGTAGCGCCCACAACGTGGCGGTGCTGGCAACAAACCAATGCGCTCATAATAACGGATCGTTTCGATGTTGCAGCCCGTCTGCCGAGAGAGTTCGCCGATTTGAAACGCGTGGGCAACCATGACCATCTCCTCAAATTGGACCTTGAGTCTGTAGCGACTACAGACGGTAGGCTTTATCCTGTTGATCGCAAGGAGCGCCCGATGTCCGATACAATCGACAGACTATCGGCGGCCTGCCGACCTTCAATGGGGGCAGGCGCCATGCTGCTCACCCTTGGAGGCTTGGCTGCTGCCTTCGGTGTGGCCTCGTGCTGTGCGCTCCCCTTGCTCCTTACAATGATCGGCGTGAGCACTGCCTGGCTGGGGGGCATGGCTCTGCTTGCCGCGCCTCATCGCGAGGTGCTTCTTTTTGTCGGAGCACTCTGCCTCTTTGGCGGCGCGATACTATTGTGGCGCCAGCAGCGGGCCGCAGCGACCTGCGGACCCAATGGCGTTTGCACACCGCCTGTCGCCCGAGCAATCATCCTCGTCGGGCTTCTGATCGGAGCGATGCTGCTTTGGGCGGGATATACCTATGCCTAAACCAGCCCTCGTCTTGGAATCCACCATTACATGTCCGAACTGCGGCCATCGCGCGATGGAAACCATGCCGACCGATGCTTGCCAATTCTTCTATGACTGCAAGGCGTGCGGTGCCCTCCTGAAGCCGAAGACAGGAGATTGCTGCGTATTTTGTTCTTACGGCACTGTTCCGTGCCCGCCGATTCAGACAGCCTATGGCATAGCGAATGGCTGCGCTTGCGATGAACCTACCGCCCCGTGACTTAGGGATTTAACGAGACCACCAGCGTCGTTAGCAGTCGCCCGTTCGGATTCTCCCTACATATCGATGACCGGCGCATCGCCGCGACGGTCTTCCAGGCGCGGCGACGGCACGGGCTGGTAGTAGATGACCTTCGGCTCCGGTTCCA
>ERZ778017.2886-NODE-2886-length-13049-cov-9.098045_pt1 | contig 13049 bp, 8 predicted proteins | sample MGYA00375747_ERZ778017 | MGnify/ENA primary metagenome ERZ778017 (study PRJEB29350, sample SAMN05509838) | bioreactor metagenome | biome: bioreactor; material: wastewater | place: South Africa: University of Cape Town | collected 2014-03-17 ... | reverse complement strand
CGCGCGACTTGCTCATCTTGGCGCCGTCCACGGTCAGGTAGCCGTTGACGTGCAGGCGGGTGGGCGCACGCATGCCGGCGCCGTGCAGCACCGCCGGCCAGAACAGGCCATGGAAGTTGACGATGTCCTTGCCGATGAAGTGGTGCAGCTCGGCCTCGCTGTCGGGCTTGAGGAAGGCATCGAACTCGGCACCGTTCCGCGCGCACAGGTTCTGGAAGCTGGACAGGTAGCCGATCGGCGCGTCCAGCCAGACGTAGAAGTACTTGCCCGGCGCGTTCGGGATCTCGAAACCGAAATAGGGCGCGTCGCGCGAGATGTCCCATGCGCGCAGGCCGCCGTCGGCATCCAGCCATTCCATCAGCTTGGCCTTCACGCCGGGCAGCATGGTGTCGCTGGCCAGCCAGTCGCGCAGGAAGGCCTCGAAACGTCCGACCTCGAAGAAGTAGTGCTCGGAGTCGCGCAGCTCGGGCGTGGCGCCGGACACCACCGACTTCGGCTCGATCAGGTCGGTCGGGCCGTAGGTGGCGCCGCAGACCTCGCAGTTGTCGCCGTACTGGTCGGCGGCCTTGCAGTTGGGGCAGGTGCCCTTGATGTAGCGGTCGGGCAGGAACATGCCCTTGGCCGGATCGAAGAACTGCGCCACGCTGCGGCGGGCGATGTGGCCGCCGGCATCGAGGCGCGCATAGATCTGTTCGGTCAAGGTCCGGTTGGCGGCCGAGTTGGTGGAGTCGTAGTGGTCGAAGGCCACGCCGAAGGCGGCGAAGTCGCGCTCATGGCCTTGCTGGATCGCGGCGATGAAGGCCTCGGGCGTGGTCCCGGCCTTCTCGGCGGCCAGCATGATCGGCGTGCCGTGGGTATCGTCGGCGCAGACGTAGTGCACCGTGTCGCCACGCATCCGCCGCGCCCGCACCCAGATGTCGGCCTGGATGTAGCCGACCAGGTGCCCCAGGTGCAGCGGGCCGTTGGCATAGGGCAGGGCGTTGGAGACGAGCGCGGAGCGGGGCATGGGCGTGGGGCGCTTGAGGGGGCGCCGATTATCGCATGCGCTGCCGCGGCTACCGGCCGCCTTTGCTGCTCACTCGCGTTGCCACACCTGCTGCCGGCAGAACATCGCGATGCAGCCGGACATGCCCAGCGCCCGCCCGCTTTCCAGCAGTGCAAGCTTGGCGCGGTAATCCTTGCCGTTCTCGGGGTCGAGCACGCGCCCTCCCGACCAGCCGCCGTCGCCGTCAGGGCGCAGGCCCCACAGGATCACCAGGCCGCGGATCGGCTTGCCGTGCAGCGGGCCCTTGCAGGCCTTGCAAGGCGGGTTCGGGCCATCCTTCAGGTCGAGGATCTCGACCACCCGGCCGGCGACGCTGCCGTCGCGGGCGCGATAAATCTCCACCACCGACTTGGGCTTGCCGGTGGCATCGTCGATGGTCTTCCAGCGGCCCAGCGGGGCGTCCTGCGCGGGGACGCCCGCCGCCATCGCCAGCAGCAGCCCGGCGACGGCGCTGCGCCCGATCCCGCGCGCCGCGGTGCGCGCGGCCCATGACAGCAGCCGCGCGACGATGGCCGGGGAAGGGGTCAATCCACCCGTTCCCAGGTGGCGGTACGGCAGATGAAGGCCACGCAGCCCTTCACTTCGAGCTTCTTGCCGCCGTCCACCAGCTTGACCGACTTGGCGGTGAAGCTGCGGTCTTCCGACGGCTTGTAGCCGTTGCCGCCGCCCCAGGTCCCGTCCTTGTTGGCCTTCAGGTTCCACAGGGTGACGATGCCGACCATCGGCTTGTTCTGGTGCTGCCCACTGCAGGTGGTGCAGGTGGCGGGAACGCCCACCGCTTCCACGATCTTCGCTGCCAGGGTGCCGTTCTTGGCCTCGTAGATTTCCGAGATCGTCATGACCTTGCCGGTCTTGTCGTCCAGGGTCTTCCACTTGCCGACCGGCGAGGTGGCGGAGTGCTGAGCGGTCGCCGCGAACGACAGCGACGCCAGCGCCGCTGCCAGGATCATCTTGCGCATGTACCTTCCCTCCCGGGGATCAGCGGGGCGCGACACGCCCCTCCCGCGCTTTATAACCCATCCGGATGGGTATGGAACAGGCGTGGCCCGGCGTTTGCCAGCACCGCTGCGCCTGGCTTCAGGGTTTGTCCTGCGTGGCGGGTTTCCCGGCTTCGGGTTTGGCCTGCGGCTCCACCCGTTCGACGTCACCCACCGTCACCTGGCCCACCTTCAGGTCCACCCAATAGGTGTCCTGCCACTCGCGATACTGCTTCGGATCCCAGAACTGCGGGTCGTAGAAGCGGGTGGCGTCGATGCTTCCGTACCCGGGCACGATGATCTGGACCGAGCTGCTCATCGAACCGACGCGGCTTCCCGTCATCTTCGCGCGCTCGCGCCTGAGGGCCGCAGCCAGCCTCGGCTCCGCCGCTTCGTCGGCGTACTCGCGATGGATCTCGCGTGCTGCGGCCAATGCGCGCTTGCGCTCCGCTTCGCTCAGGGTGTTCCAGTAGTAGTCCCGCTTGCGCGAGAAGAAGTCATAGCCGCGTTCGGCGGCGAGGTCCATCCAGACCAGCCCCAGCGCCCGGTCCTGGGCCACGCCCATGCCGTCCCAGTACATCTCGCCGACCACCGCCTGGGACGGTTTGTCGGCATACCAGGCCGCGCGCTTGAACTGTTCGATCGCCTCGGTGAAGGCTTTCCGGGAGTAGGCCTCCAGCCCGGAGTTGCGGTAGCGCAGGTCGGGATGGCCTTCGAGGAAGCCCCCGGCGATCAGGGTGTCGTCTGCAAGCGGATCTGCGGCGGCGGGTTTGGCCGGCTGTTGCGCGATGGCTTGCGCCGGGGCCAACAGTGCGAAGGCAAGGAGGAGGGCGAGGCGGGTCTGCATCATCGATTCGTCCGCGTAAGTCGGGGCGACAGCTTGGCGCGCCGGCAAGGTTGGCGAAACCCGCCAAAGTCATGGTGGTGCAGGCGGGCGGGCAAATGAAGAGCCCGGCTTGCGCCGGGCTCTTCGGGTACAGCTTGGAGCGATGGATCAGAACTTGTAGGTGAAGCGGGTGAACAGCGAACGGCCGTAGTAGTCGTACTGGGTCGCGAAGGCCGGCACGTTGCCGTAGCGGTCGGCGACACCGGACGAAACCTCCGGCGGATCCTTGTCCAGCAGGTTGCGGACGCCGACCAGCAGCGACCACTTCGGCTGCGAGTACAGCACCGACACCGCGTGGTAGATGCGCGAATCGGCCTTGATGTCACGCACCGCGTTCGGCCAGCCGTTGTAGGTCGTGGTCTCGGCCAAGGTCAGCGACTTGGAGGAACCCACGTAGTCCATGAACCAGGTGTAGTTCCAGTCACCGCGCTTCAGGGCGGTACGCAGGTTGCCCACCAGCTTCGGACGGCCGATCGAGCCGTTGCGGTCGGAGGTCACGAAGCCGCTGGCTGCCGAAGTGCTGAACAGCTGGCTGAAGTCTTCCATCATGTAGGTGAACTGGCCTTCCACTTCCAGCTTGCCGAAGGAGTAATCCTTGTCGAAGCGGGTCAGCAGGTCGTAGCCGCGCACCTTCTGCTTGTTGATGTTGACGTAGGTGACGTGCACTTCCTCGATCTTGTTCGGCGCCGTCGGGTGGTTGTTCGGGTTACGGGTGAACATGCCGCAGAAGCTGTTCGGATACGCCTCGGCGCCGTAGCAGCCCGCCAGGATGGTGGCGGCGCTGAGGGTGCCGATCTGGTCACGCACCTCGTAATCGAAGTAGTCCAGCGCCACGCTGAGCGGCCACGCGGTCGGGGTCAGCACGATGCCGCCGGTGAAGGCGTTCGAGCGCTCCGGCTTCAGGAAGCCCGCGCCGCCGCCGGTGAAGGTCTGGGCGGAGGAGGCGGAGCCACCGGTCGCGTTGTAGTCGGCGGGGATGCCGGCCGCAGCGCAGTTGGCCTTCAGGTAGTCGTTGTTGCTCTCGCCCCACTTCAGGCACGGGTCGATCGAGGTCTGGGACAGGAAGCCGGAGAGGTTGCCCAGGTACAGCTCGTACAGGCCGGGGGCGCGGAACGAGGTGCCCTTGGTCGCACGCAGGCGGATGGTCGGGTTGATCTGCCAGCTCAGGCCGGCCTTCCACACGTAGTCGTCGTCATGCACGGAGGCGTAGTCGAAGGCGCGCGCGGACAGGTTCAGGCTCAGCGACTCGAACATCGGCTTGCCCTTGAGCAGCGGCACTTCCGCTTCGGCGAAGACTTCCTTCACGTTGTCGTCGCCCTTGGTGGTCACGGCGCTGGACTGGCCCCAGAGGTCGCCATTGCGCTCGGACGAGCTCGGCTGGTCGTTGATCGCGAACTGGCGGAATTCCCCACCCAGCGCCAGGCCCACCGGACCGGCCGGCATGTCGAACAGCTCGCCGGTGAACACCAGGTTCGCCACGGTCTGGCGGTACTTGGTCTCGCCGGTCACCCAGCGGCCGATCGCGTCTTCGACCTTGCTCATGCAGCTGCCGTCGAGGATGCAGGGCTCGAAGTAGTTGATCGAAGGCGACTTGCCGCCGGTCCACGGACGCAGGGTCGGGTCGGCATCGCCGGTGAGCGACTTCAGGATCGCGAAGTTGCTGTACTCACCCGACGATTCCGAATGCGACAGGTTGGCCTTCCACGCCCAGCTGTCGGTCGACTTGATCAGGCCGTCCAGCGAGGTGTTGAGGAAGTAGTAATCGACCTTGACGTCCTGCATCGAGCTGAACGGCATGACCGGGCGCGCGATGCCACCGGGGACCGGCGCGGCGAAGGTCGAGCCGTCGGTGTAGCGGTAGCTGGCAAGCGGCGAGGTGACACCGCCGATCAGCGGGAAGAACTGGCGCAGGCGGTAGGTTTCGGTGGTGCGGCGGTTGTACAGGAACTCGGTGGCCCAGTTCACGTCGCCCAGCTGGAAGTTGGCGGACGCGAACACGTTCGCGCGCTCCTGGCGGTCGATGATCTGGACGTCGTCGAACGCGGCCAGGTCGGTCGGCTGGTAGTGGTAGGCCTGGCCGATCTGCGGGTTGGCCGGATTGTAGGTGGCGGTCACGTTCGGGCGGTAGCCCGGCAGCAGGCCGATGGTGGTGCCGTCCCAGGTCGGCACGTAGCGCGGGCCGAAGTAGGCATCGTCGACCACGTTGACCAGCAGATTGTTGCAGTTGTTGCCGGTCTTGTTGCCACGGTACTCGCGGTCGATGCGCTCGCCGTTGGCATTCCAGAACAGGTCTTCCGAGCAGCGCAGGTAGTCGCGGTCGCCCATGCGCAGCGGCTTGTGCAGGTAGTACTCGGCGGCGACCATGATGTTGCCGTGGTCGAAGTTCCAGCCGGTCGCGCCGGACAGGGTGAAGTTCTCGCCGCCGCCTTCGAACGGCATGCGGCCGTTGATGCTGAACTCCGGACGATCGATGTTGGTGCGGGTGATCAGGTTGACCGCACCGGCCAGGGCGTCGGAGCCGTAGATCGAGGACGAGCCGTCCTTCACGATCTCGATGCGCTGGATGATCGACTGCGGGATCACGTTGAGGTCGAACGCCAGCACCTGGCCACGCACGCCGGCCGGGCCGGGGCGGTTGCCGTTCAGCAGCACCGCGGTACGCGAGGCGCCGAGGCCGCGCAGGCTGATGGTCTGCGCGCCGGTGCCGCCTTCGGTGACGAAGCCGGCGAACTGGTGGCTGATCTGGGTGGAGCCGGAAGCCACGCTGGACTTCTGCAGGAATTCAGCCGTGCTGGTCTGGCCGACCGCGACGCTGGTGTCCGCGGTGATCACCTGCACCGGCGAGGTGGTGTCGTACTCGAGGCGACGCAGCAGCGAGCCGGTCACGGTGATCTTCTCGAGCGTCTTCGCTTCTTCCTTCTTGGACTCCTGCGTAGCAGGCTTGTCCTGCGCCGGCGCCTCTTGGGCAATGGCGGTGGTGCCGTACAGGCAGCCGAACATCGCGGCGGCGAGCGGCAGCATCTTGAGGCGGTTGGCGTTTGCGTGGTATCGCATGTTATCCCCTTGACATGTTGTTGTTACACAAGCGTTAAGGGAGTGTATGTGGGGTGTTGCAAATGCGCAAGTCGCGCGGCCTCCAGCGGCGGTGGTGCTGCTCCTGCGCGCCGTTCTCCAAAAAAAAAAAAGCCGCCCGGCAATGCCGGGCGGCCGTGATCCCTCTCGCGGGTGAACTCAGCGCTGCGCGAAGCACTCCGTCTTCAGGAACTTCTCGATCAGGTCCAGGGTGACCTGCTGGTGGCGCGGGTACCAGGGCATGCTGTGCGGCATGTCGGGGATCAGCTCGAACTTCGCCGGCACCGTGCCCTTGATGGCATTGAAGAACCCACGGGCATGGAACGCCGGGGTGCGCACGTCGCGGTCGCCCACGTACAGGAGCACCGGAATGTTGGCCTTGGCGGTGTTCTGCATGGGGTCCATGCCCTTGACGGTGTTGCCCTGCAGGATGCGCTGCAGGCGGTTGTCGCTCCAGCTCATGCCGATCTTGGCCAGGTCGGTGACCGGTGCACCGGAAATCGCGCACTGGTAGGGGCTGTTCGGACGGACCGCGGCGGCTGCGGCGGCGAATCCGCCGTACGAATAGCCGAAGATCGCCATCCGCTTCGGATCGGCGATGCCTTCCTTGACCAGCCAGGCGGCCCCGTCGTCCTTGTCGTCCTGCATCTTCTCGCCCCACTGGGCATCACCCGCCAGCCAGAGCTTGCGGCCGAGGTCGGTGGAACCCCGGTACTGGGGGCGCAGCACGGCATAGCCGCGCGAGGTCAGGAACGGGACCCAGCCGGAGCCGTCCCAGCCTGCGTAGTCGCGGGCCCAGGGGCCGCCGTGCGGATGGATGATGGTCGGCAGCGGGCCGTCGGCGGGCTTCCAACCCGCGGGCAGATCGAGGATCGCGGGAATGCTGAGGCCGTCGCGGGCCGGATAGTTCACCCAGCGCTGTTCGCCGATCTGCTTGCCGTCGATCCACGGGCGCTGTCCACCCAGGCTCACCACCTGCTTGCGGTTCAGCAGCACGTGGTAGGAGGGCGCGGCCTGTGCGCTGGAGGTGCTGAACAGCACGCGCGACAGGCCGTCGTTGTAGCCGCTGATGCTGACGTTCTGGCCCGGGAACGCCTGCTTGAGCATGCTGTGGATGGCCGCCATCTGCGGCTCGACGTAGGTGACCTCGCGCTGTGGCCCGTCCACGACATAACCGAGGATCTTGTTGAAGTTGCCAGGCTGGGTGCCCTGGATCAGGCCGCCGATGGAGAAGGTCGGGTGCGCGAGCAGCGGTTCGTTGTCGAATTTCTGCGCCACCGGATCGTACATCCAGGCCTGCACAAGGTCGGATCTCAGGTCGGTCAGCACGTAGTACTTCCCGGTCTCCTCGTCGATACCGGCGATGTCGACCGTATGGCGTTCGCTGAGCTTGGTGGTGAGCAGCGGGTGGGTGTCGAACTCGCCGGTCTTGGGATTGCGGATCAGGATGCGCTGTTCGTACTCGCCCGGACCGATGGGTTCAAGCTGGCTCTTGGTCAGCAGTTCGCCATTGCGCGGATTGAACAGGCCCGGGCTGGCGCGCCCGCCTGCCTTGAACAACAGCTTGGTCTCGCCGTTGCGCAGGTTGTAGAGGTAGTAGTTGCCGCTGAGGGACATGCCGCCGATCTGGTTGATGATCACGTTGTCCGGGTCCAGCGGCAAAGTGCTGACCAGCGAAGCTGTGCCGGTGATTTCGAGGCAGCGCTGGACTTCCTCGCTGATGCCGATCTTGCGGGTGTTGTCCGCGAACGCCTCGTCGAACTTCTTCTGCGCGGTGTCGGTCAGGTAGGCCTTCGAGACGAAGGTCTTGGTGGCCCCGTTCATGCTGCCCTCGCCGCAGCCGCCGAGCTGGCCGGTCCACTCCTGGCGGCCGATCACCAGCACGCGGTTGGCCTTCATCGCGTTGGCGGCGATGAATTTCATGCGGTCGCCTGACGGGGTGATCTTGGAGCCCGCGTCGAGGTTGTCCAGGTCCCAGGTCGCCAGCGCGGTGTCCTGGTTGTTCGAGCCCGGCATGGCGACGATCGCCACCAGGTTCTTGCCATCGGCGCTCATGGTGACAGACTGGATGTCGGGGACCTTCGCCAGCGAGTCGATCGGAATCGGAGTCTGGGCGTTGGCGAGGGTCGCGCCGGACAGCAGCAGCGCGGCGGTGAGCGGATGTCGTGCAATGCGTTTCATGTAGGTGTTGGCCCCTGGAAAAACTGCCGAACGATTACATGCGAGGGGTCTTCGCGTCCAGTCGCGGAGGTGGGGGATCGGGCAAAAAGAAACCCCGCCTTGCGGCGGGGTTCCAGGGTGTTGCGCTGAGCGGTGCTTACTTCTTGCCGAAGCTCCAGCGGGCTTCGAGGTAGTAGGCGCGGCCCAGGATGTCGAAGTTGGCGCTGTTGTACGGCGCGCCGCTGGTGCCCGGGTAGGAACGGACGTCCATGTCGGGGATGCGGTTGCCGAGGTTGTTGACCAGGAACGAGAGCTTCAGCGCGTCGGTGGCGTCGAAGTTCACGCTGGCGTTGACCGTGGTGTACGAACCCAGGCGGCCGGCACCGGCGAACGCGTAACCGGCCGGGTCCAGCGTGGCGCGGTAGTTCGGGGTCGGGCCGAGGTAGTTGGCATAGACGGTGGTCGTCCAGCGGTCCTTGTTCCAGCTGGCCGACGCGTTCGCCTTGTACTTGGCGTCCGTGCTCCAGTACGGGTCGCTCAGCGCGTCCACCACCGGGTCGGTCGGGTAGGTCTGGATCTCGTGCTTGAGGTTGCGGGTCCACGAACCGGCCAGGGTCAGCGCGCCCCAGGCGCCCAGATCCTGGCGGTAGTTGGCATCCACGGTCACCGCATCAAGGGTTTCCTGCGCCACGTTGACCTTGCTCAGGAAGATCTTCTGCACATCGCCGTTGGCGGCACGGGTGACCTGGGCCAGCGCGGCCTGGCAGGTGCCGGAGTTGATGTCCAGCGTGCCGAGGCGGCAGTTGGCTTCATCGCGCATCAGCTGGTCGACGTTCTGCAGCTCGACCTCGTTGCGGATGTTCCAGTGGTGGTAGTCGGCGCTCAGCGAGAACTTGGCGGTCGGCGCCCACACCACGCCGTAGCTCCACACGGTCGCGTTGATCGGCTTCAGGTCCGGGTTGCCGGACTGCTCGCCTTCGTACTGCAGGTCGGCGTACTGCTGCGGGCAGTCAGCCACTTCGCCGGCGTCGAAGCCCAGCAGGGCGCAGTTGTAGTAGTCGACGCTGTAACCGTAGAAGCCGCTGACGCCCTGGAACTGGTCGGCGAGGGTCGGCGCCTTGAAGGCGGTGCCGTACTTGCCGCGCAGCAGCAGCGATTCGAACGGACGGTATTCCAGGCCGATGCTGTAGGTCGGCTTGTCGACGGTGCGGCCGGCGGCGCGGAAGCCGTCGTAGCGGGCCGAAGCCGACACGGTCAGCTGCTCCCACACCGGCAGGCGCAGTTCGCCGGTCACCGCGTAGCGCGAGCGCTGGCCCTTGCCGCTGACTGCCTTGGTGCCCCAGATGTCGCCGTTGAGCAGCAGCGCGTCGGGGGTATAGGCCCAGCCCTGGGTGCTGGCTTCCACGGCGATCGCCGCACCGGCGTCGCCGCCCGGCAGCGAGAACAGCGCGCCGTTGGTGAACTGCGCGCGCAGCATGTTGTCGTAGGTGCGGCTGTGCGACTTGGTCGTCGCCATGAAGCTGTAGAAGTCGGCGGGCGACATCAGCTTGTAGAAGGCCGCGTAGTCGGGGGTGAACACCGGGTAGGCGTCGAAGATCGGATCCCAGCCCTGCTGTTCGCCCAGTACCTTCTGCTGGAAGTAGTCGTCGATCGACGACAGGCGGTTGAGGTCGGTTTCGGTCAGCTTGTACTGGGTGCGCGTCAGGCCGACGTCATAGTCCCAGTTCGAGTCCTCGCCGAGGGTACCGTTCACGCCGAGGGTGACCGCGTAGGACGTGCTGCGGTTCTCGCTCATGCCGTTTTCCCAGCCGCCCATGTCCTCCGGGGTGAAGGCGCGCTGCAGGTTCACCAGGGTGTCGAGGTTGGGGTCGTAGAACGCGCCCCATTTCACGCTGGTGCCCCACCACTGGTAGCCGGAGCCGATGTTGTACTTGACGCGCTCGTGGCTCACCAGCACGTCGGCATAGGCCTGCGCCAGGTCGGTCAGCTCGAAGGTGGAGTGCGCATACACCTGCGCGCCTTCCTTCTCGTTCTTCAGGGTGCGGTAGCCCGGGGTCTGGAAGGAGCCGCAGTAGTCGCCGGAACCGGCGCGGGTGCGCTTGCCCACGGTGCCGTCGAAGCCGCCGGTGACGTTGGCGCAGTTGGCCGGGTCGAGGAACAGGTAGCCGCCGTTGAGCTCATCGAAGATCGCCCAGTCGCGGCTGGCCAGCGCCGGCGCGCCGTTGTAGGCATCGGGGTTGAACTGCGCGGTCAGGTCGCGCTGGTGCGCCCACACCGGGTCGGCCTTCTCGGCCTGCACGCCCAGCAGGGTGTTCCAGCGGCCGTCGGCGTTGCTGAGGCTGGTGGCGAAGCTCAGGCGGCCGTTCTTGCCGCCGCCCTGGTCGAAGGCGCCGATGCGCGCGCTGAGGACGCTGCCGTCCACGTTCTTCTTGAGGATGATGTTGACCACGCCGGCGATGGCGTCGGAGCCGTAAAGCGACGACTGGCCACCGGGCAGGATCTCGATGCGCTCGACCAGCTCCACCGGGATGCCGCTGATGTTGTTGAACACGTCGGAGCCGTTGTACAGCGCCGGGTAGTTGGCCATCGGTCGGCCGTCGATCAGGTACTTCACGTAGCTGGCGGACAGGCCGAACAGGCTGAGCGTCTCGGCGCCCTGGGTAAACGAGGCGGAGCTCTGGTTGTTCTGCACGCCGCCGGTGGCGAAGCTGCTCTTCTGCAGCACTTCAGCGACATTGTTGAAGCCGCGGGCCTGGATGTCCTCGGCGGAGATGATGGTGACCGGGACGAAGGTCTCGACCTGGGTCTGGGGGATCAGCGAACCGGTGACGACCACCTTGTCCAGATCCTTGGCCTTCTCGTCGCTCTGCTGGGCGGCGGCGACGGCGGGCAGGGCCAGCGCCGCGGCAAGCGCCAGCGTCAGCGGGCGGCGAAGGATGTGTCGTTGACGAACAACCATGGGGGCTTCCTTTGATCTTATTTGATCTTTGAACTTGCGTAGGACGGATGCAGGAACTTGCATCTCCGGTCATCCCGGAGACGCCGAACCGTAACAGCCGGTTAACATCCGCCCCCTGAACGTACGGTGCCGTCTGGTATTGACTACTCCATGCCGGATGTGAGCTTCGCGCGCTTCCGGACTTGGGAGAGCCCGGATCACGTGCCCGCCAAGCCATGGCGGGTGCGTCGCGCGCTGACACGCATCAAGGGCGCGCGGAGGCGGCTTCGCTAGAATCGGCGTACCCCCGCACGCGTCACCTCATCATGTCCCGTCTGCCTTCCCACGCCGTCCAGGGCGAGCTGAAACCGCTCGCCAACGTCCGCAACATCATCGCAGTGGGCTCCGGCAAGGGCGGGGTGGGCAAGTCCACCACCGCGGTGAACCTGGCGCTGGCGCTGGCCGCGGAAGGCTTGAAGGTCGGCATCCTCGACGCCGACGTGTATGGCCCCAGCGTGCCGATGATGCTGGGGCTGTCCGGCCGTCCGGACAGTCCCGACGGCAAGACCATCACGCCGATGCAGGCGCACGGGGTGGAGGCCATGTCGATTGGGCTGCTGGTGGACCAGGACACGCCGATGATCTGGCGCGGGCCGATGGCCACCCAAGCGCTCTCTCAGCTGCTGAATGACACCCGCTGGGGCGATCTGGACGTGCTGGTGGTGGACCTGCCGCCGGGCACCGGCGACATCCAGTTGACCATGGCGCAGAAGATCCCGGTGGCCGGTGCGGTCATCGTCACCACGCCGCAGGACATCGCCACCCTGGATGCCCGCAAGGCGTTGAAGATGTTCGAGAAGGTGAACATCCCGGTGCTCGGGCTGGTCGAGAACATGGCGGTGCACGTCTGCGGCAACTGCGGCCATGCCGAGCGCATCTTCGGCGAGGGCGGCGGCAGGAAGATGGCCGAGCAGTACGGGGTGGTGCAGCTGGGCGCGTTGCCGCTGGAGATCGGCATCCGCGAGCATGGCGATGCCGGCACGCCGATCGTCGCCGCGCAGCCGGACTCCCCGGCGGCGCAGGCCTACCGCGCGGCCGCGCGGGCGCTGCTGGCCGAGCTGGACAGGCGGCCGAAGGTACGCACCGGGATCATGGCGTCCCTGCTGGGGTAAGCGGGGTTTCCAGGCGGCGCAGCCGCCAGGCTGCGAACGCCCGGGGGGATGGATCCGCCCCGCTTGGCTTAAACTCGCCGGTTCCGCACCGGGACCGAACCGCATGAGCATCAAGAGCGACCGCTGGATCCGCCGCATGGCCGAGCAGCACGGCATGATCGAGCCGTACGAGCCGGGCCAGGTGAAGCAGGCTGCCGATGGCCAGCGCATCGTCAGCTACGGCACCTCCAGCTACGGCTACGACGTGCGCTGTTCGCGCGAATTCAAGGTGTTCACCAACATCAACTCGACCATCGTCGACCCCAAGCACTTCGACCCGAAGAGCTTCGTCGACATCGAGGCCGACGAGTGCATCATCCCGCCGAACTCGTTCGCGCTGGCGCGCACGGTGGAGTACTTCCGCATCCCGCGCGACACGCTGGTGGTGTGCCTGGGCAAGAGCACCTATGCGCGCTGCGGGATCATCGTCAACGTGACCCCGCTGGAGCCGGAGTGGGAGGGCCACGTCACCCTCGAGTTCAGCAATACCACGCCGTTGCCTGCGCGCATCTACGCCGGCGAAGGCGTGGCGCAGATGCTGTTCTTCCAGTCGGATGCCGACGACGTCTGCGAGACCAGCTACAAGGACCGCGGCGGCAAGTACCAGGGCCAGACCGGCGTCACCCTGCCGCGCACCTGAGGCAAGGTTTCCGTAGGAGCGCACCGCAGGGGCGCGATGCCCTGTGCGGGATTTGGCAAAAGCCATCGCGCCCCTGCGGTGCGCTTGTGTCTTGTCTTTGCCCTAGTGTTGCCAGTGAGA
>ERZ778017.2878-NODE-2878-length-13062-cov-4.962789_pt1 | contig 13062 bp, 11 predicted proteins | sample MGYA00375747_ERZ778017 | MGnify/ENA primary metagenome ERZ778017 (study PRJEB29350, sample SAMN05509838) | bioreactor metagenome | biome: bioreactor; material: wastewater | place: South Africa: University of Cape Town | collected 2014-03-17 ... | reverse complement strand
ACGAGATATTGGCGTGACTGGAGTTCAGACGTGTGCTCTTCCGATCTTCTTCGCCGCGTAGGGGATCGTCAGCCCGGTCAGCTGCGACACGGTCTTGACGACGCACGACAGTCCGCCGTATCCGTAGGTGGAGTTGAGCATGGATGCCGCCGTGGCCGGCGCGACGGATCCGTCGGGGCGCTTGCAGCTGGGCGTCGCGAGCACGAGGTCGCGCGGGATGGAGATCACCGTCACCCGGCGCGGATTGTCCGAGATGTGCACGAGCAGGTTCACGTCGTTGCGCTCCCCCAGCGCATCCGCGCCCTTGCAGCGCCCGCCGAACAGCGATGCGTAGGCGGGTTCGCAGACGTCGGTGCCGGCCAGGAACAGGTTCACGCCCCCCGAGATCGCGCCGACGTCGGGCGGCGGGCTGCCCTGCCCTTCCAGCGCCACCGCGTGCGACGAGAACGTCGAGCCCAGGTCGATCGCCGCATAGGCGGCGACCCCGGATGCCGAGACCACGACGACCGCCACCGCGACGACGATCAGCTTGAGCACCTGCCGCAGCGGCCGCGGCGAAGGGTTGGTCGCGTGCCGGGCGACCGGCGGATTCCCGTCGGAGATGGGATCGGTGCGCACGCGTGACCTCTCGTCGATCACACCGCCGGTGCACCACCGGGGTGTCGGGCTCGACGTCGGCACCCGGCACCGTCTTGGCGGAGGGTGTGGGATTCGAACCCACGGGACATTGCTGCCCACTGGTTTTCAAGACCAGATCCTTCGGCCGCTCGGACAACCCTCCCCGGCGGACGCCGCCGCCGGAACGGGTCGAGTCTAGCCGACCGCGGAACCCGACCGTTTTGAACGGTGTCAGCATGCGCGCACACGCTGGAGGCCCGCTATGCGCCACGCCAAGGGTCGCTGAACGCGCGGATCGGCTGCGAGCAGGCGGGGGCGCGGCTACAGCCCGCCGAGCACGGCGGCAACGCCCCCGTCGAGCACCGAGAGCGTCGTCTCGCCCGCGGCATCCCGTACCTCTTGCGGGCCCTGCGCCATCGCGACGGCGCGGCCGCCGTGCCCGAGCGCCCACCGGAACATGCCGACGTCGTTGCGTCCGTCGCCGATGACCAGCACCTGCGCCGGTTCGACGTCGAGCCACGTGCGCACCAGCTCGAGCGCGCTGGCCTTGTCCACGCCCATCGGCGCGATGTCCAGCCACGCCGTCCAGCCGATCGCGTACGACACCTGGTTCAGGCCGATGCGGCGCACGAGGTCGATGAAGTCCTGCTCGGTCTGGCCGGGCGAGACGACGACCACGCGCGAGACCGGCTGCGCACCCAGCTCGGCGAACGGCACGCGGCGGGCGCTGGTGAGGTTCCAGTCGTCCATCGGCTCGGTGTACAGCCGTCTGCCGTCGGCCAGCTCGACCATGTAGTGCGCCTCGGTGAGGTTGTCATGGATCAGCTGCAGCACGTCGGCCGGATCGAACGTCTCGGTGTGGAACCGCTCGTACCGCGACTCGTCGCCGGCGACGCGGCGCATGATCACGGCGCCGTTCGAGCAGACGACGTACTGCGGTGCGACGCCCAGGGCATGCAGGATGCCACGGGTGCCCTCCCAGCTGCGTCCGGTCGCCAGCATCACCTCGTGCCCCGCCGCCTGTGCGTCACGCACGGCATCGACGACACCTGGACTGAGCGACTCGTCCTCCAGCAGCACCGTGCCGTCGACATCCAGCGCGATCAGCAGCCGGGTCGCGGTGTGGGATGCGACGTCCTCGACGAGCTCGGCGGCCTCGCCGGGCGCTTCGATCCGGATGCTTCCGGTCTCGGGAAGTCGTGTCACGCCACGGGCTCCAGCACCGCAAGCCCACCCAGGTACGGCCGCAGCACCTCGGGGACGACCACCGACCCGTCCTCCCGCTGGTGCGTCTCCAGCAGCGCGACGATCCAGCGGGTCGTCGCGAGCGTCCCGTTCAGGGTCGCGACGTGCTGCGTCTTGCCGCCGTCGGGCCGGTATCGGATGTCGAGCCGGCGCGCCTGGAACGTGGTGCAGTTCGAGGTCGAGGTCAGCTCCCGGTAGGCCCGCTGGGTGGGGACCCACGCCTCGATGTCGTACTTACGCGCCGCGGATGACCCGAGGTCGCCGGCGGCGACGTCGATCACCCGGTAGGTCAGGCCCAGGTCCTGCAGCATCCCCTCTTGCATCCCGACCAGGCGCAGATGCTCGGCCTCGGCGTCGTCGGGCGTCGTGTAGACGAACATCTCGAGCTTGTTGAACTGGTGCACGCGGATGATGCCGCGGGTGTCCTTGCCGTACGAGCCGGCCTCGCTGCGATAGCACGTCGACCATCCCGCATAGCGTTTGGCCCCCGCCGACATGTCGAGGATCTCGTCCATGTGGTACCCGGCCAGCGGCACCTCGCTCGTGCCCACGAGGTAGAGGTCCTGCTTCTCGAGCCGGTACACCTCGTCGGAGTGCTGGCCGAGGAACCCGGTGCCCTCCATGACCTCGGGCCGCACCAGCGTCGGAGGGATCATCGGGATGAAGCCGGCCTCGACGGCGCGGTTCAGCGCGAGCGACATGAGCGCGTACTCCAGCCGCGCGCCGACGCCCTTCAGGAAATAGAACCGGCTGCCCGAGACCTTCGTGCCGCGTTCCATGTCGATGGCGTCGAGCTTCTCGCCGATCTCCAGGTGGTCGCGCGGTGGGAAGTCGAATGTCGGGATGTCGCCGTGCGTGCGCAGCGTGACGAAGTTCTCCTCGCCGCCGGCGGGCACCTCGTCGATCACGATGTTCTCGATCAGCGAGAGCACGGCGTGGGCGTGCTCCTCGGCTGCGGCGACGGCCTGCTGGGCCTCCTTCACGCGGGCGCTGAGGTCCTTCGCCTGCGCGACCAGCGCCGGCTTGTCCTCTTTCGCGGCGGATGCCACGAGCTTGCCGTGCGCGTTCTGCTCGGCCCGCAGCTGCTCGAACGCGCTGATCGCCGCACGACGCGACACATCGGCGGCCAGCGCCTCGTCCACGGACTGCGGCGACTCGCCCCGCTTGATCTGAGAACGCTTGACCAGCTCGGGATTCTCGCGCAGCAGAACGGGATCGATCATCCGACAAGTCTAGTCAGCGGCATCCGTGCGCCCGCCGGTATCGTGGGGCCATGACGGACGAGCGCGACCCCCTGCAGCGCGCTGCGCTCGTCTACAACCCCATCAAGGTCGACCGCAAGAAGTTGCGCGCGCGTGTGGAGAAGGCATCGAAAGACGCCGGGTGGCGGCATCCGCTCTTCTACGAGACCACTCCCGAAGACCTCGGGCAGGATGCCACGGCCCGCGCGCTGCGCGAGGGCGTCGACGCCGTGCTGGTCGCCGGAGGCGATGGCACGGTGCGCGCGGTCGCCGAAGCGCTCATCGAGAGCCGCGTGCCGCTGACCATCGTGCCCAGCGGCACGGGAAATCTGCTCGCGCGCAACCTCGACCTGCCGCTCGCCGACCCCGACGCCGTGATCGGCGGAACGTTCGCCGGACAGATCCGTGAGATCGACATCGGCATGGCGACCCTCACCCGCCCCGACGGGACCGCCGAGGAGCATGCGTTCGTCGTGATGGCCGGGATCGGCCTGGACGCGGCGATGATCGCCAACACTCGCGCTCAGCTGAAGAAGACCGTCGGGTGGGTGGCCTACGTCGACGGCGCGGCGCGGTCGCTGCCCAACGCGAAGCCGTTCCGCGCGATGTACGAGCTCGACGGCGGCCGCCTGCACTCGGCCAAGGTGCACAGCATGCTGTTCGCGAACTGCGGGGCGCTGCCAGCGGGCATCGAGCTGGTGCCGGATGCCTCGATCACCGATGGGCTGCTGGATGTCGCCCTCATCCAGCCCACCGGGCTGCTCGGCTGGGCGGGTGTGTGGCGCAAGGTGTGGTGGGACAACTCCGTGCTGCGGCGCACCCGTGCGGGCCGGCGTATCGTCGAGCGTCGCCGCGACTCCTCGGTGCACTACCTGCGCGGCGTCGCCATCGAGGCGGGGGTCGAGGGCGCGCATCCCGTCGAGCTCGACGGCGACGAATTCGGCGAGGCCGCGCGCATCCGGTGCCGGGTGCTGCCCGGCGCGCTGCTGGTCGCGTTGCCGCGGGCGTGAGCGGGCGGCGCAGCGGGGGTGACGCCGGGGCGGCGCAGCGGGCGTGAGCAGGCGGCGCAGCGGGGCGACGCCGGGTAGCGCCGCGGGCGGGCGGTGCGCCGACAGGGCCGACGGGGCCGGCAGGGCCGACGGGGCCGGGTGGCGCCCCGGGCGGGCGGCTCCCCAGGCGGTGCGCGGCGGGCGGGCGGTGCGGCGGGGCCGGGTGACGCCGAGGCGAGGAGCGGGCGGCCGGTAGCGTGACAGGGCCGTTCCGGGAATGGCGCGGCACCTCGCCGGGTTGAGTCAGACGATGAGTACCGCGACCTCTCCTGCCCTGTCCGTTCTCGACCTCGTGCCGGTGCGCACCGGACAGACCAGCGCACAGGCGGTCGCGGCATCCCTCACCCTCGCGATGCGCGCGGACGACCTCGGCTACCGCCGATACTGGTTCGCCGAGCACCACAACATGCCCGCGGTGGCCTCGACCACTCCCCCGGTGCTGTCGGCTGCGGCGGCCGCACGCACGTCGCGCATCCGGATCGGATCGGGCGGCGTCATGCTGCCGAACCACTCGCCGCTGGTGGTCGCCGAGCAGTTCGCGGCGCTGGAGGCGCTCGCTCCCGGCCGCATCGACCTCGGCATCGGCAGGGCCCCGGGCAGCGATCCGGTCATCACCCAGCTGCTGCGCATGTCGGGCACGACCAGCGACGTGGAACGGTTCCCCGAGCATGTGCGCGACATCGTGCGGCTCGTGAGCCCCGAGGGCGCGGCGGTGCAGTTCACGAACGGCGGCTCCTACGACGTGCATGCGACACCGGCGGCCGGCGGTGCACCCGAGGTGTGGCTGCTGGGTTCGAGCGACTACTCCGCGCAGTTGGCGGCATCCGCCGGACTTCCCTACGTGTTCGCGAACCACTTCTCGGGTCAGGGGCTGGAACGCGCGCTCGACCTGTATCGCGGCCAGTACCAGCCGAGCGAGGCGCCCCCCGTGCCACGCACCTTCCTGACCGCGAACGCGATCGCCGCCCCCACGTCCGCCGAGGCCGAGGAACGCGCCCTGCCGCAGCTGCGGAGCATGGCGAGGCTACGCACGAACAAGCCGATGCAGGCGCTGGAGACCGTCGAACAGGCGCAGGCGTCGCCGCTGGACGGCATGGCCCAGTCCATCGTCGACGGCATGCGCCAGAAGTGGTTCGTGGGCACCGGCGACGAGGTGGGCGCGGCCCTGCGCGAGTTCGCCGCGACCTGGGGTGTCGACGAGGTGATGATCTCGCCCATCGCCGGATCCTACGACGGCGAGCCGATGGATGCCGCGCCCGGCCGCACACAGACGCTCGAGCTGCTGGCCGCCGCCCTCGACTGAGGACCCAGCGCCCCGGCAGGGCGGTTGGGCTCGCCGCGCGCACCGCGCCTGGCCGCCGACGTCCTGGCCTCGCGCACGAAATACGGAGACCTCACCGAACGAGGGCCGAATCCGCGACATCCACCCTCATCCCATCAGATGAGCTCGGCCCGGGCCGGCCGGCACCTCCCAAACACGCCGCACCCGCCCCGGCCTCGCGCACGAAATACGGAGACCTCACCGAACGAGGGCCGAATCCGCGACATCCACCCTCATCCCGTGACATGCCCTCGCCCCGTGCGGGCGGACATGCCGACGCGCCCGCGCCCGCGCCCCGACCGGGCTCAGGTCTCCGGCTCGCCGGAGATGAGCCCACGCAACCAGTCGCGCGCCTCGACGAACACCTCGTCGGCGTAACGGCCCGGGTAGTGCACGATCGCGCGGTCGGCGCGCGGATACGATCCGAGGAACACCACCTGCGGGCTGAACCGGCGCAGGCCCAGGAGGGCATCGGCCATCCGCTCGTCGAGCACGTGGCCGTCGGCGTCCACGACGAACCGGTACCGCCCGAGCTCGTCGCCGATCGGACGCGAGGCCAGCAGCGAGAGGTTGATGCCGCGCGTCGCGAACTGCTCGAGCATATCCAGCAGGGCACCCGGGTGGTCGTCGGGCAGCTCGACGATGAGCGAGGTCTTGTCCGCCCCGGTGGGCGACGGCGGAGCGACCGTTCGCGAGACCAGCACGAACCGGGTGACGGCCTTCGGGTTGTCGCCGATGTTCTCGGCCAGCAGCTGCAGGTCGTGGTGCTCGAGGATCCCCGGCGGAGCGATCGCCGCGTCCGCGCCGGCGGTGCCCTCCAGCATGTCGAGGGCGGCGGCCACGTTGCTGGATGCCGGCACGTGCGCGTGATCGGGCAGGTTCTCGCCGAGCCACACCAGGCACTGCGCGTACGCGACGGGGTGGGCGGCGATGATCGACACGTCATCGAGCGTGGCGCCGGGCCGGCCGACCAGCACGAACTGCACCGGCACGAGGTACTCACCGACGATGCGCAGCCCGGGCATGGTCGCCAAGGCGTCCTGTGTGGTGCTGACCCCGCCGTCGACCGAGTTCTCGATCGCGATCATCGCGGCATCCGAGCGACCGCTCACGACATCATCCAGCGCCTCGCCGACGTTGCGCACCGGGTTCCAGATCTGCCCGCGCGCCTCCGGCACCTGCGCGAGCGCCGCCTCGGTGAACGTGCCCGCCGGACCCAGGTAGCTGTACGTGCGACGTTCGGGGGATGACTCGCTCACCCGCTCAGCCTAGCGGCGCGAGCGCCACCGCCGATGCCCGCGGCATTCCCGATACGAACGGTATTCATGGTGTCGCGTGCGCGCGGAACCGGGCAGACTGGGGACATGAGCCGTGCAGGACAACCCGCCGCCGAATCCGATCTCATCGACATCGACGACATCATCAACGCGTATTACGACCTGCGACCGGATGCCGCGATCCCCGCTCAGCGGGTGGTGTTCGGCACGAGCGGGCACCGCGGCTCGAGCATGACCCGCAGCTTCAACGAGAGCCACATCCTGGCCACCACCCAGGCGATCGTGGACTACCGCACCGCTCAGGGGATCGCCGGCCCGTTGTTCCTCGGGCGCGACACGCATGGCCTGTCCCGCCCGGCCGAGCGCACCGCGATCGAGGTGCTCGTCGCGAACGGAGTGGATGTGCGCGTCGACGCGCGCGACGCGTGGGTGCCCACGCCCGCGCTCAGTCACGCGATCCTCACCTACAACCGTGGTCGGGATGCCGCGGACCCGGCACGGGCGGATGGCATCGTCGTGACACCCAGCCACAACCCGCCCGCCGACGGTGGCTTCAAGTACAACCCTCCGTCGGGCGGGCCCGCCGACACCGATGCGACCGGCTGGATCGCCGAGCGCGCGAACGCCCTGATCTCGGCCGGCCTCGACGAGGTGCGGCGCACCCGGTTCGCCGACATCGACGCCGGGACGCTCGGCCGATACGACTTCCGCCAGGCCTACGTGGCCGATCTGGCGTCGATCATCGACATCGACGCCATCCGCAAGGCGGGGGTGCGCATCGGCGCCGATCCGCTGGGTGGCGCCTCGGTCGAGTACTGGGCGCTCATCGCCGAGATGTACGGCCTGGATCTGACCGTGGTCAACCCCGAGGTCGATCCGACGTGGCGGTTCATGACGCTGGACTGGGACGAGAAGATCCGCATGGACCCTTCGTCGCCGTCGGCGATGGCGGCTCTGGTCGCACGGCGCGATGAGTACGATCTGCTCACCGGCAACGACGCCGACGCCGATCGGCACGGCATCGTCACCCCCGACGCAGGGCTGATGAACCCGAACCACTACCTGGCCGTCGCGATCGACTATCTGTACCAGCACCGGCCGGAGTGGCCGACGGATGCCGCGATCGGCAAGACCCTCGTCTCTTCGATGATCATCGACAAGGTCGCCGCATCCCTCGGCAGGCCTCTGCTGGAGGTTCCGGTCGGCTTCAAGTGGTTCGTGCCGGGGCTGCTCGACGGCTCGGTGGCGTTCGGGGGCGAGGAGTCGGCCGGCGCCTCGTTCCTGCGCAAGGACGGCACGGTGTGGACCACCGACAAGGACGGCATCCTGCTGTGCCTGCTGGCCAGCGAGATCCTGGCCGTGACCGGGAAGACCCCCTCGCAGCGGTATGCAGAGCTGGAGGCGGAGTTCGGCGCGTCGGCGTATCAGCGTGTGGATGCGCCTGCGTCGAAGGAGCAGAAGGCTGCGCTGGCCAAGCTGTCGCCCGACGACGTGAGCGCGACCACCCTGGCGGGCGAGCCGATCACCGCCAAGCTGTCGCATGCGCCGGGAAACGGCGCCGCGATCGGTGGCGTGAAGGTGCAGACCGCCGATGCCTGGTTCGCCGCCCGCCCGTCGGGCACCGAAGACGTCTACAAGCTGTACGCCGAGTCGCTCAAGGGCGAGGAGCACCTGCGTCAGGTGCAGGAGGAGGCCCGGGCGGTGGTCAGCGCCGCGCTCGGCGGGTGAGCCGGCTGGAGCCGCGGCTTCGCGTTCGTGAACGGCTTCCTGCTCGGACGATACGCGGCCACCGGCCCGCAGCGCACCTGTACGTGCCCGCGCCGGTCACGCGCACCGGGCAGAATGAAGTGACCGTGATCGAACTCGAGCAGCTGCTCGAGGCGGGCGCACACTTCGTGCCCGCACCGCTGCTCGGTCCCGAAGAGGAGTGATATGACCTGGCTCGTAACCGGCGGCGCCGGCTACATCGGCGCCCACATCGTCCGGGCGCTTGGCGCCGCAGGGCTCGAGCCGCTCGTCATCGACGATCTGTCCAGCGGGCACGAGGGGTTCGTGCCCGCTGGCGTGCCGTTTGTGCGCGGGTCGATCCTCGATCGCGCCCTGGTGGAACAGACGCTGCGCACGTACGGCGTGGACGGGGTCATCCACGTGGCAGGGTTCAAGTACGCGGGCGTCTCGGTGCAGCGCCCGCTGCACACGTATGCGCAGAACGTCGAAGGCACTCGCATCGTGCTGGAGGCGATGGATGCCGCAGGCACCGCGAACCTCGTCTTCTCGTCGTCGGCGGCGGTGTACGGCACGCCCGACGTGCCGCTGGTCACCGAGGATCTGCCCAAGCGCCCGGCTTCTCCGTACGGCGAGTCGAAGCTCATCGGCGAGTGGCTGATCGCCGATCAGGGCGTGGCGACGGCCGGGACGCGGCATCCTCTGCGGCACACCTCGCTGCGCTACTTCAACGTCGTCGGCTCGGGCGATCCCGCTGTCTACGACACGAGTCCGCACAACCTGTTCCCGCTGGTGTTCGAGGCGCTGCTGGAGGGCCGGACGCCGAAGATCTTCGGCGACGACTACGACACCGCGGACGGGACCAATGTGCGCGACTACGTGCACGTCGCCGACATCGCCGCCGCCCACGTCGTGGCCGCGCAGCGGCTGGCATCGGGCACGCCGATCGAGCCCGCGTACAACCTCGGATCGCAGAACGGGCTGAGCGTGAGGCAGATCATGGACGCCATGGCGCGGGTGACCGGCATCGACTTCACGCCCGAGATCGCCCCGCGCCGACCTGGCGACCCTGATCGGATCGTCGCGACCGGCGAACTGGCCGCGCGCGACCTGGACTGGGCGAATCGGCACACGGTCGACGAGATGGTGCGCTCGGGCTGGGAGGCCCGCCGCGCGGCCAGCGGCCGTTGAGCGAACACGGCCGCCCCGCACACCCGGCACGGACCGCCGACGGCGCCCTGCTGGACTGGGAGGAGCAAGGCTCCGGCGAGCCGATGCTGCTGATCCCCGGTCAAGCCGTCAGCCGTCGCACCTGGGACATCCTGCTACCCCGCCTCGCCGACGGATTCCGCGTCATCACCTACGACCACCGCGGCATCGGCGCGTCGACGATGGGAGCGCCTGCGGACTGGACGACACGGATGCTGGCCGCCGATGCCGTCGCCGTGCTGGATGCCGCCGGCGCGCGGTCCGCGCACATCGTCGGACACTCGATGGGCGGCCGCGTCGCCCAGTGGCTTGCGCTGGAGCGCCCCGAGCGCGTGGCATCCCTGACGCTGATCTCGGCCACCGGCGGTGATGCCCGCGGCACGGCGCGACCGGCTGCCGCCACCCGCGCTCTGGCAGGGGGTGACCCCGACGTGCTCGGGCCCTACTTCTTCGGCGCGGCATTCCGCGCGCAGCATCCCGACGTGCTGGGACTGCTCGCGCGCGGCGACACCCGTCTGCGCGCACGACGCGGGCATTACCAGGCGAGCTCGTCGCACGACACCTGGGATGAGCTGGACCGCATCTGCGTGCCGACCCTCGTCGTGCACGGCGCGGACGACGCGATCACCCCGGCAGCGAACGGGCGCGCAATGGCCGACCGGATCCGCGGCGCCGAGTATCTCGAGGTTCCCGGCGGCCACGGCGTCCACCTGGAGGATCCGACGGTCGCTGCCGCGCTGCGCGCCTTCGCGTCGCGGCATCCGGCATAGCCACGGGCCGGCGCCGGCGCTGCGCGGGGCGCGGCATGCGCACGCGATCGGGCGGGTCGAGTCGCAGAGTTCGCCTCGGTGGTGCGCCGCGATCACCGCAGCGCGGCGGCGGTGCTCGCGCGCACGACGAGCTCGGCAGGGACCGTCTGCAGTGCGGGTGCAGCGGCATGCTCGATACCCGCCACGAGGGTGGCGACCGCGCGCGCACCCAGCGCGTCGAAGTCCTGGTGCACGGTCGTCAGCGGAGGGCGGTAGTCGGCCGCGTCGATCACATCGTCGAACCCCACGACGCTGACCTCCTCAGGCACCCGCCGCCCGGCCTCGGCGAGCGCACGCAGCACCCCGAGTGCCATCTGGTCGTTGGCCGCGAACACCGCTGTCACGGCAGGGTTGGCCGCCAGCTGCCCGCCGATGCGATGGCCACAGGCCGCGGTCCAATCGCCGCGTAGCGGGTCGGACGCTGGCGCTCCGGCGTCGGCCAGTGTCGTCCGCCAGCCTCGTTCGCGCTCGTCGGCAGCGAACGATCCCGCCGGACCGGCGACGTGGTGCACGCGACGATGCCCGAGACCGAGCAGGTGGCCGGTCGCGAGGGCGGCTCCAGCGGCATGGTCGGTCTGCACGACGTCGAACCGACCGGCATCCGGCGCATCGACCACGACCAGCCGGAGGTCGGCCGGGGCGTCGGCCGCGCTGACCCACGCCGTGGCCTCGTTGAGCACGATGGCGCCGTCGACGCCCTGGTCGCGCAGGCTCTCGAAGGCTGTGCCGACGTCGCCGCTGCTCCCGAGCGTCACCACGACCAACGCATATCCTCGGGCCGCGGCGGCGTCGGCGACCGCCTGCAGCATCCGCGAGTTGCCGACGGTGGCCAGGGTCGCGGCGACGAGCCCGATGGTCTGGGTGCGACCGGTGCGCAGTGCGCGCGCCGCGCGGTGTGGCCGGTAGCCGAGCTCGCGCATGGCCGCCTCGACCCGCGCGCGTGTGAGCGGGTCGACACGCGGGCTGCCGTTGACCACGCGCGACACCGTCTGCCCCGATACGCCCGCCCGACCTGCGACATCCACCATCGACACACGCCGTACCGTGCGCGACGGCGGCACCCGGACGCCGGCCTCCCGCTCGGCGTACTCGCGGTCGAGGCGTTGCAGCGCGGAGATGTCGCGATCGACCACGGTCACCTCCTCTCCGCATGCCGAACACCGGCTTGTTGACGATAACACACGCTGGTTGCTACCGTGTTGACGTGAACATGCATGGCGACGGCACCATCGAGGACGTCACGGCGCTCGGCGCCGGCGTCATCAAGCGTGCGACCCACCTGGCCGACGGCCGTGAGCTCATCTACTACGACGACCCCGACACCGCGCTCAGCACCGAGCGCACGGTCGACGCCCGTGTGCTCGACCCCCGCCCGACGACCGCCACGATGCGCCAGGACGTGCTCACCGGCGACTGGGTCTCGATCGCTGCCGCACGCCAGAACCGCGCGTTCCTGCCTCCGGCCGAGCTCGACCCGCTCGCCCCGCAGTCGCCGACGAACCCCTCCGAGATCCCGTCGCCGTACGACGTCGCGGTGTTTGAGAACAAGTCGCCGTCGTTCGGCCCGGCGCTGGCCGAGGCGACCGGCACCGCACCGGCCGGCGAGGACCCGCCGGAGGGGCTCGACGACCTCTCCGCGATCGGCCTCGGTCGATCGCGCACGAGCGTGGGCCGCTGTGAGGTCGTATGCTTCAGCCCGGACACCACCGGTTCGTTCGGCACCCAGACCGTCACCCGCGCCCGTACGGTGATCGAGGCGTGGGCCGACCGCACCGCCGCGTTGTCGGCGCTGCCCGGCATTCATCAGGTGTTCCCGTTCGAGAACCGGGGCGAGGCCATCGGGGTGACGCTGGGCCACCCGCACGGGCAGATCTACTCGTACCCGTACATCACGCCCCGCACCATCCGCACGTTGGAGAGCATCCGGCGCACGTCGCCCTCGCTGTTCCAGGACATCCTCGACTTCGAACGCGCCGGCGAGCGCGTCGTGCTCGAAGGGCTGCGCTGGACCGCGTTCGTGCCGTTCGCGGCGCGCTGGCCGCTCGAGGTGCACATGATGCCGCACCGGCAGGTCGCCGACTTCGCCGAGACCACCGACGCCGAACGTGACGAGCTCGCCCGCCTGTACCTGATGCTGCTGCGCGGGGGCGACACGCTGTACGACACGCCCACGCCCTACATCGCGGCCTGGCACCAGGCACCCGTGCACGTCGCGCGCGACACCTACCGGCTGCACCTCGAGCTGACCAGCCCACGCCGGGCGGCGGACAAACTCAAGTTCCTGGCCGGATCCGAGGCCGCGATGGGTGCGTGGATCGCCGACATCCCGCCCGAGACCGCCGCGGCCCGGCTGCGCGAGGCGCTCGAGGGGGTCTCGCTGTGACCGGCGAGGCGACCGATGCCACCTCACCCGCGCACGCACCGCGCACCGGCGATGCCGCCAGTGCGCTTTTCGCCGCGCTGTCCGACCGGCCTGCCGAGGGCGCCTGGTCGGCTCCGGGCCGGGTGAACCTCATCGGCGAGCACACCGACTACAACGACGGGTTCGTGCTGCCGTTCGCGATCGAC
>ERZ778017.2877-NODE-2877-length-13077-cov-6.929504_pt1 | contig 13077 bp, 6 predicted proteins | sample MGYA00375747_ERZ778017 | MGnify/ENA primary metagenome ERZ778017 (study PRJEB29350, sample SAMN05509838) | bioreactor metagenome | biome: bioreactor; material: wastewater | place: South Africa: University of Cape Town | collected 2014-03-17 ... | reverse complement strand
AAAAAAGAAATATTTATGTTCTGAAATTAATTGTGAATACTCTTCTTTTCTTTTAGTTTGTTTTTGATAAATTATATTTGTTTGGATTGAATTGAAATATACAGAGTTATATTAGTTTAAAAGTAGCCCGGAAACCCATATTGTGTAAGTCTGTGGGAAATATTCGCTTTTTCTTTTTTTAACTAAAATGCATTTATTGCTTTATGTACTTAGAAGCTTGTATAATGCTCTCCTAAGTCACACGAAACCCAAAGCAATTAGATCCCAGGAGCACCAGAGACACCGACTGATGGTTTTAGCTAGTTAGTAAAATTTTCAAAAAAAAATTTTATTGAAAAAAATTACAATACCATGTTAAAGATAATAAACTTTGTACACTGAGCAATTGTTAAATGTCCCACCAGCCCGGAATCTGGTAGTTTGCGAGTCAAAAAGCAAGTCACATTCCTCTTGTGGATATCTTTTTCCCTATATTTTCAGCAAAATAGCTCGTATGGCGCAGTGGTAGCGCAGCAGATTGCAAATCTGTTGGTCCTTAGTTCGAATCTGAGTGCGAGCTATTCTTTTTGGAATTTTTTTGAACTTTTCTACTGGAAATGATGCTATAAGGTAGATTATATGGGACATATATTAAGTTTCTGTTACACATTGCTTATTACTCTAAACTACCCTTCCTGTGTTGATATTCCAGTTTTTGTATTAGTGCCGTTTTATGAAGATCTTTTTGCAACCACAGAAATCGTAAACAATTTACAAATTTTCTCCATACCAGATCGTTTACCAGGAATTCTCCAAGCTTCGAGTCTCCAAAATGGAAATGCAGTAGTTGGGAGTTTTCAAGAAATAGAATACAATCTTTAATGAACTACAACCCCAAAAAAGTTCTTTCTTTGTCGGTTTCTACAGAGAAAGACTCAAGAGGAATATTGTAAGTCGATTTCATGCCCTACCACTCTGAAAATTCACCAATTGATCAATGAAGGATCTCACACAAATACACCGTCTTCAAACACACCGATTTCCATAATAAACCAAAGTTCCAACGCTGCAAAATACCAAGGATTCTGCTCACTTCGCCATATACACCAACATTCAGTTGAGAATACGAGTGATCAATTTATTGTGAAAAATCGACCTTTAACTCAGCTATTTCAAGCTGTAGCCCCACGATAGACCGTACCGAAGACAGCATAAATTGTAGCGACTTTGCATCATTTGAAGCAATAACTAAAATGCAATTGCATTATGCATTAAAATATGATAAGCCAATTATATTTACATTAGACTAAAATATCAATTTCAAACAAAACATCACCACTAATGTTGAAAAACTCCCACTGATTCAACTTTACAGGTGCACTATTCCTTACGAATTTCCATTTTGCAACCGTGGTGATTTAGTTGGTGTTTATTCGGTGCATTAAGCAGCTGTCATTACATAATCAAACCCGATTTGGTAGTTTAATAGTTTGCGTATTAAGAGATGGCGTAAAAAATACAATATAAACTCACATACATATCACCGATCACCCTTTAGCGTCATGACAACAACAAAGATACGGAAGTATGTTGATGGAGTCGCTGTTGTTACAGACTTTGATCGCGACAAATTGGTGAGGTTTGTATCGCAATTGAATTTTGGGCTAGATATTACTATTGCAAACTTAGAAGAGATTGTGGAGACTATATCGCAAGGCTTGCCCGACATTACTAATAAGGAAGACCTCCTACACCAAACGAGTGAGACGTTGGCAACGAGGGTGATATACCACCCGGACTATTCGTTGCTAGCTGGTAGAGTTGAAGCAGCAATACTACATAGTAACAACGATATCCTGTTTAGCGACAATGTTGTACGAGTGTACAATCTGGTGAACACTAGGTCTGGGAAGCGATATGGATTGATTTCTGATGAGTTTTATCAACTAGTAATGGCAAACAAAAAGGCATTCAACAAAATGATCAATAAAAATCGTGATTTTGACCTAACGTATTTTGGCATGAAGACGTTAATGAACTCTTATTTGTTATCTGTGAACAATCAGATATTAGAGACTCCTCAATTTATGTTTTTACGGGTTGCGATTGTGATCCATGGTAGTAAATTGAGTGATGTGTTTGAGACTTACGAACTAATGTCAAAGAAGTACTTTATTCATGCTTCACCAACTCTTTGTAATGCGGGCAGTATTGACAACTATCTATCATCGTGTTATTTAGTAGCCATGGAGGACGACTCAATTGATGGCATTTACAAGACTCTACATAGTACTGCCCTCATCTCCAAAGCTGGAGGAGGAATAGGACTACATGTTCACAATGTCAGAGGAAATGGTGCCCATATATCGGGAACAAATGGTACATCTGATGGGTTAATCCCCATGTTGAGGGTTTTCAATAATACAGCTAGACATGTAGATCAAGGAGGAAATAAGAGACCAGGTGCTTTTGCTATTTATTTAGAGCCATGGCACTCTGATATTTTCGATATTCTAGATCTTCGTAAGAACCATGGGAATGAAGAAATGAGAACAAGAGACTTGTTCTACGGGTTGTGGATCCCGGACTTGTTCATGAATAGAGTCAAAGATAACGAGATTTGGTCATTATTCTCGCCTGATGAAGCACCGGGACTAGCAGATTGTTATGGAAATGAATTTGAAGCACTATACAAAAGATACGAATCTGAAGGTAGATTCACCAAACAAGTTCCAGCTCAAAAGTTATGGCATGCTATTCTTCAGGCACAAACCGAAACTGGAACTCCATACATGTTATACAAGGATTCCTGTAACAATAAATCTAACCAGAAAAACCTTGGGACTATCAAATCGTCCAATTTGTGTTGTGAAATTGTGGAGTATTCATCTCCTGAAGAAAGTGCTGTTTGTAATTTAGGTTCGTTAGCACTTCCGACGTATGTGGTTTCATCAGAATCAGACGACGAGGTTCATGTTCGATTTGATTTCGAAAAGTTGCATTTCGTCACTAAAGTTTTAACTAGGAACTTGAACAAAGTAATCGATGTTACGAAATACCCTGTTAGATCTTCAAAAGTTTCCAACAAGTCACACCGACCAATTGCTATAGGAGTTCAAGGGTTTGCTGATTTACTATTAGAATTACGACTTCCTTTTGAGTCACCCGAAGCTAAAGCTTTAAATACCCAAATTTTCGAAACTATATATCACGCAGCAATAGAATCGTCAATTGAATTGGCAATAGAAGAGGGTCAATACTCTTCATTCAAAACATCTCCTGCTTCAAAAGGTTTATTACAGTTTGATTTATGGGAGCACAAACCATCAGACTTGTACGATGATTGGGATTATTTGAAAGAAAGAGTGAAGAAACATGGTCTTCGAAATTCGTTGCTAGTAGCCCCCATGCCAACAGCATCTACATCACAAATCCTTGGGTTCAGTGAGTGTTTTGAGCCTTATACATCGAACATATACACAAGAAGAGTACTATCAGGGGAGTTTCAAGTAGTCAACAAATATCTTTTAAAGGATTTGATAGATTTAGGATTATGGAATCTGGCTATGAAGAATCGGTTGCTTCTTGAGAAGGGATCAATCCAAAATATAAGCTGTATACCCGATGATCTAAAGAAACTCTACAAGACTGTCTGGGAAATCTCCCAGAAAGTTGTTATAGAATTAGCAGCAGATCGTGGAAAGTTTGTTGATCAACTGCAAAGTATGAACATCTACATGCAAAATCCCACATTTGCAAAGCTTACCAGTTGTCACTTTTACGGCTGGAAGAAAGGATTGAAGACTGGAATGTACTACTTACGTACGCAAGCAGCAACGCTGGCAATTCAATTTACTGTTAACACCGAAGAAGCAGGTAAACTAGACAAAAAAATAGTTACAGAGCCATTGAAACGGAAAAAGTACGACGAGGTTAAGAGAGTATCCGTTAGCGAAGACTTTGTTGAACGAAAGAAATTATGTTTAGAAGGATTCAAGTCTCCTGACTCAAAGTCACCAAGCTCATCACAACAGCAATCTCCTGAAACTGCGACTACTCCAGCCGAAGATTATGACATTTACGATTCTACTCCTGTGGCATGCACCATCAATAGTAAAGATTTGACTGATTGCAGAGCCTGTTCAGGTTAACTTTTTGTACATACAATATTAGGGTTTGTTGTATATTAATACCTGTAAATAATACACACCCGTTAATGAAGGTATATGATGTAAATGAAATGATTTTCACAGTTGATTGTACTTTCAACTGTTTTTATAGTTGAAAATGGTTTATTCGTGATTTCGTAGTTGGATTGGTTTGAATTTTAGCAGAAATAACTTTGTCGAATTGACAAGAGCTAAACCCAGGTGATTATGAAGTTGAAAATGATTTTATAATTGAGATACATGGTGACGATGATTTTCAACGTAGAAAATCATTTGAAAGTGAATTTGGATCTTTTGAAATGATTCCAAACATAAATGGTTTCTGATTTGAATTAGTTTTAAAGCAAAGATGGTTTTTATCCTGATTACGTACTTCAATTGATTTAGTCGTTGACATGAAGTGATCCTCTTAATGCTATCGCTTGAATTTTCTATTCGCGTAATCTGCCACCTGTGATACCCCTTCCTTGGTCACGAAGAACTTCCTTAATGTTTTACTCTGCCAAATAAGCACACCTACTTCTGCAGCATAGTTACATAAAGTCTCGTACTCTTGTTGGTTGCTGAATTCCTTGAACAAATAACCATCGAATGTTTGAATTCTGTCTAGTTCAAGCTGCCAAAGTCTGATTTGATCTACTACAGTGGGCGGAAGAATCTCTAGCTTGTGCTGGGCCACTTTCCCATCAGCAGCTGTTTGCGATTGCGGTGCACCACCAGCAGTGTTAATATTGTTGCTTGTGTCAAACTCAATCTTTTTATCCAATTTTTCTTGTGCCAAAATTCTCATTTGTGGATGAGCATGAGTTTCGAGGAACTTGATGATTTGCTCTGCTGTGATTCCGTTGATGATTGCGTTTCTGATGGACTCTCGTGTGATTTGTCCACACACCATATTGGCGAATCTTGTTTTCAAGTTGACAAACAAGTTCAAAATGGCGATTTCTAGTGGAGAATTGGTGTATGAGTACAATTTGAAGTTGGTTTCAAGAATGATACTGCCGTCGTTACCCAGACCAGATACCGATTGTGAGCTTTCCGAGTCGATGTCCAACGTTTGATCCATTGCAGTTGACGGAGACTTTAATGCTACAGAGTCTGATGTCAACGTGGTGGCTAATCTCGTAGGGTAAAACCGTTCGCTTTTATCAGTTCGTTGGTACACAAGCCCGTAATCTCTTAAATCAGCAAGCATACTGACCTGTGTAGCACTTAAACTCGCCAACGAGTAGCTTTTCCCCAACTCTAGTGAACCCAAAATAAATATAAAGTTCAACACATCAACAGGATCCATATGTAAATCTTGAGTTAAACTGAGATATTGTAAAAGAAGTGTCCATATTTGGGCATTTATGTCCTGAAGTAAAAACTGAAATCCGGAATTTGTGATCCTCAATCTCGATGCTTTTCCTTCCATCAATCCTCCCAGTTTCAACAACGATAGTACTGACGATGATGGGGTTTTGGTCGACTCAGTACCGACCATAAAATGCAATATATTCTCCCATTTCGATGACGCAAACGAGTCCAAAAACGCAATGTCTACAGGATGTGGATCGGGAGTCAAACATAAGCTACCGAAAGCGTTCGCTGGTTGTGTTCCCATTAAGCAATTTCTGAAATTCTTTCTGAATGTAGGATGTAGTGAGACGTGGGAATGGTTATTCAGATCCAACAACAAGTGCAACGACTTCAACCGGTTCAATGATTCAAACTTCTGGGCCCGTGCCGATGGCTTGCACCATTTGTCCAAGTCTTTTATGGAAACCAACTGTTCATTAAACACCATGGACATGATGAAAAATTTCGCCATGGGTGGTAGTAAACGATAGATCGCCAAACATGTGGCCGACGACTCGAACAACTGAGATTGAATCGCCTCAGGAAGCCCTTCAAGGTACTCGTTGACGGTCGCCTTGAACAAATTACTCGACGACATCGTTTTCGATGAGGTTGAGTTGGAGAAAGGTGGTTTGATGTGAGATAGGTACAGAGGGAAGAGATATAATAGGTGCTAGGTCGAAGGTGGCACGAGAGTAGTGCGATGCGGACGAAAAATGGGCGATCCTGGGCCTAGTGTCGCGGTGGGTCTACCACGAGTGACCCAGGGCAGAAAAGAATTCATCAGAACAGCGCTGGAAATACCGTAATTGAGGTGTGTAACAACTATTGTTTTTGTATCACGTAGATGTTAGGTGCTTGACTGTTTGATGCGATTTAATGTCTGGTTTGTAGTATTTGTGGTTCATTAATGGTATTACTAATAATCTAGTGTAGGACGAGCACGGGAACGATGAACCCACGAAAATGGTCCAAACGAAACGAATAAAGCACAAGCAGGATATTCTAATTGCAGTATCTTCATTCAAGCACTCGATACCTCGAAATGCCAGTAAATGGAGTGGCGAGACACTAGTTTGATAACAAGAAGTACCACTGGGGCTCTTACTACCAAGCTGTGCCGCGACATCCCGCAACGCACCACGAGGTCGCCTTAAACCTACCACGATCTCCAGACAGTACCACGACGATGGGTCGTGTCCAGCCTGAAAACTCTAGCGAAGAGCTGAGATAAAATTGTTCCAGTTTCAGATCAACCACAACCACCTGTTGATCTGGCACGCAATCGATACAATTGGAGACGCCCGCAATGTCGACCAAGAGAAAATTGCAAGTGGAGTCCGATGAGGCCTTTCAAGAGTTGTTTCAACCGGAGTTTAAGGGGAAAAAACTCACCGATGAGATCAACACTGCTGAAGACAAATGGAACTTATTGCCAGCGTTTTTGAAAGTCAAAGGTTTAGTCAAACAACATTTGGATTCTTTCAACTATTTTGTCGATTACGACTTGAAAAAAATCATCAAAGCAAACGAACTTGTTCTTTCTGATGTCGATCCCGAATTCTACTTGAAGTACCTTGATATTAGAGTAGGACATAAGTCCACGTCCGCTCCTGGCGTGAAGGATGTGATTATGCCACCACACGAGTGTAGATTGAGGGATCTCACCTATTCAGCACCCATTTTCGTCGATGTAGAGTACACCAGAGGTAGAAAAATCATTATGCACAAGGACTTGGAAATTGGAAGAATGCCAGTCATGTTGAGATCAAATAAATGTATTCTTGATGGTATAGACCACAAGAGAATGGCAAGTTTGGATGAATGTCCAATCGATCCTGGTGGATATTTTGTGGTGAATGGTACAGAAAAGGTCATTTTAGTCCAGGAACAGTTGTCGAAGAATCGTATTATTGTCGAAGCAGACGAAAAGAAGGGAATTGTCCAGGCTTCAGTGACATCGTCTACCCACGAGAGAAAGTCCAAAACTTATGTTATCACCAAAAACAACAAGATTTACTTGAAACACAACTCTATTAGTGAAGATATTCCAATTGTAATCATCTTGAAAGCAGCAGGTATCACGTCGGATTTGGAAATCATGCAGTTGGTGTGTGGATCCAATTCTGAATTTCAAGATTTATTCGTGGTCAACTTTGAAGAAGCGTCGAAATTCGAAGTCTTTACCCAACAGCAGGCCCTTTTGTACGTTGGTAAGAGAGTCAAGACTATCAGAAGAGCAGGGACACCAAAATTGTCACAATTACAAGAAGGTATCGAAGCTATCGCTACCACCATCGTAGCACACTTAACTGTGGCCGATTTGCAATTTAGAGAAAAGGCTCTCTACATTGCTACTATGGCCAGAAGAGTCATTATGACGATGCATGATCCATCTATGGTTGATGACAGAGATTATGTTGGTAATAAAAGATTGGAATTGGCCGGTCAATTGATGTCGTTGTTATTTGAAGATTTGTTCAAAAAGTTCAACTCTGATTTCAAGGCCAATATTGATAAGATTTTGAAGAAGCCAAGTAGAACGTCCGAGTTTGACGCATTGTTGTCAATTAATATCCACTCCAACAACATCACCATGGGGATGAACAGAGCTATTTCCACCGGGAACTGGTCGTTGAAACGTTTCAAGATGGAAAGGGCTGGTGTTACCCATGTTCTTTCTAGATTATCATATATTTCTGCATTAGGGATGATGACCCGTATCTCATCACAATTCGAAAAATCGAGAAAAGTCTCAGGACCTAGAGCTTTGCAACCATCACAATTTGGTATGCTTTGTACCTCAGATACGCCAGAAGGTGAGGCTTGTGGTTTAGTGAAGAATTTAGCATTAATGACACATATTACTACCGACGAAGAAGAATTGCCAATCAAAAAGTTGTGTTTTGTTCTTGGTTGTGAAAGTATCTTGAATGTGGACTCAGCAACACTACATTCTAAAGGAAACTTTGGAGTCTACCTCAACGGTACGTTGATTGGTTGCACGAGATTCCCAGCGAAATTTGTCAATGATTTCCGTCGTTTGAGAAGAAGTGGAAGAGCGTCTGAGTTCGTGTCGATTTATACAAATACCCATCACCAAGCTGTTCATATTGCTACTGATGGTGGTCGTATTTGTCGTCCATTGATCATTGTGGAAAACAACGTTCCAAAAGTCACTGCTGCTCATTTGAAGAAATTGCTCGAAGGAAAATGGGGATTTGATGACTTCTTGACCCATGGGTTGGTTGAATATGTCGATGTTAACGAAGAAAACGATTCGTTGATTGCATTATATGAAAAAAACCTTAACGAAGCAAACGGCCAAAACTTTACACATCTTGAAATTGAACCATTCACAGTGTTGGGTGCAGTTGCTGGTTTGATTCCTTACCCACATCATAACCAATCTCCTAGAAATACCTATCAATGTGCGATGGGTAAGCAAGCAATCGGTGCGATTGCTTACAATCAATTCAGAAGAATTGATACTTTATTATATTTCATGGTCTATCCACAACAACCTATGGTGAAAACAAAGACAATCGAATTGATTGAATATGATAAGTTGCCTGCTGGTCAAAATGCTACGGTTGCGGTCATGTCGTACTCCGGGTACGATATTGAAGATGCCTTGGTTTTAAACAAGTCATCGTTAGACCGTGGTTTTGGTCGTTGTCAAGTTGTCAGAAAGAATACTGTTCAGTTGAAAAGATACCCTAATCACACTAAAGATATTATGACCGGTATGAGAGTAGACGAAAACAATAATCCTATTTTCCCACACAAGGCATTAGGTCCAGATGGGTTGGGTGAAATCGGTGCAAGAGTCGAAAACGGGCAGGTATATGTCAATAAGAGTGTACCAACTAACGCTGGAGAGTCAGTACTTGGTCACAATGATCAAGCTCCAAACGTAGAAAGTCACCGAGAAACTCCAGCATTTTATAGAGGACCCGAACCTTCATATGTGGACCAAGTTATGATGTCTGTTAGTGATAACGATCAAGCATTAATCAAAGTGCTATTGAGACAAACAAGAAGACCAGAATTGGGAGACAAATTCTCGTCGAGACACGGGCAAAAAGGGGTCTGTGGTATCATTGTTCAACAAGAAGACTTACCATTCAGTGACCAGGGGGTTACTCCAGATATTATTATGAATCCACATGGTTTCCCATCTCGTATGACGGTTGGTAAGATGATTGAATTGATATCAGGAAAAGCTGGGGTTTTGAACGGAAGTCTTGAATACGGTACTTGTTTTGGTGGGTCTGATTTGGAGGATATGTCCAAGATATTGGTTGAAAAAGGGTTTAACTATTCTGGGAAAGACATGTTGTACTCTGGTATTACCGGGGAATGTTTGCAAGCATATATCTTCTTTGGTCCAATTTACTACCAAAAATTGAAACATATGGTTTTAGATAAGATGCACGCTAGAGCTAGAGGGCCAAGAGCAGTGTTAACTAGACAACCTACTGAAGGTAGATCGAGAGATGGTGGGTTAAGATTGGGTGAAATGGAAAGAGACTGTGTAATTGCGTATGGGGCATCACAGTTGTTATTAGAAAGATTGATGATTTCCTCTGATGCATTCGAGTGTGATATTTGTAACAACTGTGGGTTGATGGGATACAACTCATGGTGTACCACATGTAAGAGTTCAGAGCATGTCATTAAGATGACAATTCCTTATGCAGCAAAGTTGTTATTCCAAGAGTTAATTTCAATGAACATTGCTCCTAGACTCAGATTAGGAGATGTATTTTAGGTGTAAATAGACAGAATCCGACAATTGGGAATAGTTGAATAGATGTAGCTTGTAGGCGAAGATGTAGCATGAAAGGAAGCACTAGGTGAGGAAATGCCGGCATTAAAGAAAGGGCAATATGGAGGTAACATGGGCCAGAAGATACTTCAATATGTGATATGGATCAAATTAACGGCTAGTCCTGACGATGATAGCTTGAAATTGGTAGATATACCCACTGTGTAATGGGAAATAGCACAGTAAACCGAGCAACACAGAAGCTAGGTTACTGCAATTGTAGAACGGATGTAGATAATAAAAGGAAATTGAATTTTGCAGCCAAAGTTCTAAGATTATAACAAATGTATTTCACGGAGGGCCCATAAAGCTCCAACTTTATACTACCCAGTAGTAACCATTATTTGTACCACATCACGAACACCAAGCAACACGATTTGCTACCAAACATTGTTTTAATTTCTGATTTATGTTTCCGTCAACAAGAAAACGGCACTTGTGTCATCGAGACGAATTGATCGAAACTCTTCATTTCCAATGAGAAAAGAAGTGTCGAATTTGACCATGACCTGGGTTTTAAATCCAGTTCTATCTTCTGTACGCTTAGCTAGTTCAAACCCAGTTCTTCTCTATCTTCTGTTTACGCTTAGCTAAAGATAAACTCTATGGATGGCGATATACACGAAATATTATCCCTAGCTATTAACTGACAGTTGATACCAAAATCAAACTAGGGTCCCAACTTCCCATACGGGAATGGTGTGCTTGTTTAAGAATTAGGCGGCTAGGCTGCCCCGGCAAGGAAAGTTCATCTTCCCAACGTCACCCAGGGCCCATAAAGTCCTTAAAACTCTACTGACAACCACCCTATATAATGCCACATCAATAGTGCTACCAATGGGAACAATTCCCCCAGGTCCGTTCTGTTTCGACCAACCCTGTTCTTTTCACCATAAAGAGCAACATTTGATAAAGTTGTTTCACTGCCTGGAGTCCCCCTGTAGCGCGACACCGGCCCAGAGCCGCAGTAATTTCGCACGAAGCGGCGGTAGCTCCCGCCAATCTCAGATTTTTGCAGCCACTGGTAGCGGCACGGATATTTTGCAGCACTGATCATGTTTATGAATAATATTTTGATTCATTACATAGTGGCCCAATTGTGGTAGAACGAATACCAATGACATATATAGTGTCTCGTCATCAGCCTAGCCGTAGTGTGGCTCGGCCATGGCTCTTTTTGTGGGGGGTATTGTGCTTGGTGGTGTTTTCCGGGATGCTTTATACCCTCACACCCTTTGAATGGAACCAGAACTCAGTTTTGGTTGGGGAAAGTGTGATTTCTGATGATCTCAGTGATGGCACTGCCGCACCTGACTTTGAAGCGCTAGATAACAGTAGAAAACCATTGCCAATGAGGTTTTTGAACTTGGAGATGGACTCTCCGTTGAACTCATTGTTTAATTTATTCTTCCCCATAGATTCCATCGTTTCTTACAACACCACCGATAAGAACGGAAATAGAGAGATTCATCAGTTTATAGGACGTTATGCGTCGTTTAGTACGATTTTGGACACGCCAGTTCGCTCAGAATACGCACAATTTCCGAACAATGCTTGTGAACGAATTGTCGATTCTCAGGTTGATTTCTCGAAATTCGCCAATAAGGCTGTTGTTGTGTTGCGTGGAGATTGTACATTTGTGGACAAAGTAGAAAATCTTGTCGAATCGGGAATCAACCCGTCGGCGATCATTGTAGCAAATGACGAACCCTATGGGGGATTGATCACGATGTACTCTAGTACATACAATCAGGACGGGGCAATCCGAATACCAATCATGTTTATTGCCTATGAAGACTATATGAGGTTGTCGCATGTCAAAAATGACCACTTGGTTATTGAGCTAGCAACTGCATCGTTGGGGAGCTGGTTCGGAATCTTGCTTTCTATGATAGTATCACCACCATTGGTGATTATTTTGTTCTACTTGATGATCATCTGTGGCCAGAAATTGAAGAGGAGACAAATCAACCTCAAAAACGCTCGGTTAGTCAAGAACTTGCCGGTATTTATCTACAACAGAGACCATCTTATTGATGCCAAACATTTCGAAACATACCTAAAGATCACAAAACAGTCAGCAGTCAAACACGTGGAGAACACCATTCTGGATTCGCCCAAAATAACTCCAAATTCCTCGACATCTCATGTAAATAAAATCGTTGTGAATGGCGTAGATATCAAGCTCGTTGCTAATTCGTTGCATATTTTGACTAGCCCAAATGATTTCTATCCATCATACAAATGCTCCATTTGTTTAGAGAAGTATGTTCCATTGCACACCAAAGTTCTAGTGTTGGAATGCAAACACTTTTACCACGATAAATGCTTGAGCAACTGGTTAATCAATTTCAGACGCAGCTGTCCGTTGTGCAACAGAACCTTGAGCAATTACGACAGCTATATGTTGAGCAGGCACTCACAGTACGGCAGTCTAGATGACGAATGGCTAGTTGGAAGTGGTAATGAAAGCTTGGACACTCAATCCAGTGGGCAATTATATCAATCATACGAGAACAGTGTAGTTGACGAGCCGCTACTAATCTCCAATCCGATCATCGACCGTTCACCGGAACAAGTTCAGTCTTCAGGCATTGCTGAACCAATTGATAATCATGAAAGCGGAAATGTGGAATCATTTGTGGAAGGACAATCGGGATTGTCCAATTCGCAAGTACAAAATGATATTTCTTCGCAATCGGATTCAAGTTATACTACTGCACAAGCACTTCCTAGCGGTGAAGCTAGTATTCACCT
>ERZ778017.2876-NODE-2876-length-13077-cov-34.955153_pt1 | contig 13077 bp, 14 predicted proteins | sample MGYA00375747_ERZ778017 | MGnify/ENA primary metagenome ERZ778017 (study PRJEB29350, sample SAMN05509838) | bioreactor metagenome | biome: bioreactor; material: wastewater | place: South Africa: University of Cape Town | collected 2014-03-17 ... | reverse complement strand
AAACCTGCACATGATAGCGGCCGACCGGCGCGAGATTGTACATGGTGTAGAAGGTCGCGACTTCGTAGGCGCGCATGAACGGCATATCGAGCTCGGCCGCGACATATTCGATCACCGGCACGGGCAGCCAGCCCTGCGTCTGCGTCTCGGCACCGACCTGGCGCTGCGCGAGATCGAGCAGCGGCATCACCGCCGAACGCTGCCGCCCCGCGGGATAGCGCGCGATGACGGCCTTCGCCTTCTCGGCATTTTCCTTCGTCCACGCAAAAGCGCCCCAGCGCGCGCGGACTTCGGCTTCATCGGGGATTTGGGGTGCGTCAGCCATTATTGCTTACCATCCTGTGTTTTTGGCAATGGCGGCGGAGCTGGCGGTGGCGACATGCATCCGGGCTTCGGCAAAAGAAGCTCGACAATCAGCAAGTCAACTCGCGGGCCACGTTCAAAAACGCCGATAAATTGGTCAGGTCCGTGGCAAGAATCGCTTGGAACTCGATTAGGGCAAACCATTCGTATTCGAAATAATCCGCCGAAATTTTCTGCGCCCGCAGATCGGCACCCATTCATTGCCCTAAACAGCTGGGCGGAATTATATTTTCTTCCTTCGGCATTTTCGATGTCGCCCACCAATAGCGCTAACGAGGTATGATCCTTAGCCTCGATGGCCGTTATGATCTTTTGAAGATATGGCGGCGTATTAACGATATAATCAGCCGAAGCTTGGTTCACGCAGAACATGAGCGCTAAAGCAATCATTCCCATTCTGGCAGCGCTTCTCACCGGTCGCACTCCCCGAACACGACGTCGATCGCGCCGATGATCGCGGTGGTGTCGGCGAGCATGTGGCCCTTGCACATGAAATCCATCGCCTGAAGGTGCGAAAACGCCGTCGGGCGGATCTTGCAGCGGTACGGCTTGTTGGTGCCGTCGCTGACCAGATAGACGCCGAATTCGCCCTTAGGGCTTTCGGTCGCCACGTAAACCTCGCCCGCCGGGACGTGAAAGCCCTCGGTATAGAGCTTGAAGTGGTGGATCAGCGATTCCATCGACTGCTTCATCTCGCCGCGCTTGGGCGGCGAAACCTTGCGGTCGAGGCTGGCAACCGGGCCGCTGGGCATATCGCGCAGGCACTGCTTGATGATGCGCGCCGACTGATAGACTTCCTGCACGCGGACCATGAAGCGGTCGTAGCAGTCGCCCTTGGTCCCGACGGGAATGTCGAAATCCATCTTGGCATAAGCGTCGTAAGGCTGGCTCTTGCGGATATCCCAGGGGATGCCGCTGCCGCGGATCATCGGGCCCGAGAAGCCCCAGGCCAGCGCGTCTTCCTTGCTGACCACGGCGATGTCGACGTTGCGCTGTTTGAAGATGCGGTTGTCGATGACGAGGCTCATCGCGTCGCCGAACAGTTCGGGCAGGCGCTTGTCGACCCATTCGCCGATGTCAACGAGCAGCTTTTCGGGAACGTCCTGATGGACGCCGCCGGGGCGGAACCAGGCCGAGTGCATCCGCGCGCCGCTCGCGCGTTCGAAGAAGTTGAGGCAATCCTCGCGCAGTTCGAACACCCACAGGTTCGGCGTCATCGCGCCGACGTCCATGACGTGCGACCCGATGTTGAGCATATGGTTGCAGATGCGCGTCAGCTCGGCGAACAGCACGCGCAGATATTGCGCGCGTTCGGGCACTTCGAGATCGAGCAATTTCTCGATCGCCAGCACATAGCTGTGCTCCATGCCGAGCGGCGAGCAATAGTCGAGCCGGTCGAAATAGGGCAACGCCTGCAGATAGGTCTTATACTCGATCAGCTTTTCGGTGCCGCGGTGGAGCAGCCCGACGTGCGGGTCGACGCGTTCGATAATCTCGCCGTCGAGTTCCATCACCATGCGCAGCACGCCGTGTGCCGCGGGATGCTGCGGGCCGAAGTTGATCGTGTAATTGGTAACGACCTGATCGCCCGCCGTGTCGGCGGTATCGACCGGATAGCCTTCGAACATGTCGCTTCCGTGGTGCCGGACCGTCGCATTATCGGTCATGCGTCACCTCCTGCTTTGGGCTTGCGCGGCTTGGTCGGCGCCTTGGCGGCTGCCTTGGGTTTTGCCGGAGCCTTTTCGGCCTTCTTGGTCGCGGGCGTCTTGGCCTTTGCCGCAGGCTTGGCCTTGGCGCCGTCCTTGCTCGGCTTCGCGGCTTCCTTATTCGCCTTGTCGCCCGCGCCGGTCTGCTTGCCGTTGTCGGTCGTCTTGGGCGTCGGCGGCGGTGCCTTCTTCGCCTCGTCGGCCTTCTTGACCGCCTCTGCGGTCATCGGCGTCGGCGCGCCCTTGCCCGGCGCCTCACCGGTGCCGCCCGCCTTTTCGTCGCCGGGAAGGATATAGTCGGCGCCTTCCCACGGGCTGAGGAAGTCGAAGCTGCGGAAATCCTGCGCCAGCTTGACGGGTTCATAGACGACGCGCTTGTCCTCTTCGGAATAGCGCAGCTCGGTATAACCGGTCAGCGGGAAGTCCTTGCGCTGCGGGTGCCCCTGGAAACCATAGTCGGTCAGGATGCGGCGCAGGTCGGGATTGCCGCTGAACAGCACCCCGTACATGTCGAACACTTCGCGTTCGAGCCAGCCGGCGTTGGGCCAGACAGAGACAATGCTCGGCACCGGGGTTGCCTCGTCGGTCAGCACCCGGACGCGCAGACGGTGGTTCTGGGTCACGCTGAGCAGATGATAGACGACTTCGAACCGCTCGGGACGGTCGGGATAATCGACCCCGGCGATCTCCATGAGCTGCTGATAGGCAAGTTCGTCGCGCAGGCCGACCATCACCCCGGCAACCGCTTCGCGGCGCACGGTGATGCTGTCCTCGCCCACGGCGAAGACATGCGCGATCAGATCGCCGCCGACGACTTTCTTCAGTGCCTCGACAATGCCGTCGCGCGGCGCGATCAGGGGAGCGGGACTGGCCATCAGCGTTCGATCGTTCCGGTGCGGCGGATTTTCCGCTGCAACTGCATGACGCCGTAAAGCAGCGCTTCGGCGGTCGGGGGGCAGCCGGGGACATAGATGTCCACGGGCACAATGCGATCGCAGCCGCGCACCACCGAATAGCTGTAGTGGTAATAGCCGCCGCCATTGGCGCAGCTACCCATCGAAATCACATATTTGGGATTCGACATCTGGTCGTAAACGCGGCGCAGCGCCGGGGCCATCTTGTTGCACAGCGTGCCCGCGACGATCATCACGTCGGACTGGCGCGGACTGGCGCGCGGCGCGACGCCGAAGCGCTCCATGTCATACCGCGGCATGTTGACGTGGATCATCTCGACCGCGCAGCACGCGAGGCCGAAGGTCATCCACCACAGCGAGCCGGTGCGCGCCCAGTTGAACAGATCCTCGGTCGAGGTGACGAGAAACCCCTTGTCGCCGACCTCTGCATTGAGATCGTCGAAAAAGCTCTGGTCCGGGGCCGTCCCCGGAGCGACCGGCATCGTGCCGGGGGTCAGGATGGTCGAATTGCTCATTCCCAATCCAACGCCCCTTTCTTCCACGCATAGACAAGACCGATCGCGAGCTCGGCCAGGAAAACCATCATCGTCGCCCAGCCGGCCCAGCCGATTTCCTTCAGGCTGACCGCCCAGGGAAAGAGGAAGGCCGCTTCGAGGTCGAAGATGATGAACAGAATCGCGACGAGATAGAAGCGCACGTCGAACTGGCTGCGCGCATCCTCGAAAGCGGGAAAGCCGCACTCATATTCGGTCAGCTTCGCCGGATCGGGCTGATGCGCCCCGGTCAACCGCGCCACGCCCATCGGCAGGAACACGAACGCCGCCGACAGCGCGACAGCGATGCCCAGGAATATCAGGATCGGCAAATATTGAGTCAGATCGACCATGGGAGCTCGCAGTCATGATTTCGGGCGTTTGCCACCCGTTTCTGCGGGCGCTTTAGGCCAGCATGGCGCTGCCCGCAAGCGCTGCGGACAGGAAAATCGCCTTGCGAACGCCAAAAGCGCGGGGAACGCTGGCAAGGACGGGCGAAGCTATGTTAGGCGGCTTGACGGGACGCGTGTTGCGGCACGATTTGCCGCCATCCAACTGGGGGACTTTATGCGCCAACTGCCATTTGCCACTGCCCTTGCCACACTTGCCGCCACCGCGCTCGGCGCGACGCCGGCCCATGCCGAACTGGTTACGCCCAAGAATCCCGCCGCAATCGTCGCGATCGTCGAATCGCAGGGCTGGCCCGCCAAGCTGGTGACCGCCAGCGATGCCGATCCCTATATCGAGAGCAGCCGCAACGGTCTGAAATTCCTTGTTCTGTTCATGAACTGCAACGACTCGCACAAGGAGTGCAAGACGCTGCAATATTATATGGGCTTCAACGACGCGAAGAATGTGCCGTTCGAAAAGTTCAACAGCTGGAACAAGGAAAAGCGCTTCGCGCGCGCCTATCGCGACAATGAAGGCGATCCGGTGCTGGAAATGGACGTCGACGTCGATTTTGCCGGATTGCCGCGCGAAAATCTGGGCGAAAGCTTCAACACCTGGGCGTCGCTGATGGATGCCTATCGCGAGTTCATCTACGGCGATTGAGCCGCGAAAACGCGGACAGCAGAAAGGCCATCCCGGTTATCCCGCGGATGGCCTTTTTTGCGCTTGCATAACGGGTCAGGCGTTGCGCAGCGCGCCCGCGACCAGCTTTTGCAGCTTGGAATGCACCGCGCCGCTGCCAGCGATGAACTCGCTGCGCTCGATCGCCCGATCGCCGCCGCGGAAATCGCTGACGAAGCCGCCCGCTTCGCGCACGAGCAACATGCCCGCTGCGACGTCCCATATCGACAGATCGGCTTCCCAGAAGCCGTCGAACCGCCCGGCGGCGACCCATGCGAGGTCAAGGCTGGCGGCGCCGAAGCGGCGGATGCCCGCAACTTCGGGCGCAACTGCACCGAAAATACGGCTCCACTGACCGAAATCGCCATGGCCCATATAGGGGATGCCGGTCGCGATCAGACATTCATTGAGATTGCGGCGCGACGAGACGCGCAGGCGCCGGTCGTGCAACCATGCACCGCGACCGCGTTCGGCCCAATAACTTTCGTCGGTAACCGGCTGATAGATCAGCCCCGCGGTCACATCGCCCCAGCCGCCGCCGAGCTTCGGTTCCTGCACCGCGATCGAAATCGCGAATTGCGGGATCGCGTGCAGAAAGTTCGAGGTGCCGTCGAGCGGGTCGATGATGAAGCGGGGCTTGCCGGGCTCGCCTTCGATCTCGCCAGCTTCCTCCATCAGGAAACCCCAACCCGGACGGGCATGGGTGAGTTCGTCATAGAGCGTGCGCTCGGCCGCCTGGTCGGCCTTGGACACGAAATCCGCCGGTCCTTTTTGCGAAACCTGCAGATGCTCGATCTCGCCAAAGTCGCGGCGCAGCTTCGTACCCGCCTTGCGCGCGGCACGTTCCATGACGGTGATGATGCCGGATACGGCCATTTTCGTTTCCTTCAACGCGTCGGCCCCGCGGAGGCGGGGGCCGCTGGCTGCGTTGCGCCAGATTGCTAGCGGCCCCCGCCTTCGCGGGGGCGACGTTACTTAGTCAGCGCGGCGGACATATTCGCGGTCATAGACGTTGACCACGATACGCGTGCCACTGGTGATGTGCGGCGGCACCATGACCCGCACGCCGTTGTCGAGGATCGCGGGCTTGTACGACGAGGAGGCCGTCTGGCCTTTAACCACCGCGTCGGCCTCGACGATCGTCGCTTCGATCTGTTCGGGCAGTTCGACCGAGATCGGGCGCTCTTCCCACAGTTCGAGCACGACTTCCATGCCGTCCTGCAGGAATTCGTGGGCTTCGCCGACGACATCCTTCGAGATGGTGATCTGTTCGTAGCTGTCCTTGTCCATGAACACGAGGTCGTCGCCCTCGGCATAGAGGAACTGGAAATCCTTGGTGTCGAGGCGGACCTTCTCGACCGTGTCCGCGCTGCGGAAACGGTTGTTGAGCTTGCGCCCGTCGATCAGATTCTTGGCTTCGACCTGCATATAGGCGCCGCCCTTGCCCGGCTGGGTGTGCTGGATCTTGGTGACCTTCCAGATGCCGCCCTCATATTCGATAATATTGCCGGGACGGATTTCAACGCCGGTGATTTTCATCGCGCACACTCGCTAGTTCAAGGATGGAAAGAGCCGCCGGCGCAGCGGGTGCGCCGGTCACAGGAGCGCGCCCTTAGCCGCCTGCGCGGCCAAGGGCAAGCGCGTTAGACGCTTTCGGTCGCGCGGCGCGTGCGCCGATAGCTGTATGCGATCAGCGCGATGAAGAGCGAAAGGCCGACGATGATCGCCGTCGGCTCGAAGCTCTCGCCGACCAGCGCCAGCGGTGCATCGCTGCCCGAGCCCGCGACAACGCCCGCGAACAGCACGCCAAAAATGCTCTCGCCGACGATGAAGCCCGTCGCGAGCAAGACGCCCATCCGGCTGTAGAATTCGGGGCGCGCACTGCGTTCGGCACGTTTTTCCCAGAAATGGCCGATCACCGCGCCGATCGGAATGAGCAAGGTCAGCGACATGGGCAGATAGATGCCCATGCCGACACCGAGCGGCGGCAGGCGCAGCTTGCCCATGCGCCCCAATATCTCGTCGGCGGCGATGATCGCGGCGCCGATCAATGCACCATAGCCGATCAAATCCCAACGCAGGTCGCCGCCGAGCACGCCTTTGGCCAGCGCGCTGATCAGGGCCGCTTGCGGCGCCGGCAGCGCATTGGCGCCCGCCCCCGCGGCACCGGCAAAGCCAAATGCCTGGTTCAACAGGTCGAGCACCGGCGGAATGATGAGCGAACCGAAGCCGACACCGATAACCAGCGCGAGCTGCTGCTTCCACGGCGTCGCACCGACGAGCTGGCCGGTCTTCAGATCCTGGAGATTGTCGTTGGAAATCGTCGCGACCGAAAAGACGATCGCAGTGGTGAACAGCGCATAGGCGACAAGCGCGGCAGTATCGGCTTCACTGTGATTGCGCCCGAAGAAGAGGAGCAGCATCAGCGAAGCGGCAATGATGGCGAGGATGCCGACGCCCGACACCGGACTGTTCGACGCACCGATCAGGCCGGCCATATAGCCGGTGACGGCGGCGATGATCGCGCCGACGAACAGCACGAACAGCAGCGTCGCGAAAATGACGCCGACCGGATTGGCCGCGATCGGGCCGCCCTGCGCAAAGAACCACAGCAATCCCGCGATCGGAATCAGCGAGCCCAGGATCGTCCCCGCGACGATGCCGAAGGACAGGTCACGCTCGCCCAGTTCGACCACCTCGCCCGCGCCGCGCGCCCGCGACGACGCGATCGAGCCCTTGATGCCCTTGACGATCGGGCCGACGATCTTGAGCAGCGTCCACAGCGCCGCGACCCCGATCGTCCCGGCGCCGATGAAGCGCACCTGCTGCGAAAACACCATGCCGACCACATCATCGACCGGTCCGGTCAGTCCCTGCGCTGCCGTCAGCGCGGGCATCAGACCCGCCCATGCGATGACCATGCCGATGAACATCGCCACGCCGACCGACAGGCCGACAAGATGCCCCACGCCGATCAGCGCGAAGGACAGGCTGCCGCTGACGCCGGTGGCGCCGGCGCCGAGCTTGAAATTCTTCGACACTTCGAGCGCCGCGAGCTTCATCGCGCCAAGCAGCGAGAAACCCGCGCTGATCAGCGATCCGAGCAGGATCGTACGCAGGCCGCGCTGGTTCTCCTCGGCCCCCTCGCCCGCGCGCGACCCGACCTTGAGCACTTCGGCCGCAGCGACGCCTTCGGGATAGGGAAGGTCCGACCCGGCGACGAGCGCGCGGCGCAACGGGACCGAGAACATCACGCCCAGCGTTCCGCCGATGAAACAGACGGCGGCGGTCGTCCAATAGGGGAAACCCTGCCACCAGCCGACGATGACGAGACCGGGCAGGACGAAGATGATGGCCGCAAGCGTCCCCGCCGCGCTGGCGATCGTCTGGACGATATTATTCTCCAATATCGTCGCCCCCGAAAGGAAGCGCAGGATCGCCATCGAAATGACCGCGGCGGGAATCGAGGTCGCAAAGGTCAACCCGACCTTCAACCCCAGATAGACGTTTGCCGCCGTGAACAGCAGCGTGATCAGTCCGCCAAGGACGATCCCGCGGACGGTGAGTTCGCGCATCGAAACGCTGCGCTGGTTGGTATCGGACATAAATTTCTCCCCGCGCGCTGTGTCGCGGGCGGCGCGGAATTAGGCAAGTCAAAACAGGCGTGGAAACGCGACGAAGCGAAACCGAATTGACGCTTCGATCCAATCATCGCCCCGCGGCGCGGCGCATAGAGCCGGGCATGACGACGACCCTTCCCGATCCCAAGCCGCATCCCGGCCCCGAAGCGGCCGCTTCGGTCAAGCGCCCGGCGCCATGCGCGGGTCTGTTCGGGTGGCGCAAGTGCGACGACGCACCGCGTGACGAGCATCCGCGCACGCGGACCTGACGCGCGCGGCCTAATCCGCTGCCATCAGCGCGGCGAAAGCCTGCACCGCCGCGGCCGGGCCGTCCGGATGGTTCCAGACGCCGCCCGATACCGCAAGGAAATCGGCGCCAGCATCGATCAACAGCTCCGCATTCTCGACCGTGATCCCGCCGATCGCAACGCAGGGCAGCTCGAACAGTCCCTGCCACCAGCTGAGGATTTCGGGCTCGGCGCGATGTTCGACCGCCTTTGTCGTCGTGGGGAAGAAGGCGCCGAAGGCGACATAATCCGCCCCCGCTTCGCCGGCATCCATCGCAAGGTGGCGGCTGTTGTGACAGGTTACGCCGATCTGCGCGCCGGGGCCGAGCAGCCGCCGCGCCTCCTGCGGATCGCCGTCCCCCTGCCCCAGATGGACGCCATCGGCCTTGAGCCGCTTCGCCAGCGCCATGTCGTCGTTGACGATGAAGGCGACATCGTGCGCGGCGCAAATCGCCTGTAGCGGTTCGGCAAGGCGCGCCGCTTCGTGCTGGGTCAAACCCTTGACGCGGAACTGGAACGCGGCAACCGGGCCGGCGGCCAGCGCCGCTTCGAGTTGCGCCGGAAAGTCGCCGCCGACATCGGGCGGCGAGATGAGGTAAAGCTGGCAGGTCGGTTCGGTCATGGCGGGTTCATAGCTACGCCGCCAGCATGCCGCAAATGCAGAAGATGTTTCGCGCCGCCACCCTGTCCCTCGTCACTGCTGCGACCGTTTCGGCCTGCGCAGCGAGTCGCGACGTTACCGCATTGCCCGACGCCGCCAATGTCGCCATCGGCCAGCGCGCCTATGCCGACGGGCCGCTGATCCAGCCGGTTGCGGTGATCGAGGACAGTCGCTGTCCCGTCAGGGTCGCCTGCGTCTGGGCAGGCCGTGTCCGCGTAAAGATGCTGTGGCTTCGTCCCAATGGCGACGCACAGCCTTTCGAAGTGGTGCTAGGCGAACCGACGCCACTGGCCGACGGCACGATCACGCTCGAATCGGTGCATCCCGACAAGCGCCCCGACCGACCGATCAAGCCCGGCGATTACCGCTTCGCCTTCCGATTCATGGGCGGTCTTTAGGCGACCCGCGCCAGCACGAAGCCGTCCCATCCCTTCGCGCCGACGGTCTGCAGCGCGGTCGCGTCGATGCGCGGGTCGGATTGCAGAAAGTCGAACAGCGCGCGCGTTCCTTGAATGCGGGCATCGTCACTCGCGGCATCGAGCACGCCGCCTTCGCGCACGACATTGTCGACGATGATCGTCGTGCCGCTGCGGCCGAGGCGGATCGCTTCGGCGACATAATCGACATTGCTCTGCTTGTCGGCGTCGATGAAGACGAAGTCGAAAGGCGCGACGTCGGTCATCGCGGCAAGGCTGTCCAACGCCGGGCCGACCCGGATTTCGGCCCGATCAGAGAGGCCGGCGCGATCGAGATTCGCCTGCGCGACGCGGGCATGCTTATGGTCGACTTCCAGCGTCACCAGCACGCCATCGTCCGGCAGCGCACGCGCGAGCCAGATCGTCGAATAGCCGCCGAGCGTCCCGATTTCGAGGATGCGCCGCGCGCCCGCCATTTGCGCGAGCAGATAGAGCATCTTGCCCTGCGCCGCCGAGACGTCGATCGGCGGCAGGCCGTTTTCGGCATTGTGGGCGAGTGTGGCCGCCAGAACCGGGTCGTCGCCAATCAGCTTCTCGCCGATATAGGTGTCGACGCGGTCCCAGCTATCGGTCATCAGGCGACCGATGCGGCGTGAATTTCGTCGATCGCGCCGCCGAGCGAGCCGTTGAATTCCGCGTCGCTCATCGACGCGCGCAAATCTTCCAGCAGCGCGCGGCTGAAGCTGGCGATGATACCGGGATTCTTGGCCAATTCGACGCACGCTTCGGGGCGCGCGAAGCCGCCCGACAGCGCGACGACGCGCAGCACCTTGGGATGATCGACGAGCGGCTGGAACAGTCCCGCTTCGGTTGGCAGCGACAGCTTGAGCATGACCGGCGCGCCGGTCCACGCGTCAAGCGCCGCGACGAGTTCGGCAAGTAGCAGCCGGTCCGCTGCATCGCGCTCGGGGCTCTTGATGTTCACTTCGGGTTCGATGATCGACACCAGGCCGTGCGCGGCGATGCGCGCGGCTTCGGCAAATTGCTGCGCGACGATTGCCTTGACGCCCACCGGGTTGGCGAGGTTGACGACGCTGCGCATCTTGGTCCCGAACACGCCCTTCGCAACCGCCCGCTCGCACAGCGCATCGAGATCGGCGTTGGGCTTCATCAACTGAACGCCGTCGGCTTCGGCTTCGAGACCCTTGTCGACCTTGAGGAACGGGACCACGCCGCGCTCCCACAGCAGGGTGGGGATCGGCTTGCCGTCGGCTTCGCCGTCCATGGTGCGTTCGAACAGGATCGCGCCGATCACCTTGTCGCCGTTGAAGCAGGGTGCCGTCACGATCCGGCTGCGCATTGCATGGATCAGCGCGAACATTTCCTCGTCGCCCGAATATTCACCTTCGTCGATGCCATAGCCCTTGAGCGCCTTGGGCGTCGAACCGCCACTCTGGTCGAGCGCGGCGATGAAGCCCTGGCCCGATTTGATCTTTTCCAGCATCTCGGCATTGGCGGTCGTCATAACGTCTCCGTGGGTTTGCATACGTATGGTGCGGCGCGCATAGCGGCCCGTTGCCTGGGACGCAATGCAATGGGAACTCAGGCCTTAAGCGCGTCTACCCCCGGCAAAGGCTTTCCTTCCATCCATTCGAGGAAGGCGCCGCCTGCGGTCGAAACAAAGGTGAACTCGTCCGCAACGCCGGCATGGTTGAGCGCGGCGACGGTATCGCCGCCGCCGGCAACCGAAATCAGCGACCCTTCGCGCGTCAACGCCGCCGCCGTCCGGGCGAGCGCGACGGTTGCGGCGTCGAACGGCGCAATCTCGAAAGCGCCGAGCGGACCGTTCCACACCAACGTGCGGCAGCTTTTCAGCACGTCACCGAGCGCCTCGACCGCCGCAGGCCCGACATCGAGGATCATCTCGTCCGCCGCGACTTCGTGGATGTTCACGGTGCGCGTCGGCGGGTTCGCGGCAAATTCTTTCGCGACGACCACGTCATAGGGCAGATGGATGGTGCAGCCTGCGGCATCTGCCGCGTCGAAAATCGCGTTGGCGGTATCGACGAGGTCGTGCTCGCACAGCGACTTGCCGACATCGACGCCGCGCGCCGCGAGGAAAGTGTTCGCCATCCCGCCGCCGATGATCAGATGATCGACCTTGCCGACAAGGTTGCGCAGCACGTCGATCTTGCTCGACACTTTCGCGCCGCCGACAACCGCCGCAACCGGATGCGCGGGATTGCCGAGCGCGGCGTCAAGTGCCTTGAGCTCGGCCTCCATCGCGCGACCGGCATAGGCGGGCAACCGGTGGGCAATGCCCTCGGTCGAGCCGTGCGCGCGGTGCGCCGCCGAAAAGGCATCGTTGACATAGATGTCGCCGATTTCGGCAAGCGCATCGGCGAACGCGGGGTCGTTCTTTTCCTCACCCGCATGAAAGCGCGTATTTTCGAGCACGGCGACGTCGCCGGGCGCGAGGACGGCAACGCCCGCCTTGGCGCCTTCGCCGATGCAATCGGGAATGAACATCACCGAATGGCCGAGGACGTCGGCGACGCCGTCGATGACGAGGCTGAGCGACTGGGTCGGGTTCTTCGCCCCTTTCGGACGGCCGAAATGGGCGAGCAGCAGAACGATGGCAGCCTTGTCCGACAGTTCGCGGATCGTCGGCATCGCTGCGCGAATTCGCGTGTCGTCGGCGACGGCGCCATCGGACATAGGCACGTTGAGATCGACGCGCACCAGCACCTTCTTGCCGGTGACGTCACCGATGTCGTCGAGCGTCTTGAAATCTGCCATCTCTCACTCCGATCCCGGAGTGTTCCCCCGCGAAGGCGGGGGTCCATCTCCTGCGCTCTTGTCCCCTGACCAACGCCCGTTCATTCCGATGCGGTCGGAGATGGCCCCCGCCTTCGCGGGGGCACAAAGATAATGTTAAAGGAACTTCGCGATCACGCCCGCCGTGTCGATCATGCGGTTCGAGAAGCCCCATTCATTGTCGTACCAGCTCAGCACGCGCACCAGCTTGCCGTCGATAACCGCGGTTTCAAGGCTGTCGATGGTCGAGCTGGCGGCATTATGGTTGAAGTCGATCGAAACCAGCGGCTCCTCGGTATAACCGAGGACGCCCTTCAGCGCGCCTTCAGCCGCGGCCTTGAGCAACGCGTTCACTTCTTCCTTGGTCGTTTCGCGCGACGGGGTGAAAGTAAGGTCGACCACCGACACATTCGGCGTCGGAACGCGGATCGACGATCCGTCGAGCTTGCCCTTCAACTCGGGCAGGACGAGGCCGACGGCGACCGCCGCACCGGTCGAGGTCGGGATCATCGACATTGCGGCGGCGCGGGCGCGGCGCGGATCGTCGTGGATCTGATCGAGGATCTTCTGGTCGTTGGTATAGGCATGGATCGTCGTCATCAGGCCGCGTTCGATACCGATCGCTTCGTGCAGCACCTTGGCGAAGGGCGCGAGGCAGTTGGTGGTGCAGGACGCGTTCGAGATGATCC
>ERZ778017.2873-NODE-2873-length-13119-cov-5.080297_pt1 | contig 13119 bp, 9 predicted proteins | sample MGYA00375747_ERZ778017 | MGnify/ENA primary metagenome ERZ778017 (study PRJEB29350, sample SAMN05509838) | bioreactor metagenome | biome: bioreactor; material: wastewater | place: South Africa: University of Cape Town | collected 2014-03-17 ... | reverse complement strand
TGCCGAACTCCAGGGCCATGGTCGACGCGAAGATCGGGAAGTTCATGCCGAACGCCCCGATCAGGAACACCATCACGAACAGCACCAGGAGGTCACGGCGGCGTGCGACGTAGCGGAAGCCGTCGGCCAGGCGGGTGGCATCCGTCGCCTTCACCCGCGGCTCGAGCTCGTCGCGGCGCATCATCGACAACGCGGCCAGCATCGCGATGAACGTGGCGGCGTTGACGATGAACATCCAGCCGGTGCCCACCAGCACGATCATGATGCCGCCCACCGCGGGCCCGATCAGGCGGGCGGTGTTGAAGGATGCCGAGTTCAGCGCGACCGCGTTGGCGGCGTTCTCGCGCGAGACGACGTCGGACACGAACGCCTGGCGGGCGGGGGAGTCGAACGCGTTGGCGACGCCGAACAGCGCCGCGAACATCCACATCAGCGGAAGCGTCATGACGTGGGTGAGCAGCAGCACGCCCACCGTGATCGCGAGCATGCCCAGGGCGGTCTGCGTGCACATCAGCAGCTTGCGCCGGTCGAAGTGGTCGGCCACCCAGCCGGTGATGCTCACCAGCACGAGCGGCGGGCCGAACTGCAGCGCCATCGTGACGCCCATCGCCGTGGCGTCGTTGTTCGTGAGCTCGGTGAGCACCACCCAGTCCTGCGCGGTGGACTGCATCCAGCCGCCGATGTTCGAGATCAGGGCGCCGATGAACCATACGCGGTAGTTGAACAGGCCGAGGGATCGGAACATCGCCTTCATCGCGCGGCCACCTCGCTCATGATGGCGGCGGCGGCGGCGAGGGTCTTGCGCTGGCGGGGGGTCAGGCTCGCCAGGGTGGTGGCCAGCCAGCGGTCGCGCCGGCGCAGTGCCTCGGTGACCAGGGTGCGGCCGTCGTCGGTGATCTCGATGTTGACCTTGCGGCGGTCGGTCTCGTCGGGAGTGCGGGTGACCCAGCCGGCCTCCTCGAGGCAGTTCACGGTGCGGTTCATCGAGGGTGCCGTGACCCGCTCGCCGTCGGCGAGCTCGCCCAGCGTGTGGGGCCCTGACGCCTTCAGCGTGTGCAGCACGGCGAACTGGCCGTCGCTCATGCTGTCCAGGGCGCGCTCGGTGCGCAGCCGCCGGCTCAGTCGGAACGTCGCCATCCGCAGATCGCGGGCGGTGGCGGCATCCTCTTCGGTGGGGACGGGTGCGGTGTCGTCGTGCGCAGTGTCGTGAGCCATACGATCCTTAGCCTAGCTTATTAGCCTAGCTAAGTAAATCCCTCCCCCGCGGTGCGCCAAATTCACATGAATTTGGCGAATGCACATCAAACCGCCGGAAGTTTCGTGTGCATTCGGCCAATTCATGTGAATTCGACGCAGGGCAGGGAGGGGCTAGGCTCCGGACATGCCCGAGTTCATCGATGCACACGGCGTCGCGATCGTGTTCGACGTGCACCCCGCGCGGGTCCCGGCCCGGGCAGCCCTACAGCTGCTGCACGGTGTCGGTGAGCACGCCGGCCGCTACGGAGCGCTCACCGACGCGCTGACCGCCGAGGGCTACACGGTGTACGCCGACGACCACCGCGGCCACGGCCGCACCGGGATGGCACAGCACGGAGGCGACGCGTCGCGGCTGGGGCACCTCGGCCCCGGCGGACACCCCGCGGCCGTCGAGGCGTGCTGGAGGCTCACCGAGCTCGTCCGCGCCGAGAACCCCGACCTGCCACTGGTGATCCTCGGGCATTCGTGGGGGTCGTTCCTCACCCAGATCCTCGTCAACCGGCATCCCGAGGCGTACGACGCGATCGTGCTGTCGGGCTCGGCGCTGCGCCTGCCCGGCACGCTCAACGCCGGAGATCTGAACGCGCGCTGGAAGGCCAAGGGGGCCTCCGGGCTGGAGTGGCTCTCCAGCGACCCGCGTGTGGCCGAGGAGTTCCACGCCGACCCGCTGACGGTCGAGGCGCCGCTGCTGCGTCTTTTCGGCCCGCTCGACGCCGCGCGACTGTTCGGACGCCCGCGCCGCCACCTGGGTCGTGACATCCCGACCCTGCTCATCGTGGGACGCGACGACCCGGTGGGCGGCCCGCGCAGCGTGCACAAGCTCGCGGACGCCTACCGCAGCCGCTCCGGCTTCACCGACGTGACGACGCTGGTGTATCCGGACGCCCGGCACGAGCTGTTCAACGAGTTCTGCCAGGCCGACGTGCGCGCCGACGTGCTCGCCTGGCTGAACGCGCGGTTCCCCGTGCGCGGGTAGTGCCCGGATGCCGCGACGCGGCCGTCGACGCGGAACGTCGTGGTCCGGCGTGCGTGCGGTCGGCTGGGGGATGCGTGGATCCCGCGTGGCTGGCGCCGTCACCGCAGTCGCGGAGCGCCAGCCGGTGATGCCGGTGCTGCTCAGCGACCGCCGGGGCGCGCGGCGCGGCGTGAGCCGTGGCCGCGGAGGCTCCCGACCGTCGCGCCGATCGTCGGCTTGCCCGACGCGGTCCGGCCGCTCTGCGGCGCCGGGGTGTGCGGCGCCGTGCGCCCGGTGCCGCGCTGAGCTGCGCCTGCGGTCTGGCCTGCGTTCTGCGCGCCGCCTTCGCCGCGCGGGGTGCGGGCCGACGCGTCCGCCTGCTGTCGGCCGCCGCGATTGCGACGCCGGCGAGAGGATGCCGCGCCGGCCCGCTCGCCGGAGGATGTCCGGGCACCGGCCGTGCTGCCCGTCGTCTTTCGGGCCCCGTCGGCCGGGGCGCCGACGCCCGATCCGTCGCTCGTGCGTGCGCCGTCCTTCGCTCCGGTGCTCTGCCCGACCTTCGCTCGGGTGCTCTGCCCGCCCTTCACGCCCGTGCGTTCGCCGGCCTTCCTACCGCGCCCGTCGCCGTTCCCGGCGCCCGCACGATCGCCGCGCCCGGCTACGCTGCCCGCACGATCCCCGCGCCCGGCCCCGGCGCCCGCGCGCCCGCGCCCGGCGGCACCCGCGCGCCCGGCCCCGCCGCTGCCCCCGCGCCCGGCCCCGGCGCCCGCGCGCCCGCGCCCGGCCCCGCCTCCCGCACGCGCCTCCGCGCGCCCCGCTCCGCCCGCAGTCGGGGTCACGGGCGCGGGCTCGATGCGGGGCGCGGGCTGGCCGACCAGCGCAGAGACGGTCTCGTCGCCGGCCGCGACCGACTCGAACGGCGCCTTCAGCTTCGCGTGGCGCAGCAGATCCACCACGTCGCGGCGCTGCTCGTCGAGCGCGACCGTCACGACCGTCCCCTCGGCGCCCGCGCGAGCAGTGCGCCCCGAGCGGTGCAGATACGCCTTGTGCTCCACCGGCGGGTCGACGTGCACCACGAGCTCGACGTCGTCGACGTGCACGCCGCGGGCCGCGACATCCGTCGCCACCAGCACCCGCACGCCTCCGGCGTCGGGATCGGCGTTGAACGCGGCGAGATTGCGCTCCCGGGCGTTCTGCGACAGGTTGCCCTGCAGGTCGACGGCCGGGATCCCTGCCGCCGTCAGCTGCTTGGCCAGGCGCTTGGCCTGGTGTTTCGTGCGTGTGAACAGGATGCGGCGTCCGCGTCCGGACGCGAGGTGCCGGACGAGCGCGTTCTTGGTGTCGCCGTCGGGCACGAGAAAGACCCGGTGCGTCATGACGCCCTGTGGCACGGATGCCTCGTCCACCGAGTGCGACACGGCGTCGTGCAGGAACCGCCGCACGAGGGTGTCGACGCCGCGATCGAGTGTGGCGCTGAACAGCAGCCGCTGTCCGGTCGCCGGCGTCGCCGCGAGAAGACGCGTCACGCCGGGCAGGAATCCCAGGTCGGCCATGTGATCGGCCTCGTCCAGCACGGTGACCTCGACGGCGCCGAGGTCGGCGACGCCCTGGGCCTTGAGGTCCTCCAGACGGCCCGGGCAGGCGACGACGATATCGACGCCGCGACCGAGCGCCTGCTCCTGCGGGTGCTGGCTGACGCCGCCGAACACGGTCGTGACGGTCAGGCCCGCGGCATCCGCCAGCGGCTTGACCGTCGCGGCGATCTGGGTGGCCAGCTCCCGGGTCGGGGCCAGCACGAGCCCGCGCGGACGGCGCGGCTGCGACCGCGTGCCGGATGCCGCCAGCCGGGCGACCAGCGGCAGCGCGAACGCGATCGTCTTGCCGCTGCCGGTGCGGCCGCGGCCGAGCACGTCGCGCCCGGTGAGTGTGTCGGGCAGCGTGTCGCGCTGGATCGGGAACGCCTCGGTCTTGCCGGAGGCGGCCAGCACCGCGGCGAGGGGCTCGGGCACGCCGAGGGAGAGGAAGGAGGTCATGGGCTGCTTTCGGCAGGGCGCACGTGAAGCGGTGCGCGAGGCGGCGGCGCCGGAGGGCGCGTGTGCGGAAGTGCACGGGGTCGCCGTTCGAAGAAGAATCGCGGCGGGCACGGGCCCGGGCCGCAAGAGCGCATCGACGACGCAGCGGCAGAGCCGCGGCATTCACTCTACCGGCCGTAGGCTGAGAGCATGCACGGTGAGTACAAGGTCCCGGGCGGGAAGCTCGTCGTCGTCGACCTCGAGGTCCGGGATGGGCGGATCGCCGACTTCCGTCTGGCCGGAGACTTCTTCCTCGAGCCCGACGACGCTCTGGCCGATATCGACGCCGCGGTGAACGGCCTGCCCGACACGACGGATGCCGCGACGATCGCCGCCGCCGTGCGCGCGGCCCTCCCCGAGGGAGCCCAGCTGCTCGGCTTCACCCCCGACTCCGTCGGCACCGCGGTGCGCCGGGCGCTGATCACGGCTCCCGGCTGGCGCGACTTCTCCTGGGAGGTCGTGCATTCCGCACCCGTCACGCCGCGCATGAACCTCGCCCTCGATGAGGTGCTCACCACGCGTGTCGGCGATGGCCGGCGCACGCCGACGCTGCGGATGTGGGAGTGGAACGAGTCCGCCGTCGTCATCGGGTCGTTCCAGTCGGTGCGCAACGAGGTCGATCCGGAGGGCGCGCGGCGGCACGGCTACGACATCGTGCGCCGCATCTCCGGCGGCGGCGCCATGATGATGGGCGCGAACTCGATCGTCACGTATTCGCTCTACGTGCCGGCGTCGCTGGTGGCAGGCATGACGTTCGCCGACTCGTATGCGTTCCTCGACGACTGGGTGCTGCAGGCGCTGCGCTCGCTGGGGATCGACGCGGTCTATCAGCCGCTGAACGACATCGCCGGCCCCAGCGGCAAGATCGGCGGAGCCGCGCAGAAGCGGCTGGCCGGCGGGGGCGTGCTGCACCATGCGACGCTCAGCTATGACATGGACGGCCAGGTGATGAGCGAGGTGCTGCGCATCGGCCGTGAGAAGCTCAGCGACAAGGGCACGGTGTCGGCGGCCAAGCGCGTCGACCCCCTGCGCAGCCAGACCGGGCTGCCGCGCGAGCAGATCATCGAGCGGTTCATCGAGACGTTCGTGAACCTGTACGGCGCGACCCCCGGGCATATCACCGACGAGGAATATGCCGAGGCGGAGGCGCTGGTCGCCTCGAAGTTCGCAACCGACGCCTGGCTGTACCGGGTGCCGTGAGCGGGACGGATGTCGCCGGCTCGGCGGTCGTACGCGAGGCGCCGCCGCCGGTGGCCGGTGCCCGTGGCGCGGTCGCCGGCGTCCCGGTCGCCTCCGGCCCGTCCGTCCCCGTCCCGTCCGCCCCCGGCCCGCCCGCCGCCGGCCCGTCCGCCCCCGGCTCGGTCGAGATCCACCACGGCGACAACCTCGCCGTGGCCCGGTCGCTGCCGGAGGCCGCGTTCACGCTCGTCTACCTCGACCCGCCGTTCAACACCGGCCGCGTGCGCACCCGTGCCGTCGAGACCGCCCGGTCCGCGGCATCCGCGTTCAAAACTCCGCAAGATCCGGGGCCGGGGGCCGGGATCGACCCGGTAGCCGCTCCACCGGCACCAGATCGACGGAGTTCTGAACACGCCGACGCCGAGCCGGTCGTGCGGCGCGGGTTCCACGGGCGCGAGTACGAGCGGCTGCGCGGCGACCTGCGCGCGTACGACGACCGGTTCGACGACTACTGGGGGTTCCTCGAGCCGCGCCTGCGCGAGGCATGGCGGCTGCTCGCCGACGACGGCACGCTGTACCTGCACCTCGACTTCCGCGAGACCCACTACGCGAAGGTGCTGATGGATGCCCTGTTCGGCCGTGACCGCTTCCTCAACGAGATCATCTGGGCGTACGACTACGGCGCGAAGACGCGCCGGCGGTGGCCGACCAAGCACGACACGATCCTCGTGTACGTGAAGGATCCGCAGCGCTACTGGTTCGACTCGGCCGCCGTGGACCGTGAGCCCTACATGGCGCCGGGACTGGTCACGCCCGAGAAGGCGGCGCGCGGCAAGCTTCCGACCGACGTGTGGTGGCACACCATCGTGCCGACCACCGGCCGCGAGAAGACCGGCTATCCCACGCAGAAGCCCGAGGGCGTGCTCCGCCGCATCGTGCAGGCCTCGAGCCGTCGCGGCGACCGGGTGCTCGACCTGTTCGCCGGTAGCGGCACGACCGGCGCGGTCGCCGCGGCGCTCGGCCGGCGCGCCGTGCTCGTCGACGAGAACGCCGACGCCATCGAGGTGATGAGGCGCAGGATGCCGCAGGCCCGCGTGTTCGGCGACTGAGCGGCCGAGGGCGCCGCCCAGACCGCGAGGGCGCCGCCCGGACCGGAAGGGCGCCGCCGGAGAGGGACCGGAAGGGAGACCCATGGAGGATCAGGCCACCGAGGTGGAGTACGTCGAGGTCCAGACGGCTGCGGGCCGGGTGCGCGGATGCTGGCGCCCGACCACCGGCGGGACCGGGAACGCGCGCTCGGCGGCGTTCCTGGGCATCCCGTTCGCCGAGGCGCCCGTCGGCGACCTGCGGTTCGCCGCTCCCGTGCCGAAGGCGCCGTGGTCCGGCGTGCGGGACGCGCTGGAGTTCGGCCCGACCGCGCAGCGCGGTGACCCGGGGGTCACGCTCATCCCCGAGCCCAGCGTGCCCGGACAGTCCACCCTCAACGTCAACGTGTTCACCCCCGACCCCGCCGCGACGGGCCTGCCCGTGCTGGTGTGGATCCACGGCGGCGGCTACTTCGCCGGGTCGCCGGCCAGCCTCTGGTACGACGGCCGCAACTTCAACCGCGACGGCGTCGTGACCGTGACGATCTCGTATCGTCTCGGCTTCGACGGCTTCGGCTGGATCGAGGATGCCCCCTCCAACCGCGGCGTGCGCGACTGGCTGCTGGCGTTGGAATGGGTGCAGCAGAACGTGGCGGCGTTCGGCGGCGACCCGTCACGGGTGACGATCGCCGGCCAGTCCGCCGGCGGCGGGGCGGTAATGACGCTGCTCGGGATGCCGGCCGCGCAGCACCTGTTCCAGGGCGTGTACGCGATCTCGTCCGCGCTGGCCGATGTCTCGGCCGCGCGCTCCGAGGCGTTCGGCCGGGCGCTCGCCGAGACCGGCGGCGTTCCGCCGACCCGCGCCGGCTTCTCGTCGCTGAGCGAGCAGCGTGTGCTCGAGCTGCAGAAGAACGCCACCGCGCTGGATGCCGGCAACATGGCCGCCGTCATCGACGAGGGCCTGCCGCTGGGGCCGGCCGTGGATGGCGAGCTCATCCTGCGTCCGACGCCCGAGTCGCTGCGCGGCGGCGTCGGCGCCGACAAGCCGCTCGTGCTCGGCGCCACCGACGACGAGTTCACGATGGCGCTGGCGGGGGCCGACAAGAAGCTGCGGTGGGTGCCGCGCGGGATGCTGCTGGGCAGGCTGGGCCTTCCGCGGGCCGCCCGCCGAGCGTACCTGGCCGCCAATGTCGAGGTCGTGGCCAAGGGCAAGGCGCGGCTGGCCGGCCGGCTGCTCACCGACCGGATGTTCCGGCGAGCGGTGGTGCAGATCGCTGGCGACCGCGCCTGTGCGCCCACCTGGGTGTACCGCTTCTCGTGGCCGTCGGGGCACTTCGGCTTCGCCGAGCACTGCCTGGACGTGCCGTTCTTCTTCGACTGCCTGGACGGCCCGGCGATGCAGGCGCTGGCCGGGCCGAACCCTCCGCAGGCGCTCGCCGACAGGGTGCACGCCGCCGCCGTCGCGTTCGTCACCGACGGCGATCCGGGATGGCCGCGCTACGGCGACGGACGGATCGTGCGCGTCTATGACACGGAGATCCGCGACGTGCCCGACGCGTACGCATCCGCGCGCGCCCTGCTGTGAGCGACGCATCCGCGCGCGCCCTGCTGTGAGCGACGCATCCGTGCGCGCCCTGCTGTGAGCGGCGCATCCGTGCGCGCCCTGCTGTGAGCGACGCATCCGCGAGGCGCGCGGAGCGCCGGCTCTAGGCTGGCGTCATGCGATTCGGAACCTTCCTTCCTCAGGGCTGGCGCTTCGACCTCGTCGGCATCGACCCCGCCGAGCACTGGGCCACGATGCGCGGGCTTGCGCAGCGAGCCGACGCCGGACCGTGGGAGTCGTTGTGGGTCTACGACCACTTCCACACCACGCCGGTGCCCAGCGACGAGGCCACGCATGAGGCCTGGACGCTGATGGCGGCGTTCGCCGCGTCGACCCAGCGCATCCGGCTCGGCCAGATGTGCACGTGCATGGGCTATCGGAACCCGGCATACCTGGCGAAGGTCGCCGCCACGATCGACCACGTGTCGGCCGGCCGTGTCGAGATGGGCATCGGCGGCGGCTGGTACGAGCACGAGTGGCGCGCGTACGGCTATGGGTTCCCCGAGGTTCCGCGGCGCCTGCGCAAGCTGCGCGAGGGCGTGGAGATCATGCGTCAGGCATGGACGACGGGCACGGCCACCTTCTCCGGCCATGAGTACCAGGTCGACGGCGCGATCGTGCGGCCGCTGCCCGTGCAGAAGGTCCGCGCGCCGGGTCTGCGCGCCGGCGCGCCGGGAGGTGCCCCGGTCCAGGCCCCAGGTGAGGCGGGCCCGGGCATTCCGCTGTGGATCGCCGGCGGCGGCGAGAAGGTCACGCTGCGCATCGCCGCCCGGTACGCGTCGTACACGAACTTCACCGGGCCGCTCGACGAGTTCCTGCAGAAGGATGCCGCGCTGCGTGCGCATTGCTCGGTGCTCGGTCGCGATCAGGCCGAGATCGTCCGGTCGTCGAACTTCAACACGATCGTCGCGCCGACCGAGGCCGAGGCGCACGAGCGGCTGGCCGCCGTGAAGGCCCGGCTGCTGCCGCACCTCGGGCAGGCGCGAGCCGACAAGGTGGAGCAGGAGTACCTCGCATCGGACGGTTTCGGCACCCCCGAGCAGGTGGTCGAGCGGCTGTCCGCGCGCGCGGCGCACGGACTGGGCTATTCGATCCACTACTTCCCGGAGCTCGCGTACGACACCTCCGGCGTCGAGCTGTTCGAGCGCGAGGTCATCCCGGCCCTCACCGCGGTCTGACCGCCCGCCGGCGCGTCCGGGTGCGACGCTGTCGGCCGGCGTGTCGGGGGTGCTACGCCCGCTGCTCGGGCGCCCTCGGCCCGGTGGCGTCAGGGCCCGAGCGCCCTCGCACCAGGGCGGCGAACAAGTCGTCGACGATGGCCGGCATGTCCACCTCGGGCTCCAGCATCCACTGTAGCTGCAGGCCGTCGGCGACGGCTTGGAAGATGCGGGCGAGCGTCTGGGCGTCCACGGCGTCGGTGAGCTCGCCCGCCGCCTGCGCGCGGGCGATCGCGTCGGCGAACACCCCGCGCAGCAGTGCGTTGCGTTCGACGAAGAAGCGATGGGCAGGATGCTGCGGATCGGCCGCGTCCACCGCCATTCGGGAGAACAGCTCGACGACGCCGGGAACGCGGCTGTTGTGCCGGATGATCTGCACGTACCCGTCCCGCACGGCTTCCAGGTCCACCGGAGTCGCCGCGATGCCGCCGAGCTCGGCGACGTCGACGTCGTCGCGCTTGCGCAGGATCTCGGTGAACAGCTCCTCCTTGGAGTCGAAGTAGTGGAGCAGACCGGCCTGGCTCAGGCCCACCGCGGCGGCGAGCTCCTTCACCGAGGCGCCGTGGTACCCCTCGCGGGCGATCACCTCGAGCGCGCGGGTGAGGATCTCCTCGCGCTTGGCGACGCCCTTCGCGTAGGCGCCGCGTCGTGTGGTCTTCGGCATGCCTTCACGATAAACCGAGCAGCACTTGATTTCTTAAAACCAAGTGTCGTATGGTTTCTGCACTGCTGCCGCAGAGCTGATCGCCGAGCGCATCTCCACCGACAGGATCCCTCATGACAGTGCCGTCAGAATCATCCGTCCCACCCGCCGCTGCGATGACCGAGAACACCTTCGTCGCCACCGCGGCGGGCAACGACGACCCACCCCCGCCCGTCAAGGGGCTGCGGCGCCTGATGATCTGGATCATCCCGGCGAACTTCGCGATCTTCATGATCTGGGGCGCCGTCCCCGGGATCCTGCTGCCGCAGCAGATCACGCTGGCATTCGGAGACGCGAACCAGGTCAACGTCGCCAACCTCGCGATCGTCTCGACGATCGGCGCCTTCGCCGCCATGATCGCCCAGCCGATCGCCGGCCAGATCTCCGACCGCACCCGCTCGCGCCTCGGGCGTCGCGGCCCATGGATCGTGATCGGCGCACTCGCCGGCGCGCTGGCCCTGATCGGCCTGGCGATGGTCGGCTCGCTGGTCGGCTTCATCATCGCCTGGGTGCTCGTGCAGATCTGCTTCAACTTCGCGCAGGGTCCTCTCTCGGCGGTCATGCCCGACCGCGTTCCCGTCGCGCGACGCGGCACGTTCGCCGCGTTGTCCGGCGTCGGCCTGATGGTGGGAGCCCTGGGCGGGTCGATCATCGGCGCCTTCTTCTTCAACAGCGTCGTGGCCGGCTACATCACGTTCGCGGTCTTCGCGATCGTCGTGCTGTCGCTGTTCGTCCTCTTCAACCCCGACTACCCGAGCACCCAGCTCAAGCCCGAGCCGTTCGACGTGGTCGAGTTCCTGAAGACGTTCTGGGTCAACCCGGTCAAGCATCCGGACTTCTTCTGGGCGTTCACCGGCCGGCTGCTGCTGTACACCGGCTACTTCGCCGTCACGGGCTATCAGCTGTATCTCCTGCAGTACTACTTCAAGGTCGAGCATCCGGAGACCGTCATCCCGCTGCTCGGGCTGCTGAGCATCGTCGGCATCGTCATCTCCACGCTTGTGTCCGGGCCGCTGTCCGACAGGGTGGGACGTCGCAAGCCCTTCGTGTTCGCGTCTGCCGCGGTGGTCAGCCTCGGCTTCCTGCTGCCCTGGTTCTGGCAGGACCTCGACGCGTGGATGATCATGACGTTCATCGCCGGGTTCGGGTTCGGCATGTTTCAGGCCGTGGACACCGCCCTGATCACCGAGGTGCTGCCGTCCGCGAAGTCGTTCGCCAAAGACCTCGGCGTGGTCAACATCGCCGCGACCCTGCCGCAGACCCTCGCACCCGGCGTCGCCGGCGCGATCGTGCTGGCGTTCGGCTACCAGGGGCTGTTCCCGGTCGCGATCGTCCTCGGCATCCTGGGGGCCCTCGCGATCTGGCCGATCAAGGCGACGCGCTGACCAGCCGGACACGAAGACCGAGACCAGCACCGACACGAAACGAAAGGCGAATCGATGACCGACACGACCGATGTCTCCGACCTCACGCTGGAGCAGAAGGCGTCCCTCACCTCGGGGGCGGACTTCTGGACGACGAAGGCGGTGCCGGATGCCGGCATCCCGTCGATCCTGCTCACCGACGGGCCGCATGGCCTGCGCAAGCAGGCGGGGGCCAGCGACCACCTCGGCATCGCCGACAGCGTGCCGGCCACCTGCTTCCCGCCGGCTGTGGGGCTGGGAGCGTCGTTCGACCCGCAGCTGGCCGAGCGCGTCGGCAAGGCTCTGGGCGTCGAGTCGGCGATCGAGGACGTCGCGGTGATCCTGGGTCCGGGGATCAACATCAAGCGGTCGCCGCTGTGCGGGCGCAACTTCGAGTACTTCTCGGAGGACCCGATCGTGTCGGGTGTTCTCGGCGCGGGCCTCGTCCGCGGCATCCAGTCCATGGGGGTGGGCGCGTCGCTGAAGCACTTCGCGGCCAACAACCAGGAGTTCGACCGGATGCGCGTCAGCTCCGACGTCGACCCGCGGCCGCTGCGCGAGATCTATCTGCGCGGGTTCCAACGGGTGGTGCAAGACGCCCAGCCGTGGACGGTGATGTGCTCGTACAACCGGATCAACGGGGTGTACGCGTCGGAGGACCCGTGGCTGCTGACGAAGGTGCTGCGCGACGAGTGGGGTTTCGAGGGGCTCGTGGTCTCGGACTGGGGCGCGGTCAACGACCGGGTCGCGGGCCTGGCCGCCGGCCTCGACCTCGAGATGCCCGCCAGTGGCGGGCGCACCGACGCGCAGCTGGTCGCCGCCGTGGCGGAGGGCACGCTCGACGAGAAGGCGCTGGATGTCGCGGCCGGCCGGGTGCGAAACCTCGTGCGCAGGGCGCAGAGCCGCCCGCCGATCACCGGTCCGCTCGACGTCGACGCGCACCACGCGCTCGCGCGAGAGGTCGCCGGGCGCTCGATCGTGCTGCTGCGCAACGAGGGCGCACTGCTGCCGCTGCGACCCGAGCAGAAGGTCGCCGTCGTCGGCGCGTTCGCTCGCACGCCGCGGTATCAGGGCGCCGGGTCGTCGTTGATCAACCCGACCAGGCTCGACACCGCGTGGGAGGCGATAGCGGATGCCGCGACCGGCGAGGCCGTGTACGCCGCGGGATTCACGCTCGACGGGTCGGGCAACCCGGCGGCGCTGCGCGAGGAGGCGGTGGCTGCGGCATCCGCCGCCGACGTGGTCGTGGCGTTCCTGGGGTTGCCGGCGACTGCCGAGTCGGAGGGCTATGACCGGGACGATCTCGAGCTGCCCGCCGCGCAGCTCGCGCTGCTGGATGCGCTGGTCGCCGCGAACCCGAACACGGTGGTCGTCCTCTCCAACGGCGGCGTCGTGACGCTGCCGTTCCACGACCGGGTGCCCGCGATCCTCGAGGGATGGCTGCTCGGCCAGGCCGGCGGCTCGGCGACCGCCGACGTGCTGTACGGCGCAGTGAACCCGTCCGGCAAGCTCACCGAGACGATCCCGCTGCGCCTGGAGGACACTCCCGCGTACGGCAACTTCCCCGGCTCGTTCGGACACGTCCGTTACGGCGAGGGCATCTTCGTCGGATACCGCTGGTACGACGCGCGCGGGATGCAGGTCG
>ERZ778017.2871-NODE-2871-length-13127-cov-5.420900_pt1 | contig 13127 bp, 7 predicted proteins | sample MGYA00375747_ERZ778017 | MGnify/ENA primary metagenome ERZ778017 (study PRJEB29350, sample SAMN05509838) | bioreactor metagenome | biome: bioreactor; material: wastewater | place: South Africa: University of Cape Town | collected 2014-03-17 ... | reverse complement strand
CCGCCTGGACGATTGGGTTGAGCTGGCCGATTTCGCGGGATGGTGCCTGCCGCTCAACATGATCACGGCATCGCGCATCGATCCGGTGTCCGATGCCTGCTTTCATCTGATTTCGCGGTTGATACGACCGCTCATCTGGATAGGACTTTTGGAACGCAAGCCGGAACAGGATCGCACCCGCATCGAGCAACGGCACTACCGCAAGACAATCCTGTTTGACCGATTTATCCGGATCGCTTTCAGGCAGGATGGCGGGTGGTCAATTCACTGACATGACGGTTCCCCAAGGTCTCCGGACGACGGCTTTCCCCAAAGCTTATCTACGAGCGGGTGGTCAGTAGGCCCCGCTCCAGCCGGAATGGACTCTTCCGGAAAACGGCGTCCAAAACGCCTATCGCGAAGGGTAACTTACCGCAGGGTGGTTCCGAAAACCGGAAAGTCATCTTCCGGCCCCGCATTCGACATGGCTCATCACGTCACTAGGTTGGGTGGGAGCGCGTGCAAGAAGTTTTACCGAGGGGCCTTTCGTGACAGTGGATCCGTCGCAGCGACACTGTTGTCGCCCCCGAGCCAAGGAAAGCTTTAGGTTGCTGTGTTCTATTTCATCCATAGAATGCCAGCGAATTAGCTCTGGTGGATGGATGCGAACAAGGGTTCAAGGAATCGGCGAGGGGTTTCTGCTTCTGACGGGGAATCGTCGGTCTTCGAATAATTTGAGGCCGGTCGGTAAGGCCGCCGCGAATTCCGGCGCATGAAGTTAATCTCTAACGCTGGGACCGAACGCGTTATCGATCAGCTGCGACAATGGCTGACACCGGGCGCGCGACTGGATCTGATTTCGAAAGAGCTTTCGGTTCACGCGTTTGCTGAGGTACGTGATCTGCTCTCGAAGACCGGCGACTGCCGGCTGCTCCTAGGAGAAGAAGCGTGGGAGCCGGCGGCGTTATTCAATGGATCGGCTGATATTGCCGCGCGTGGAAAGCTACAGGAACGGTGGCTTGCCCGTCAGCTAGCCGACTGGATCAAAAAGCTTTCTGACGTTCGGCGAGCATCCTCGACCCCGTCTCAGGCACTCGTCCTGATCGAGGCATCTGGATCAAGACGGGCCTTGCTGGGAGCCTGTGACCTCACGACCCAAGGATTGGGACTTACCCCCGGGGACAGGATGTCGCTCGTGCAAGCGACGGATGCACCTGACGAATCCTTGGCTTTCGCGGAATGGTTTCGCTCGAACTGGGACGGAATTCGGCCGAACCCCGCTCACAAAGAGTACCTCCTCCAGTTGCTAGAAGACGCCAGTTCACATCGCGCACCATCCTTGATCTATTTTCAGATTCTGTACCAGCTGTTCCGCAATCTCGGTGACGAGTTGGATGAAGAGCGGATCATCAAGTCGGCAACGGGAATTCGAAACACGATCGTCTGGAAGAAGCTGTTTCGTTTTCAGCGCGACGGGGTGATCGGCGCGATTGACAAGCTCGAACGGATTGGCGGGTGCATCATTGCCGACAGCGTAGGCCTGGGAAAGACCTTCGAGGCCTTGGCTGTCATCAAGTACTATGAACTGCGGAACGATCGGGTGCTGGTACTCTGCCCCAAGCGGCTGCGCGACAACTGGACGCTGTACAAGGCCAATGATCGGCGAAATCTGTTGGCTGCTGACCGCTTCAACTACGACGTTCTCAATCACACGGACCTGTCCAGGGAAGGGGGCCTCTCCGGGGACATTGACCTGTCACATGTGAACTGGGGCAACTATGATCTCGTCGTGATCGACGAGTCACACAACTTCAGAAATAAGGCGACTCATAAGGATCGCGATACCCGTTACGACCATTTGATGAAGCGGATCATCAAGACTGGCGTGAAGACCAAGGTTCTGATGCTTTCTGCGACCCCCGTGAACAATCGTCTGGCAGACCTGAAGAACCAGATCGCGTTCATGACGGAAGGCAATGATCTGGCCCTGATTGGCCACGGTATCCCGAGCATCGAGGCCACAATCCGGAAGGCGCAAGCGCAGTTCAATCGTTGGCTCGATCTTCCGGAGGCGGAGCGTCGGCAGTCCAGGCTGATGGACATGCTGGGTTTCGATTATTTCAAGCTCCTGGATATGCTCACTATAGCCCGCTCGCGGAAACATGTGCAGCGCTACTATGGAACCGAGGAAACGGGCCAGTTCCCGGATCGCTTGCCTCCCAGCAACATCAAGGCGGATGTTGACCTGGCGGGTGAATTTCGCCCCATCAGGGAGATCAACAACGAGATTCGGCGCCTGACGCTCGCCGCGTATGCGCCGCTCCGCTACGTTCTCCCGCATAGGCAGGCTGCTTACGACGAGAAATACAGTACGAAGATCCGGGGCGGCGAGAGCTTCTTCAGACAGGTGGATCGCGAGGAGAGCCTGATCCATCTCCTCAGGGTGAACATCCTGAAGCGCATGGAAAGTTCAGTCGCTTCCTTCGCGCTCACCATCGAGCGTCAACTGGCGGATGTCGAAGCCCTTCTGGCCAAGATCGACGGTCACGTCGAAGCGGTGGACGAGATGTCGATCGAGGATGTCGACGTCGATGATTCAGCATTCGAATCCTTGCTGATTGGAAGAAAGGTCAAGGTTCTGCTGCAGGACGTGGATCGCGTCCGCTGGCGACAGGATCTCCTTGAGGACGGCAACCGCCTGGCGACCCTCCTATCGGCGGCCCGATCGGTCACCGCCGATCGCGACGCCAAGCTTGCCGCGTTGAAGCAACTCATCTCCAACAAGGCGCGCAGGCCAATCAACGATGAAAATCGCAAGATCCTGCTGTTTACTGCCTTTGCGGACACTGCCGACTATCTGTACCGCGAACTTGCGCCATGGGTGAAAGCAACGCTCGAACTGCATGCGGCGGTTGTCACCGGCACAGGCGCCAATAAGACGATGATCCCGGGCCTTCGGAACGATATGAGCACGGTGCTCAGTGCGTTCTCACCCCGCTCGAAGGAACGTCCACCGGAACTCGCTTCGGAGGGCGAAATAGACCTTCTGATCGCCACCGACTGCATTTCCGAGGGTCAGAACCTGCAGGATTGCGATTTTCTGATCAACTACGACATCCACTGGAATCCTGTACGGATCATCCAGCGGTTCGGGCGCATTGATCGAATTGGCTCCACAAACACCCATATTCAGCTGGTCAATTTCTGGCCGAACATGGAATTGGACGAGTATCTCGACCTCGAATCCCGCGTGAGCGGACGTATGGTTCTGCTCGACGTGTCGGCGACAGGCGAAGAAAACGTCATCGAATTCCAGGCCGGCAACCAGATGAATGATCTGGAGTATCGCCGCGCCCAACTCCAGAAACTGCAGGACGCGGTGATTGACCTGGAAGACCTCTCCAGCGGAGTGTCTATCGCGGACCTCACCCTCAATGATTTCCGGATCGATCTCTCGGGTTTCCTTCGTGACAACAAGGACAGGCTCGAGGACCTGCCTCTTGGGAGCTATGCGGTTACGACCAGCCGCGAGCAGGGTGAGAATGCAATCCAGCCGGGAGCGATCTTTTGCCTGCGCGCCGTTGGTGAGGCGGCAGCAAAGTTCGCCGAAACCGGTTATCCGTTGAGCCCACACTACGTCGTGCACGTGAGCGACAACGGCGATGTGCAGCTTCCGTACACTCAGGCCAAACAGGTCCTAGACCGGCTCAAGAAGCTTTCGATAGGCCGGGACTTGCCCGACGCGGAGGCGTGCAGGCGTTTCGACGAGGAAACTCGTATGGGCCGCGACATGGAACCGTACCAAAGGCTGCTTGCTCGCGCTGTTGCTTCGGTCGTCGGAAAGACGGAGGAGCGGGCTGTGGCCAGTCTCTTTTCCGGCGGAGGGACACACGCCATCAAGGGAGAATTCGCCGGGATTAATGATTTCGAGGTCGTAGCCTTCCTGGTGGTTCGGCCAGATATACAGGATTCGTTGGCGTGATAGCCGACGCGGATATTGCCGCCGTTATTAACGCCCTCGGACTTCCTCCGGAAGCGCGCGTCGACGCCCGTGTGCCCAAGAAACTCCTGGTTGAACAGGTGGCGCCGACAGCCGCGGACAAGCGCGCCATCCAGGACGGGATCGACGAATTGCAGTGGTTTGCCGCCTGTAAGCCGGCGACAATCGGGGTGCCTGTCTTCACGGACGACCTTCGGGAATACCAGGAAATCGCAGTCGTCGGCTCCGTGCTTCGTTCCGGTGCGCGCGCCGGAAGACTGATCGAGCTGATCCACCGGGCGATCCCCTATCCAGTAGTGCTCGTCACATCGAACGAAACCGGTGTGGCAGTCTCGGCCGCACACAAGCGCCGCGCCCAGAACGAAGCCGACAAGGTGGTGATCGACCGCGTCGTGGCCATGGATTCGCTCCGCTTGGATAGGCTGAGCGAGAGTGAACAGGCATTCTTGAACAGTCTGGCGCTTGCCCAGCAACCCCGTCACGATCTATTCAGGCTCTACGAGGGGTGGTTGGCTCGAGTCGAAGCGCTGAACGCGGCTCGACTCTCCGGCCCTTTCTACGTCAGCGACGACGAGGCGGTAAACGAACGCCGCCGCGCCGCAATCGATGACTACGCACGGCTCGCGCGCGAGCATTCGCAGCTGCGGTCACAGGCAGCCCGTGCCAGGCAGATCAGTCAACGGGTTGATCTGAATCAGAAGATTAAGTCCATCGAGCGCGAGATGGAGGATGCGAAACTGGCGATGCTGGGGGGCGCGCATGAAGATATCGACAATTCTTGACCATATCGACAGTGGCCATATGGCGCTTCCGGAGTTCCAGCGCGGCTACGTCTGGAACACCGAGCAGGTCCGAGGGCTGTTCACTTCGCTCTACAAACGGCATCCCGTGGGTGGGCTATTGGTCTGGGCCACCGAGGCGAAAACAGCGAGCCACCGTGGTGACGGCGAGCTGGCTTCTGGGATTGTGAAGCTCCTGCTGGACGGACAGCAGCGAATAACGTCTCTCTACGGTGTCGCACGTGGCAGAGCACCGGCCTTCTTCGACGGCAACGCGCGCGCCTTCACCGGCCTGCACTTCCATCTCGGCACGGAAGCATTCGAGTTCCACCAACCGCTGAAGATGGCAGGCGACCCTCAATGGATCGACGTGTCCGCCCTCATGAAATCTGGACACGACGGTGTCGGCAAGATCATGTCGTCCCTAGGACCCACATCGCCGTCGGAGTATTATGGCCGCCTCAGCCGGCTGCTGGGAATCCTTGAGATCGAGCTGCACGTCGAGGAAGTCACGGGCGCAGACAAGACCCTCGACGTTGTGGTCGACATCTTCAACAAGGTGAATAGCGGTGGCACTAAGCTGTCCAAGGGTGATCTGGCGCTCGCCAAGATATGCGCGGAATGGCCGGAGGCCCGGACCGAGATGAAGGGCAAGCTCAAGGCTTGGAACGAGGCCGGTTACGACTTCAATCTCGATTGGCTTCTGCGCTCGGTCAACACCGTCCTGACGGGCGAAGCGAAGTTCCTGCACCTGCATAGCCAGTCCGCGGCTGACATCCAGGATGGGCTGAAGCGAGCCACGAAGCGGATAGAGACCTGTCTCAACCTCATCGCCGGCCGGCTGGGGCTCGACCACGCCCGGGTCTTCTTTGGCCGTTTCGCCGTGCCGGTTATCGTCCGCTACCTCGATCAGAAGGGCGAAGCGCTCAACGAGGTTGAGCGGGACAAGCTGCTATTCTGGTTTGCTCAGGCGGGCATGTGGGGTCGCTATTCTGGATCGACTGAATCCTTTCTCGACAAGGACCTGGAGGCACTCGAAGGCCCTGATGGCGGCCTCGACCAGCTCCTCGAACAGCTACGGCTCTGGCATGGCGGCATGCGCGTAGAAGCGGGCCACTTCACCGGGTGGAGCCTTGGTGCGCGTTTCTACCCAATCCTATACATGCTCACCCGGATGGGGGCCGCCAAGGATTGGGGTACCGGGATTGCGCTGAAGTCCGGGATGCTCGGGAAGATGAGCGCACTCGAGGTCCACCATATTTTTCCGAAGGCACAGCTTTACGCCCGCAAGGTTCCGCGCTCGCAGGTCAACGCCATCGCCAATTTCTGCTTCCTGACCAAGGACACCAACCTCAACATCCGGGACACCCCTCCGGAGGTCTATTTCCCGAAGGTGGAGGCCAAGCACCCCGGAGCGCTCGCCTCGCAATGGATTCCGATGGATGAATCCTTATGGCGGATCGATCGTTACCCGGATTTCCTCGACGCTCGAAAAGAGCTGCTGGCGGCTGAAGCCAACCACCGTTTCGCGGAATTGCTCCATGGCGACGACAGATGGATCTCTGAGGCTGTACGACCTGCTGCCCCGCCGCCCGTCGTGGTTGAAGTCGCCGGTGGCGTCGCCAGCGTAGAGGAAGAGGCGGAACTCCATGCCCTTAATGCGTGGGTGGTGGAGCAGGGATTCGCCGAGGGCGATATTTCGTTCGACCACTCGGATCCCGAAACAGGCAATCAGATAGCGATCTTCGATCTCGCCTGGCCGAACGGCTTGCAGGAGGAGCTTTCGGAGCCTGTTGCCGTCCTGCTGAACGAAACCGACGACACTGTCGCTCTGGCCAGCGCTGCGGGCTTCCGCTGCTTCAGAAGCGCGGCTGCTTTCAAGGAATACGTGACCAAGGAAATGCTGGGTCAGCTGGCGGCGTGACGCTGCGGCCTTGCCGAACAGTCTGGAATAGACATGCAGAAGCTGAGACTGAACGACCCTGAGACCAAGAGCGCTGATGTGGTGGCGGAGAATGTCGAATCCCTGAAGGAGTTGTTCCCGGAAGTCTTCACAGACGGGAAGATCAACTTCGATGTGCTGAAGCAGCTCCTGGGTGGTGCGGTCGAGGATCGAGAGGAGAAGTATGGCCTCAACTGGCACGGCAAGCGTCGTGCGCGCCAGATCGCGCTGACGCCGTCGACCGGAACACTGTTGCCGCGCCCGGAAGAAAGCGTCGATTGGGATACGACGCAGAACCTGATGATTGAGGGGGACAATCTTGAGGTTCTTAAGCTTCTCCAGAAGAGTTATTCAAAAAATATAAAGTTTATATACATTGATCCGCCGTACAATACAGGGAGAGATTTTGTCTATCCAGATGATTTTCGAGACAATATTAGGAATTATCTTAAATTAACGGGGCAAATTGAAGGGGGCATAAGAGCAACCTCTAACTCAGATTCGTCTGGGCGTTATCATACATCATGGCTTAACATGATGTACCCTCGGATAAAAATTGCCCGCAGCCTTCTCTCTGATGATGGCGTTATCGCCATAAGCGTAGATGATGCCGAGCTAGATAATACACGAAAGATTTTCGCTGAGATATTTGGAGAGGAAAATTTTATTGCTCAGATAATATGGAGAAAGCGGAGCACCCCTCCAAACGATAAAATAATTGGTAGTAACCACGACTATATTCTATTATATTCTAAATCAATAGACGACGTCGGGATAAATCTTCGAGAAAGGTCTGAGGATCAGGTTGCCCGCTATAAGAACCCAGACAACCACCCAAAGGGTCCATGGGCTGCCGGAGATTTGATGGCGAATGTAAAGGGTGGTCGCTATGTCGCTTCCTTGAATTTTCCTATAACCAACCCGAAGACGGGTGAAGAACACTATCCGGGAAAAAATGGGAACTGGCGTTTCTCACGCGAAACTATAGAGCGGCTGATATCGAATAATGAGATTTTCTTTGGAGAAGATGGTCGGGGAAAGCCAAAATTAAAACGATTTCTGGCTGATGTAAAAGATGGTGTAACTTACCCGACTATTTGGGATTTTGTCCCATTGAACACCAGTGGCTCCAATGAAATGAAAGATATTTTTGGCGAAGCTACCATATTTGAAAGCCCCAAGCCTGTCGGTCTCTTGCAGGAGTTAGTGCGGCTGAGTTCCGAACCACAATCGCTATGCCTCGATTTTTTCGCTGGCTCAGGCACGTTGGCGCACGCCGTTTTGGCACAGAACGCGGTGGATCAAGTGAGTCGGCGCTTTATATGTGTACAGTTGCCCGAAGTTGTTCCTGAAGAATCTGAAGCGGAGAAACAGGGATTTCGGACTATCGCTGATTTGACAAAGGAACGCATTCGCAGAATTGCCCGGAGGATTAAAGATGCGGATCCGGATTCCCAAGGGGATACCGGCTTTCGGGTTTTCAAGCTTGCTTCATCCAATATCCGCGCGTGGGAACCTGTACCGACCGACCTTGAAGGAACGCTTCTCGCCAATGCGGAGCATCTTGTACAGGGCCGCAGTGAGCAGGATGTGTTGTATGAGCTGCTGCTGAAGCTCGGGCTCGATCTCTGTGTGCCTATCGAGACCAAGATTATCGGGGGCAAGACCATCCACTCGATCGGTGCTGGTGCACTGATCGTGTGCCTCGCTGACGGCCTCACCAAGGACGTGGTCGAATCCTTGGCCGCGGGCATCGTTGCATGGCGGGAGGAACTGGCGCCCGCGGTCGAGACGCGCGTCGTGTTCAAGGATTCTGGCTTCGCCGATGACGTCGCCAAGACCAACATGGCGGCGATCTTGAACCAGAACGAGATCTCCGACGTGAGAAGCCTGTGATGGCGACCGACGTTTCCGCGCCGGTGACGATCACCGCTTTCGCATATGGTTCCAACATGCTGGCTGCCCGCCTTCGTGAGCGGTGTCCGTCCGCGAGACCGATCGGTGTTGCCGAACTTTGTGGGTACGAGCTTCGCTGGCACAAACGAAGCGTCGACGGTTCCGGCAAGTGCGATGTGGTTCGGCGAGACGGCGCTTCGGTTTTCGGCGTGCTTTACGAGATTCCAAATACTGAAAAGGGTGACCTCGACAAGGCAGAAGGACTTGGACAGGGATACGATGAGACTGAAGTCACGGTCGGGCGCGTTGACGGCGAGCGTGCGGCCGTCGCCTATGTCGCCACAGACTTGGACGCGACCCTCAAACCGTACTCCTGGTACCATGCCTTCGTGCTTGTCGGGGCGCGAGAACACGGCCTCCCGGAGTCCTATGTTCACGCACCTGCGGCCGTTGCCGTCCAGCAGGATCCAGACCGTACCCGTCACGAAAGGAACATGCGGCTGCTCGGTGTCGAGGCCGCCCGGTGAAGCTCCATTTTGAACCCGACCTCGACTACCAGATCGCGGCGATCGAGTCCGTGGCAGACCTATTTCGCGGTCAGGAAATCAACCGCACCGAGTTCACCGTCACGCGGCGACCTATGGCGGAGCGTTCCGGACAGGGTAGTCTCAATCTTGGAGGCTTCCTTGGCGCCCAGGGCGAACTGGGACTTGTAGAAAGCGAGCTCGGTATTGGAAATCGACTGACGTTGCTCGACGATGAGATCATCGCCAACCTGAACGATATTCAGCTCCGCAACGGGCTAGCCCCCTCAACGTCGCTGACTTCGGGTGATTTCACCGTCGAGATGGAGACGGGTACCGGCAAGACCTATGTCTACCTGCGGACCATCTTTGAACTGAATAAGCGGTACGGCTTCACGAAGTTTGTCATCGTCGTTCCGTCGGTGGCGATCAAGGAAGGGGTCTACAAGACGCTGCAGATCACGGAGGAGCACTTCAGGGGACTCTATTCCGGGCAGCCATTCGACTATTTCCTCTATGACTCCGCCAAGCTCGGGCAGGTCCGCAATTTCGCGACCAGCCCGAATATCCAGATCATGGTGGTGACCGTCGGCGCTATCAACAAGAAGGATGTCAACAATCTCTACAAGGACAGCGAGAAGACCGGCGGCGAGCGGCCGATCGACCTGATCCGCGCCACGCGACCGATCCTCATCGTCGACGAACCGCAGAGCGTGGATGGCGGTCTTTCTGGAGCAGGCAAGAGCGCGCTCGGCGAAATGAATCCTTTGTGCACCCTGCGCTATTCGGCAACGCATGTCGACAAGCACCACATGGTTTTCCGACTGGACGCGGTGGACGCGTATGAGCGGAAGCTGGTGAAGCAGATCGAAGTGGCCTCGCTCGAGGTGCAGGGTGGCCACAACAAGGCCTATGTCCGCTTCATTGAAAGCCGCAGCAGAGGCGGCACGGTAGAGGCAAAAGTCGAACTGGACGTTCTTCGTGGGAAAACGGTGCACCGCGTCGAGCAATGGGTGCAGGATGGAGTCTCCCTGGAGGAACTGACCGGCCGCGCCATCTACGCGGACTGCCGGATCGGCGAGATCCGTGCCGCTCGGGGTGGTCAACTGCTCGAGGTGAAGCTTCCCAATATCGAATCCTTTCTGCAGCCGGGGCAGGCCGTCGGCGACGTGGACGAGGACGGCCTGAAGCGCCTAATGATCCGCCGGACGATTCACGAGCATCTGGAGAAGGAAAAGCGTCTGGCTCCGCTTGGCGTCAAGGTCCTGAGTCTCTTCTTCATTGACGCGGTCGACCGCTACCGTTCGTACGATGAAGGCGGCAACGCGGTTAAGGGCGCGTACGCGCTGATGTTCGAGGAGGAGTACCGCCGGGCGGCGAAGCTCCCGGAATTCGGCAGCCTGTTCAAAGAGGTCGACATGACCTCCGAAGCGGAGGAAGTGCACGACGGCTATTTCTCCATCGACAAGGCCCGCCGCTGGACCGACACGGCGGACAACAACCAGGCCGGGCGCGACAATGCCGAACGCGCCTACAACCTAATCATGAGGGACAAGGAGAAGCTGCTTGGTTTCGGCTCCAAGCTGAAGTTCATCTTTTCCCATTCGGCGCTCAAGGAGGGCTGGGACAACCCCAACGTCTTCCAGATCTGCGCATTGCGCGAAATCGGCACCGAGCGGGAGCGTCGCCAGACCATTGGCCGCGGACTGCGGCTCTGCGTCAACCAGCAGGGCGAGCGTCTGCGTGGATTCGAGATCAACACGCTGACAGTCATCGCGACCGAAAGCTATGAGGATTTCGCGGAGAACTTGCAGAAGGAGATCGAACGGGACACCGGCATCAGGTTCGGCATCGTGGAGAAGCATCAGTTCGCCGCGATCCCCATCGTCAAGGAAGACGGTTCCACCGGAATGCTGGGATTCGAGGCGTCCACGGCCATCTTCGAACACCTCAGGACGCAAGGTTTCGTGGACGGAAAGGGCAAGGTGCAGGATTCGTTGCGGACCGCGCTGAGCACGGGAACCTTCGAACTGCCGTCCGACCTTGACCCACACCTGAATGCGGTCCGCGACATGCTGAAGAAGGTGGCGGGCAAGCTGGATATCAAGAACGCGGACGAACGGGTTGTCGTGAAAACGAGGCAGGCCGTGCTCGAGAGTGCCGAATTCCAGGACCTCTGGAATCGCATCAAGCACAAGACCACTTACCGGGTTCATTTCGATAACGAGAAGCTGATTGCCGATTGCGCCAAGGCTATCGCGGACGGCCCTCCGGTTTCGAAGGCCCGCGTCCGAATCAGGAAAGCGGATCTGTTGATCGGCCAGGGTGGCGTCGCCGCAAAGGAGCAGGCGGCGGATAGCGGCGCCATTATCACCATCGATGAGGGTGACATCGTTCTTCCGGACGTGTTGACGGACCTCCAGGACCGCACCCAACTGACTAGGCGAAGCCTTGTTCGGATACTCACGGAATGTGGCCGGCTCAACGATTTCAAGCGCAACCCGCAAGCCTTCATCGAGATCGCCGGTGAAGTCATAAACCGCGCCAAGCGACTAGCTGTCGTGGACGGCATCAAATATCAGCGGGTCGGCGATGACGCATACTATGCCCAGGAACTATTCGAGCAGGAAGAACTGACGGGCTACCTGCGCAACATGCTCAAGAATACGACCAAGTCCGTCGTTGAGCATGTAGTCTATGACTCCGGCGTCGAGCGTACCTTCGCCGAGCAGCTCGAGCGAAACCAATCGGTGAAGGTTTACGCCAAGCTCCCAGGATGGTTTCGAGTGCCGACGCCGCTGGGAACCTACAATCCCGATTGGGCGGTTCTCATCGAGGTTGAAGGCGAGGAGCGGTTGTATTTCGTGGTGGAAACTAAGGACAGCCTTTTCACCGACGACCTACGAGACATCGAGGCCGCCAAGATCGCGTGCGGAGCAGCGCACTTCAAGGCGCTGACGACGAATTCGAATCCTGTGCGGTACGTCCAGGCTTCGAAACTGGAAGATGTGCTCGCCCATACGTAGCGACGGGTGCGATTGGCTTGAACGACCGGCGTGCGGGGGAAGGCCTCTGCTGGCGGGATCTGGATCATCGGTCGTGGAGTCTCGGCCGTCGATGATGTCGGGCGGTCAATGGATATTGATAGCCTCCTTGGAGGCTCCATAGATTCGTCTCCGCCAAGGATTCGATTTCAAAGTTCATGAGCGATAGGCGCGCCGCATGTGGAGGCGCGCCGAATGCCTAATCACTGATCCCGCTCCCCGGAACCGGCATAGGCTCTCCAGCAATCCAATAGCCATCGCCGACGTTGACGAACTCCGGAGAGCTCCACATGACCTTTGCTACCCGCTTGATCGGCACCTTGGCATCGATCTCGATGCCGGCGCGGGTCAACCGATCGAGAATCTCTGATCGGGTTAAGGGGTGGCCGGCCTCTTTGAGTTCATGCCGGACAAACGATCTAATAATGCTGGCCGCGCTGCCCTCCCGTTCCTTGTACGGCCTCCGAGGTGGCTTTCTCGGTGTTGAGCCACGCGACCGCTCTCCAGCCTGTAGTGCTTGCCGGATGGGCTGATAAGCGGGCTTCTGCTTACGCAGTGAACGCAGTGCGTCCTTCAGACGAGCAAGGTCCGTCGTACCACGGCGTACATCGTCCTCGCAGGCTGCGATGGCCGCTACGAGTTGTTCCTCGACTTTCTTTACCGCCATGCCTGTGGCTTCTGCGATAGGATCTACGCGGACTGGACCTTCTCCTTCCCTCACTTTTGCTCTCCATCCAGATTCCGTTGACAAGACTCTCGAATCAGTCTCCATATTTGGGTCGCGCACCAGCTGCGTAGCGGTGTGAAGTGCTGGTACCGCGTTTAAGCGTGAACCTCAGGACGACAGACCGGTGGGAGCCATTTTTCTTCAGTAGCACTGAGTGCGAATCCTTCAAAGGATTCCCTTATGCGGGTTTCGGTAATTCCCGGACACGGATTTCAGTAAACCCCGGACAGTGATTT
>ERZ778017.2870-NODE-2870-length-13129-cov-8.334175_pt1 | contig 13129 bp, 10 predicted proteins | sample MGYA00375747_ERZ778017 | MGnify/ENA primary metagenome ERZ778017 (study PRJEB29350, sample SAMN05509838) | bioreactor metagenome | biome: bioreactor; material: wastewater | place: South Africa: University of Cape Town | collected 2014-03-17 ... | reverse complement strand
CGATCTTCATCCTGCCGCCGTCGATGAAGGAACTGAAGGCGCGGCTGAAGCGGCGTGCCGAGGACCAGGAAGCGGCGATCGAGACCCGGCTGAAGAATGCGCGCGCCGAGATCGAGCATTGGACGGAATACGATTTCGTCGTCCTCAACGACGACCTCGACCGCGCCTTCGGCGAGGTGCGCTCGATCGTCGCCGCCGAACGGCTGCGCCGCGACAGGCGGCCGGGCCTGTTCGATTTCGTCTCCGGCCTGCTGGACGAAAAGACCGAGTAGGCCGGCCTTCTCAGAAGCCGAGCATCGACCGCAGCGGGTTTGCCGGATCGGCCATCAGCTTTACCGCCAGCGCCACGCACACCCCGACTAGGAGCGGCTTGATCAGCCGGGCGCCGTTGCGGATGGCGAAGTGCGCCCCGGCGCGCGCGCCGAGGAATTGGGCGGCCCCCATCACCAGCCCGACCTTCCAGATGACGGCGCCGACGGCCACGAAGACGATGAAGCTGCCGAGGTTGGAGGAAAGGTTCAGAAGCTTGGTATGGGCGGTCGCCTTCAGCATGCCGTAGCCGGCGAGCGAGACATAGGCGAGCATGTAGAAGGAGCCGGCGCCCGGCCCGAAAATGCCGTCGTAGAACCCGATGGAGGAGGCGGCCAGCAGGCCGAACAGTAAGGGCGACAGGCGCCGCGCGCGGTCGATGTCGCCGATATTGGGCTTGACGGCGAAAAACAGGGCGATGACGATCAGGACGACGGGCAGCGCGGCGCTCAGCACCGCACCTGGCACGACCGTCGCGGCCAGCGCGCCGATCGCGCTGCCGCCGAACGCCATCAGCGCCGACGGCAGTTGCCGCAGCGGATCGACATGGCCTTTCGCGGCGTAGGCGAGCGTGGCCGAGCCGGATCCGAACAGGCTTTGCAGCTTGTTGGTGCCGAGCGCCTCGACCGGCGAGAGGCCGGCAAGAAGCAGGGTCGGCACGGTGATCAGCCCACCGCCGCCGGCGATCGCATCGATGAAGCCCGCGATGAAGCCGGCAATCGCGAGCATGGCGATGGTTTCAAGGGCAAGGTCTAGCATGACGGCTGGAAAATCCGGAAGGCGAACCGCGTTCGACCACAAGCGGAAGCGTTGCGCAAGGCCGATCTGGATGCGTCAGTCTTGCTCGCCGAGCCGGGCTGCGAGGGCGCGGCCGAGGTCGGGCGCGGCACCGACCAGCGCCTTCGCCGCCTCGGATCGCGGATGGTCGAGCACGTCGCTTGTCCTTCCGCGCTCGACGATCCTGCCTTCGTGCATCACCATCACCTCGTCGGTGATGGCGCGCGCGACCGTGAGGTCGTGGGTGATGAACAGGATGGCGATGCCGAGCCGGCCGTTGAGGTCGGCGAACAGGTCGAGGATCTGGGCGCGGATCGACACGTCGAGCGCCGACACCGGCTCGTCGGCGATCACCAGCTTCGGGCGGGTGATGATGGCGCGCGCGATCGACAGCCGCTGGCGCTGGCCGCCGGAAAACTCGTGCGCATATTTGTCCATGTCGGATTGCGACAGTCCAACCTCGGCGAGCGCCTCGGCGACCAGGTCCCGGCGTTCGGCCGGCGACGGCTTCTTTTCCAGCACGTGCAGCGGCTCGGCCACCAGCCGTTCGGCCTTATGGCGCGGATCGAAGGAGCCGTAAGGGTCCTGGAACACCACCTGCATGTTGCGGCGCGCCGGCTTCAGTTCCGCCTCGCTGCGGCCGGTGACGGTACGGCCGAGGAAGCTGATTTCACCGGCGCTCGGCCTGTCCAGCGCCAGGATAAGGCGCGCCAGCGTCGATTTCCCGCAGCCGGAGCGACCGACCAGCGCCATCGACCGGCCGGCCTGCATGGAAAAGGAAACGTCGTCGACGGCGCGGGTGGGCGCTTCGCGGCTGAACAGGGAGGTGCGTCGGCCGGGATAGAGGCGCGACACGGATTGGACGGACAGGAGAGGGGAGGCGTCTTTTATGGAAGCAGAGCGGTCGTGGCTGCGTTCACCCCCACCCCTGACCCCTCCCCACAAGGAGGAGGGGGATGTGGGTAGCGCTTCGTTCCTCTCCCCCTTGTGGGGAGGGGTCAGGGGTGGGGGTAAGTCCGCCTCCGTTCCCGCCTGCCTTCGAGCCGGCACATGCATCGACGCCTGCGCCAGTTGGCGCGTGTAGGGGTGGACCTGTTCGGAAAGCACGCGCGCGGTGTCGCCCGTCTCCAGGACCTCGCCATGGCGCAGGATGGCGATGCGGTCCGCCATCTCGGTGACGACGGCGAGGTCGTGCGAGATCAGGAGCAGGCCCATGCGGTTTTCGGTGACGAGATCGCGCAGGAGATCGAGGATTTGCGCCTGCAACACCACGTCGAGCGCGGTCGTCGGCTCGTCGGCGATCAAAAGCTTCGGGTCGAGCGCGCAGGCGATGGCGATGACGACGCGCTGGCGTTGCCCGCCCGACAACTCGTGCGGATAGCGCGCCAGCGGGAACTTTTGCGGCGGCAGGCCGACGCGGTCGAGAATCCTTGCCGCCCGCTCCTCTGCTTCGGCGCGGCTTGCCCGCAAGTGCCAGCGAATGCCTTCGGCGACCTGCTCGCCGATGGTCTTGACCGGGTTCAGCGCCGTCATCGGCTCCTGGAACACCATGCCGACGGCGTCGCCGCGAAGCGCGCACATCTTCTCCTCGCTCGCATCGAGAATGTCGATGCCGTCGAAAATCACGCGGCCGCTGGCCCGGGCGGCGCCGGGCAGAAGCTGCATCACCGTCAGCGCCGTCATCGACTTGCCGGAGCCGCTCTCGCCCACCAGCCCCAGTATTTCGCCGGGGCCGACGGAGAGGTTGACCTCGTGCAGGATCGGCGTTTCGCCGATCGAGAGCGACAGGTTCTCGATGTCGAGCAGGCTCATCGTCGCCGCCTCACTTTGGGGTCGAGGATGTCGGCAAGCCCGTCGCCGAGAAGGTTCAGCCCGAGCACGGTGACGACGATGGCCATGCCGGGGAAGATCGCCATCCACGGCGCGATGGCCATTTTCGTCTGTGCGTCGAACAGCATGCGGCCCCAGCTCGGCATCGGTGGCTGCGCGCCGAGGCCGAGATAGGAAAGGCCGGCTTCGGCCAATATGCCGAGCGCGAACTGGATGGTGCCCTGCACCAGGATGAGCGTGGCGATGTTGGGCAGGATGTGTTCGAGCGTGATCGCCGTGCCGCCCTTGCCGGCGGCGCGCGCGGCGAGGATGTATTCGCGCGGCCAGACGGCAAGGCCGCCGGCGCGCGCCACGCGCGCGAACACCGGGATGTTGAAGATGCCGATGGCGACGATGGCGTTGAGCGCGCCCGGTCCGAAGATGGCGGTGATCATGATCGCCGAAAGCAGGGCGGGAAAGGCGAACACGAGATCGTTGAGCCGCATCAAGGCTTCGTCGATGAAGCCGCCGCGCGCCGCCGCCCAAAGGCCGAGCGGCACGCCGGCCCCCATGCCGATGCCGACCGCCACCAGCGCTACGGCGATGGAGTTTCGCGAGCCGACCATGACCATGGACAGGATATCGCGGCCGAAATGGTCGGTGCCGAACCAGTGCGCGGGCGAGGGCGCCTGCGTCTTGTCGGCGATGACCAGTTTCGTCACGTCGTAGGGCGTCCACAGGTAGGAGGCGAGCGCCATCGCCGCCACCAGCGCGGTTATGAGGAAGCCGGCGAGGAACGAGCGGTTGGAAAAGGCGCCGCTCATGACCGGCCCCGCAGGCGCGGGTCGAGCACCGCATAGGAAAGATCGACCACGAGGTTGACGACGATGACGGTGGCAACCAGCAGCATCACCACGCTCTCGACCACGATTAGGTCGCGCTGGGTGATGGCCTGGAACAAAAGCCGGCCGAGGCCGGGCAGGTAGAAGACGTTCTCGATGATGATGGTGCCGGCGAGCAGGAAGGAGAATTGCAGGCCCATGATGGTGACGACCGGGATCATGGCGTTGCGCAGCGCATGCCGCCACAGCACGATGCGCCACGGCATGCCCTTGGCGCGGGCGGTGCGGATGTAGTCCTCGGAAAGCACCTCGACCAGCGCCGAGCGCGCCACGCGCGCAAGGATCGCCGCCTGCGGCAGGGCGAGCGCGATGGCCGGCAGGATCAGCGCCTTCAGGCCCGGCCACAGGCCTGTGCTCCAGCCAGGAAAGCCACCGGCCGGCACCAGCTTCAGCCATACCGCGAACAGGTAGATCAGGATCAGCGCGAACCAGAAATTCGGGATCGCGACGCCGATCTGCGCGCCGCCCATGGCGATCGCGTCGCCGGCCTTGCCGCGCCGGCTCGCCGCGTAAAGGCCGACCGGCAGGGCGATGGCGGCCGCCAGCGCCAGCGCCATCAGCGCCAGCGGCAGCGAGACGGCGGTACGCTCCCTGACCAGGTCGAGGACGGGCACCGAATAGGTGTAGGAGCGGCCGAAATCGAGCGCGAGCAACCCGCCCGCCCAAGTGAGATAGCGCATGACGACCGGGGCGTTGAGGCCCATTTGCTCGCGCAGCAGCTCCACCTGGTCGGCGCTGGCGTTCATGCCCAGCATCAGCCGCGCCGGATCGCCGGGAACGACTTCCAGCACCGCGAACACCACCATGGAAGCCAGCGCCAGCGTGGCGGCGGCGACGGCGAGACGCTTGGCGAGGTAGAGGGTCATGGACAGGATACGGGCATGCAGGCCGTGCGCCCCATTGCACCCCCCTCTGGCCTGCCGGCCATCTCCCCCTCAAGGGGGGAGATCAACTGTGTCGCCGGCGGCGCTCTTTTCTGCGGCATTGGCGATTGGCACCGCCGGCCACGTCGAGTGATCTCCCCCATTGAGGGGGAGATGGCCGGCAGGCCAGAGGGGGGTGCAATGGGGCGCAAGCCTTTCAGTCCGCCCACCGCACGTTGGTGAGGTCGTTGGCCTGGATCGGGGCGTTTTTCCACAACCCTTCCAGTTTTGCGTCCCAGACGCCGACCTTTGGCAGTTCGAACAGGAAGCCGACGACCGCATCGTCGGCGAGGATTTTCTGCGCCTCGCCCAGCAGCTTGTCGCGCCTGGCTTCGTCCGAGGTCAGGTTCAGTTCTTCGATCACCTTGTCGAAGGCCGGATTGTCGTAGTTGAAATAGTAGTCCTTGCGCGAATAGATATCGATATCGTTCGGCTCGGTATGGGAAACGATGGTCAGGTCGTAGTCCTTGCGGGTGAAGACCTGGTCCAGCCATTGCGCCCACTCGACCGGAATGATCTCGAGGTCGATGCCGACGTCGCGCAGTTGCGAGGCGACGATCTCGCCGCCGAGGCGCGCATAGTCGGGGGGCGGCAGCTTCAGCGTCGCCTTGATGCCGCCCTCGAAACCGGCCTCCTTCAACAGCTCCTTCGCCTTGGCCGGATCGTGCGGATATTCGCCGGTGAGGTCGACATAGGCCTTGCTTGCCGGCGACATATGCGAGCCGATCGGGATGCCGAGGCCGCCGACGGCGCCGTCGATGATCGCCTGCCGGTCGAGCGCATAGGAAATCGCCTGCCTGACCTTGAGGTTGTCGAAGGGCGGCTTCTTGTTGTTCATGGCAAGGATGGTCTCGCCCTCGGTCGAGCCCACCACCACCTTGAGGGCGGCGTTGCCCTCGACCTGCGACACCGCGTCCGGCGGGAAGAACGGGAAGGCCTGCACGTCGCCCGAAAGCAGCGCGGGCACCTGCGCCGCGGCATCCGGGATGATGCGGAACTCGGCCTTGTCGAGGAACACCGGTTCGCCCCAGTAACCGTCGGACCTGACCAGCGTGATCGCCGAGCCCTTGGCCCAGTTCCGGAACCGGAACGGCCCGGTGCCGACCGGCTTTTCCTTGTTGGTGGCTGCCGATTCGGGCGCCACCATCACTGCGTCGCCCCAGCCCATATTATAGAGGAAGGAGCCTTGCGGGTGCTTTAGCGTCACCTTGACGGTGGCCGGATCGACCACCTCGACCGTGTCGATGGCGGCAAACAGGCCCTTCTGCGCGTTGACGGAATCGTCGCTACGGGCACGATCGAGCGAGAATTTCACGTCCTCGGCGTCGAAGTCGGTGCCGTCGTGGAATTTCACGCCGGTATGCAGCTTGAACGTATAGACCTTGCCGTCGTCGGAAACCGTCCAGCTTTCGGCAAGGGCGGGCTCGACCTCGCCGTTGGGGCCGATCCGCGTCAGCCCCTCGAAGACGTTGGCGTAGACCACCTCGTCGATGGCCGCGGCGGCGCCGGCGGTAGGGTCGAGGTGCGGCGGCTCCAAAACGACGCCCAGTACGAGGTCGGTGCGGGCCGCCGTGGCCGCGCCCGACGCCAGCCCCAGGACCGCGGCCGCGACAAGGGTCTTCCCAAGGGTCTTCCATGGTTTCATCGGTCGTCTTCCCGGTGGTCAGGCTGGGTGAGAGAGTTCGAGCCGGGATAGAAGCGTGAAAGCAGGGCGGAGTAAACCGGCGTTCCTTCAAATTTTACAAGGCCGGGTGGCCAGTTTTTCAAGCCTTGCGCTGTAGGAAAGGCGGGCCTGTTTCAAAAAAGGAAGAATGATGGGAAACTGTCGCCAGGCAAACGAGGGGTTTGATCTCATGAAAAAGACCATGCTCATGGCAACCATGCTGGCCGCGCTTTGTTTTGGTGTTCCGCAGGCCGGCGCGGCAAGCCTCGTCGCGCGCATCGACGTCGGCTCGCAGACGATGACGGTGTCGAAGAGCGGACAGGTGCTTTACAGGTGGAAGGTATCGACCGCCCGCAAGGGTTACGTCACGCCGCGCGGCACCTACCGGCCGCAGCGCCTGCACCGCATGTGGTACTCGCGCAAATACGAGATGTCGCCGATGCCGTACTCCGTATTCTACCATGGCGGCTATGCCATCCACGGCACCAACGCGGTGAAGCGGCTGGGCACGCCGGCCTCGCATGGCTGCGTGCGGCTGCACACGGCCAACGCGGCCAGGTTCTATGCGCTGGTCAAGGAAGCGGGACCGGCCAACACCAGGATCGTCGTCACCAACTAGGGTCAAGACCCTGGGTCGCGGCGGCCGGTGGTGGGCAGGCACGGCATGCCAATGCTCGACAAGGCCGGCCGTGCGCATGAAATTTGCTGTCAAATGCCTTGAAAAAGCATTTCTTTTCCTTGCCCGCCCCGATAGGACTCAAAGGCTGAGGAGCGGTGTCGATGAGTCCCAGACAGCGGGTCTCGCTTTGCGAGCCCATTGCCGATGAGGTCCGCAAGACCACGTGCTACATGTGCGCCTGCCGTTGCGGCATCAACGTCCACATCAGGGACGGCAGGATCCGCTACATCGAGGGCAATCGCGACCATCCCGTAAACAAGGGCGTCCTGTGCGCCAAGGGCTCGGCCGGCATCATGCAGCATTATGCGCCGGCAAGGCTGAACGCGCCGCTGAAGCGGGTGGGGCCGCGCGGGTCGGGCCGGTTCGAGGAAATCTCGTGGGACGAGGCGCTTGCCGTCGCCACCGAATGGCTGGGTGCGGTGCGCGCGGACGATCCGAAGAAGCTCGCCTTCTTCACCGGGCGCGACCAGTCGCAATCGCTGACCGGCTGGTGGGCGCAGCAATACGGCACGCCGAACTATGCCGCGCATGGCGGCTTCTGCTCGGTCAACATGGCGGCGGCCGGCATCATGACCATCGGCGGCGCCTTCTGGGAGTTCGGTGCGCCGGACTGGGAGCGCACCAAGCTGTTCGTGATGTTCGGCGTTGCCGAGGACCACGATTCCAACCCGATCAAGATGGGCATCGCCCGGCTGAAGAAGCGCGGCGCCCGCTTCGTCTCCGTCAACCCGGTCCGGACCGGCTATTCGGCGGTCGCCGACAACTGGATCGGCATCCGGCCCGGCACCGACGGGCTGTTGATCCTGTCGGTCGTCCATGAACTGCTCAAGGCGCGCAGGATCGACGTCGATTATCTGGTGCGCTACACCAACGCGCCGTGGCTGGTAATCGATGCGCCGCAAACTGCCGATCACGGCCTGTTCGCGCGCGACGGCGAGGGCCGGGAACTTGTTTACGAGACGGTCACGGAACGGCCCGTCGCCGCCGGCACCAAGGGCGCGCGGCCGGCGCTGTCGGGGCGCGTGGAGCTTGCGGACGGCCGCTTCGCCGTGCCGTCGTTCCAGTTGCTCGCCGAAAAATATCTCGACGAAAAATATGCGCCGGAAAAGGTGGCGGGCGAGACCGGTGTGGCCGCCGAAACCATTCGCGGCCTGGCGGCCGAGATCGCGCGCGTCGCCTTCGACGAGGCGATCACGATCGAGCAGCCTTGGACCGACGTTCACGGCGAGCGCCACCAGACCTATGTCGGGCGGCCGGTGTCGTTCCATGCCATGCGCGGCCTTTCCGCTCACTCCAACGGCTTCCAGACCACGCGCGCCCTGCACCTGTTGCAGGTGCTGATCGGCGCCGTCGACTGCCCCGGCGGCTTCCGCTTCGAGCCGCCGTACCCCAAGCCGCTGTCGGCGCACCCGGTGCCGCACGGCCTGCCTGGGCACTATGGCCCGAACCGGCCGCTTGACGGCCCGCATCTCGGTTTCCCGCGCGGCCCGGAGGATTTGCTGGTCGACGACGAGGGCCGGGCGGCGCGCATCGACAAGGCGTTTTCGTGGGATGCGCCGATTGCCGCGCACGGCATGATGCACATGGTGATCGCCAACGCGCATGCCGGCGATCCTTATCCGATCGACGTCCTGTTCATGTACATGGCCAACATGGCCTGGAACTCGTCCATGAATACCGCCGGCACCATAAAAATGCTGGAGGACAAGGACCCGGCCAGCGGCGAATACCGCATCCCGAAGATCATCTACTGCGACGCCTACGCCTCGGAGATGGTCGCCTATGCCGACCTCGTCCTGCCCGACACCACCTATCTGGAGCGCCACGACTGCATTTCCATGCTCGACCGGCCGATCTCCGAGCCGGATGCCGTGCAGGATGCGATCCGCTGGCCGGTGGTGGAGCCGGACCGCGACGTGCGCGGCTTCCAGACCGCGCTCATCGACCTTGGCGCGCGGCTCGGCCTGCCGGGCTTCGTCGGCGACGACGGCAAGGCGCTCTACAAGGATTACGCCGACTATATCGTGCGCCACGAACGGCGGCCGGGCATCGGGCCGCTGGCCGGCTTTCGCGGCCAGCACGGCAAGGATGCAGGCAGGGGCGCGCCCAACCCCGACCAGTTGCGGCGCTATATCGAGAACGGCTCGTTCTTTTCCGCGCATATCCCGCTGGAGGCGCAGTTCTTCAAGCACGCCAACCAAGCCTATCAGGACTTTGCCGTGCGCATGGGCTTCTTCGATACGCCGCAGCCGGTGACGTTCCAGCTTTATCAGGAGACGTTGCAGAAATTCCGCCTGTCGGCGCAAGGGCTGCGCGAGCCGGCCGCGCCGCGGACGCATGCCGAACGCATCGAGGCCGCGTTCGATCCTTTGCCGGACTGGTACGAGCCGCTCGGCGCGGCGCTGGTCGACCGGAAGGAATATCCCTACCATGCAGTCACCCAGCGGCCGCCGGCGATGTACCATTCATGGGGGTCGATGAACGCGTGGCTGCGCCAGATCCATACGGAAAACCCGCTCTACGTGCCCGGGCCGGTCTGCGACGAGCTGGGGCTTGCGGACGGTGACTGGGCGTGGGTGGCCTCGCACCACGGCCGCATCAGGGTTCGGGTGGCGCGCATGGAGGCGGTCAATCCGAGCACCGTGTGGACGTGGAACGCCATCGGCAAGCGCAAGGGCTCGTGGGGCCTTTCCGGCGAGGCGCCGGAAGCCACGAAAGGCTTTCTGATGAACCACTTGATCCACGAGCTTCTACCATTGCGGAAGGACGGGTCGCGCTGGTCGAATTCCGATCCGGTGACGGGGCAGGCGGCGTGGTACGACCTTCGGGTGGCCATCGAAAAGGCGGACGGCGAGGGCAGCGAACCGCAGTTCCCGCAAATCGCGCAACCGGGCAGGCCGGCTCCGCAGCCGGCGGTGCTGCGCTACGGGCAGGAGTGGACGAAATGACCAGTCTGCCTTCCCTGCCCACGCCGAAGAAGCTCGGCCTCGTCATCGATCTCGATGTCTGCGTCGGTTGCCATGCCTGCGTGGTCAACTGCAAGGAGTGGAACACCGGCGGCTATGGTGCGGCGCTGTCGGACCAGGACCCTTATGGCGCCGAGGTTTCGGGTGCGTGGCTGAACCGCGTGCATACCTTCGAGGTGGTGCCGGGAGGCGGCGAGGTGGTGGGCGAGGCGGGCGATGCGCGCATCGTGCATTTTCCGAAATCCTGCCTGCACTGCGAGGACGCTCCTTGCGTCACCGTGTGCCCGACCGGGGCGTCCTACAAGCGCGCCGACGACGGCATCGTGCTGGTGGACGAGGCCATGTGCATCGGCTGCGGACTATGCGCCTGGGCGTGCCCCTACGGCGCGCGCGAGATGGACCTTGCCGCCGGCGTGATGAAGAAATGCACGCTGTGCATCGACCGCATCTACAACGAAACCCTGGAGGAGACGGACCGGCAGCCGGCCTGCGTGCGCACCTGCCCGGCCAATGCGCGGCATTTCGGCGATCTGGCCGACCCGCAATCGGCGGTGTCGGTCATGGTGGCCGAGCGCGGCGGCGTCGACCTGATGCCGGAGCAGGGCACGCGCCCGGTCAACAAATACCTGCCGCCGCGGGCGCGGACGCCGCTCGCCGAAAGCGCCGGCAGCTTGCCGGCCGAGGACACGGCCGGCGCCACCGGCCTGTTCGCCTGGCTGGACAAGATGCTGGACCGGGTTTGAGCCGCGATGCATCCGGCCCCTTCCATCATCGTCTTCACGACGCTTTCCGGTCTCGGATACGGCCTGGCGGCAGTGCTCGGCCTCGGCCTGCTCGATCCGGCGGCATCAGCGACCAAGGTCGCGCATGTCGCGGCGCTGGCGCTGATTTCCGGCGGGCTGATGTCCTCGACGCTTCATCTCGGCAATCCGCAGCGCGCGTGGCGGGCGCTGTCGCAGTGGCGCTCGAGTTGGCTGTCGCGCGAGGGGGTGATGGCGATCCTGACCTTCGTGCCGCTGCTCGTCTCGGCGTGGGCGTCGGTATTCGAGGACCGCTATCTGCCGACCGTCGGCATCGTCGGCACGGTGCTATGCATGGTGACGGTCTATTGCACGGCGATGATCTACGCCTCGCTGCGATCCGTGCAGGCGTGGCATACGAAGCTGACGCCGCTCTGCTACCGGCTGTTTTCCATCGCCGGCGGCTTTACCGCCGCCAGCGTCTTCGGCTTTTGCGGCGGCGGCAACGGCTTCGCGCTGTGCCTGCTTTCCGCGGTCTTCCTGCTCGCCGCGTGGGTGGCCAAGGTTTTCTGGCGCAGGAACATGCTGGAGGCAGCCCCGCTTTCGACCCCGGAAAGCGCGACCGGGCTCGGCGGCATCGGCCGGGTGCGGCTGCTGGAGCGGCCGCACGGCACCGAAAACTACCTGACCAGTGAGATGGGGGTCAAGGTCGCGCGCAAGCACGCCGCCAAGCTGTGGAAGCTTGCTTTCGTCGCGGGCGGCGCGGTGCCGGGGGTACTGATGCTGTCGTTGATGCCGATCGGCGGCAGCCTCGGTCCCGTTGCCGCGCTCCTCGCCGGGCTTGCGCTTTTGTCGCATATGCTCGGCATGTTGGCGGAACGCTGGCTGTTCTTCGCCGAAGCGCGGCATGCGGTAATGAACTACTACGACGGCTGACCCCGGCGAGGGCCGCTCAGCCATTCTCGCGGAGCTTGCGCGGCCGGCCGCTGATCAGCCAGCGCTTGTGGAACCACATCCACTGGCCGGGGTCCTCGCGCACCCAGCGCTCGACGGTGTCGGCGAGTAGCTGGACGGTCGCCCTGACGTCGACATTGCCCGAAGCGTCGCGCGGTAGGGCGAGCCGGTCCTCGATCTCCAGCCGGAAGCGGTTTCCCGGAAGCCTTATGCAGCGCGCCGGGTAGACGTCGCAGTCGAAGTGGCGGGCGAGCATGCCGAGCACCGGGTTGCTGCGGCACGGGCGGCCGAAGAACATCGTTTCCACGCCGCGCGAGAACTTCTGGTCGACCAGGATGCCGACATTGCCGCCCTGGTCGAGGATGCTGGCGAGCGCGAACGACGCCCCCGTCGAGGAGGGTTGCAGGTTGCCCATGCTCGCGCTGCGCGTCGACTGGATGTACTCGGCGAGATAGGGATTGTTGGGCGGGCGAAACAGCGCGGTGATGTTCATGCCGAAGGTGGCGGCGGCCACCGGCAAGAGCTCGAAATTGCCGAGATGGCCGGTGAACAGGATATGCGGCTTTTCCTCGCCGGCGATGCGCGCGAAATGCTCGCCGCCCTTGACCTCGATGCGGCCGGGTTCGGTCGCGTTCGGGTCATAGTCGAAAAGCTGGTCTAGGAAGACGTATTCGGCGGCGAGGCGTGCCATGTTGCCCCACATGTCGGAGGCGATCCGCTCGATCTCGGCGGCGCTCTTTTCCGGGTAGGCCCTGCGCAGGTTGTCGAGCGCCACGCGGTGGCGGCCGAACAGCGGGCCGATGCGGCGCGCCGTGCGGTCGGCGAAATCGAGCGCGGTGTCCGGCGGCAGGCGGCGCAGCAGGGCCATCGCCGCCATCGCGACGCGGGCGATGAGCCAGTAGTTCAGCTTGCGAGCCTTGAGGAAAAGGCTGGACCGCAGGCCTCGCCTCGAAGATATGCGGCGTCGCCGTGCCAATGCCGCTCAGCCTATCCGCAGGATGATCTTGCCGAACACGTCGCGGCTTTCCATGCGCTTCAGCGCCGTATCGATGCCGTCGAAGCCGATCTCGGTGTCGATGACCGGGCGGACCAGCCCGGCCGCCATCTTCTGCATGGCGTTCGCCATGTTCTCCATGCGGCAGCCGAAGGAGCCGAAGAGCTTCAGTTGCTGCTGGAAAAGCTGCATCAGGTTGACCTGCGCCGACACGCCCGAGGTCGAGCCGCAGGTGACCAGCCGCCCGCCGCGCCTCAGCGCAAGCATCGAGCCGGCGAAGGTATCGGCGCCGACATGCTCGAACACGACGTCGACGCCTCTTTTCCTGGTCAGCTTGCGGGTGACGCCCTCGAACCGATCCTCGCGGTAGTTGATGACGTGGTCGGCGCCGAGCGCCTTCGCCTTCTCGATCT
>ERZ778017.2869-NODE-2869-length-13130-cov-4.119694_pt1 | contig 13130 bp, 9 predicted proteins | sample MGYA00375747_ERZ778017 | MGnify/ENA primary metagenome ERZ778017 (study PRJEB29350, sample SAMN05509838) | bioreactor metagenome | biome: bioreactor; material: wastewater | place: South Africa: University of Cape Town | collected 2014-03-17 ... | reverse complement strand
TGCTAATAACGCCAAGATCAGCAGTTCGATCCTGCTAGGGACCATTCTTTTTTTATTTTTGACACATTCTACTGTCCCATTAGAAATACTACAACTCTACAATAAGGATAAAGTCATTCATTGTCATTAAGCTTTGGTTATAGATTGAACCTTCGTAATTTGATATTGCCAATAGTTTTTTCTTATTGGGTCAAAAATTGTTCCTAACAAATTATAAACTTCAATTGAATCGTCATACTTCTTCTCAAGTAAATATATCTGACCCAAGACCTCTAAAGCAAATGTTGATTTAACAGCAATATTTTCGTTATCTTGTGTGATATTCTTCAAATCCACAAATTTGTGAACAAATGACTTCAAGTTAGAATAGTCTAGGCTAAATTTGCTATAGATTCCTCGCAAGTAGTTCCAACTAGAAGGGTTTTGAGGTGACTGTTCAATTGCTGCTTTGGTATATTCAATTTCCTCGTCTACTATTTGTTGGTTCTCTTTATAAGTCGAAATCTGAGAAAACTTGATCATGAACCTGTGAGACCATGCCGAATTGTTTCTGATATCCTTGGCCAAGCAATCATTGACAAACTGTAATTCTTTGGCATCGTTATACAAGGCAAACTTCTCAACTAACCACTTTCTGTATGACCATACATGGTGATTTTTGGCATCGGATTCCAACATCGATTGGATGATGGGAAACTCCCGATGAGGATTGAACTCACCACCGTTGTCGACGATCTTGTTGATCAATAACTGACGGTAGTTCCATATTTGGTAGTTCTTCTCATTCTCAAGTGCAATTTGTTCACACCAATCCAATTCCTCCACAAGGTCCTTCTGTAAATTTACAATTATATCGAACCTATATATCCAGATACTGTAATGAGATGCTAGTAAATCCAACGCATTTTCCGATAACGCCAATGCCCTTTCCGAGTACTCTTTTGCATGCATGAGCGATAATAATGTCCCCATGACGTGTTTGTATTCGTCATCGTAGAGGATTCGACACAACTGGGGCGTTTCTTGATTCAATGGTAAGACTTCGACGTCATCATAATTGTACTTTTCCATGACGTAAACGTAATAAAAACTGAGTAAATACTGCAACAACCAAATACCCTGTCGAATCGCGTTGCTAAATGACCTCAGTAATAGTTTTTGCTGGCTTTGTTCGAATCTTAGATTTAAGACTCGAGAGATGGCTTGATACTATGCAGATTCTATATGATAGTGATAAACTAAGCTATTTCAGAATTGGCTTCGATAGCGACAACTACAATGCTGGTGGTTGCGTACGCAGTAGTCAATGACAAGAACCTGTAGGGAGACTTGTGTATCCGTAGTGAGATTTATTTAGCTGTAGTGAGATTTATTTACCTACTACACTAAGTTCAGAATTGACACAAGTGTAGAATCTGAAACTTTCAATCTTGGAGTACTACAACTAGAGTGTTGCACTTGTTCCAAAACTCCTCCTTATATACTGTCTGTGTATAAGGAGGGTTTCAGGTTGTCTTCACTATTTGCAATGCAATTGCTTCAGAATTGCCCCATCTGGCACTGACAATAGTGTTTGAGAAGTGTAGCAATTTAAAATACTACGACTGAAACAGTCCCAACCAGCCAACACACATTGCATAGCTATCTGAGCACTATGTTACATTCAGCGTGTCTATTGGTGGGCTACAGCTTGCCATGTTTCAGAGATGTGGTGGTCCCCGTTGTAGTACCGGTGGGGCGGCGGTGCGACTACCGCCAGCCCCCAACCGCTGTGGCGGCGATGCCACCATCGGACCGTACCACCACGGAAAGCTCCTATATCCGATAATGCCAAAATCAACCCTAGCAATTTACACTCGAAAATCCTCCATGATTTCGACAAATCAAACGACAGCCTTGTCAGATCTACAGTTGGGGGCATTTTTGGTTGTTTTTGTGCCAATATTGTATTATATTCTATCCAAGTTATTTGTCAATTCGTCGGTTCCTTTATTAACTAGTGTTTTTGTCACCACAAACATGATTTCCCGAACGAATTTGTTTGCAAAACTAGTCACAAGTGTTAACCCACTACTTTCCAAATTGAAAGCCAAACCAAACTCTTTCACTTCATCTTCGGTGTCTGAAACTTTTCTTGGTCTAAATGATGATTTCAAGCTAGAACTATTGTCAGGAATCAGGTCTTTACAGGCATACGAAACCCATTCTAAATCGGCAAACGAACGTCGTCGGAAATTGTTCCGTTTGTTGTCCTGGAGACAACAAAACCTATGTCAAGATGTGGGCTATCTTAATAAATTGAAGTCAATTGACCGTCTAATCGATCTAAACCAGCAAGTTTTAACCCAAGTTGCAGACTTTTCACAAAACTTGTACGGTTTGTCATACAGCGATTTCCAGTATCTAAAAAGCAATTCGCCTGCTAATCAAACTAGCAATTCCAATTACCGTGTGATTGAGGCTTTGGGGCATTTAAAACGGGATTGGTCAGAAAATACTGAAATTAATCCTTTATTATCGTACATTTCCTCCAGTTTAAATAACGTCATTCCAGAGGAAAATCGTGGCGAGACTTGTGTCGTAGTTGCAGGTTCTGGTTTAGGTAGAATTGCCCATGAAGTTGCCAAGGTCGGATTCGGTCATGTCCATGCTGTAGAATATTCCGGTTTAATGCATCTTTGTAACCAGTTCATTTATGCCAATGATAAGCCCATCAATATTTATCCATATGTCCATTCATGTTCAAACTTTGTGGATACCGAGTCTCAGTCAAGGTTTGATACTATAAATCCAATCCAAAAACCAAATAATTTGACACTAAATCTTGATGATTTCCGCTACTTTTCAATTGAAGATAAGTTCAAAAACGTGGTGGTGGTTTCAGCATTTTTTATAGACACGGCGGAGAATTTAATCGACTACTTCGATTCCATGCAAAAACTCACCGCACCATCAAGAAATAATGCTATAGAAAATGGTTATTGGATTAATATAGGACCCTTGAAATACGGTACTGCAGCACAAGCGGAGTTGAATGCCGAAGAAATCGCCAAAATTCGACATAAAATGGGCTGGAACGATATTGACTATAACAACTGCGTTAAACCCGATGAATTGGTAGGCTACATCACCGATAAGGAAAGCTTTTGGCAGGGTTACTACGGGGTTAGCCAATGGACTTCACAAAGAAAAGAGAACAAAGTAAAATTACGGTGTAAATAGGATTCTTTGTTCTATGCGTTTTCTATTTATTAATATACAATTAGTTTTTGGTGATGTCAGTACCCTTGTTGATCTGAATCTTTTTGTCAGTACCACCGCTGATGATACCAATATCTTTGTCCCAACAAACGCTGAAAACCTTTTCGTTTGATTTGGAGTCTTCTCTGGTAATAGTATATAACGACTTGTCAGCTCTCACGTCCCAAACCTTTACAGTTCCGTCATGGGAACCTGATGCAAACATATTTTCATTGTATGGGCATGCTGTTAAAGAAACAACAAAGTTTGTATGGCCAACCAATTTGGTGCTGGTTTGTTCGGTGGTGTTACTTGAGATTCTTGGATCGGATAAATTGATATGACGAGCAGAAGAACCAGTTACCAATAAGTTTTTGGTTGGTAATTGAAGTATAGACAATAACGAGTATCCTGTGGTTCTGGTGTCAACACATTTGGCAGTAAATAAATCCCAAGTCTTGATTGTATGATCTTGAGAAACAGAATAACCAACAGTAGAGTCATTGAAGTCAAAGATGACATCTTCAACAGGCTGAGAATGACTTTCCAATAATGCCAATGGAGACCTACGTCTGATGGTGGAGTCTTGAACTGCCATTTTTCTTCTCTTTTTAGAAGCAGTAGATAAAACATTAGAATCATATTCAAGTGGTTGTATGGCAGTCATTTCCTTATAGTTAGTCGACCAGAACCCAACAACATTATCATACCCTGCTGACAATATACGGCTAGATTTGAATTCAACATCCAATGAAACTACTGGAGCTTTGTGGCCTTCCAAAATTGCTAACGTTTTTCCGTCTTCTGGTTCTTCTACGTCTTCGTCATCTTTAATGCCATCTATGGTAGTTTTCCACAATCTTACTTGTCTATCATTACCAGCTGAAATGATTCTGGTAGGACTGATCCATTTAACTGCTCTTATAGGTGCCGAATGGCCCACGTATTGCTTTTCTACTGTACCTGATAAATTGTATGTTCTGACAATCCCGTCATAGCAACCAGATAAAATCTTTGGTTGAGAGATTGACAAGTTAGAATTAACAACAGAAGCAGATGTTGGGTTGATTGTGTCCATACTTGAAATCCAATCTTCATTATTGAACGAACCTAAGAATGATGGTGGTAATACTGCTCTAGTGTACTCTAAGTTTAAGAATGCTTCGTTGGATAACCCATTTTTTGTCAAGTAATCTTGAATAGATGTACGTAACAACACTCCATCTATAAGAAAATCGAATGGAATTGGTTTAGTTTCGTCAGTTTCATCGTTCTTCCCCAATAAATGATTTACAACTTCTGATAACCCATATCTCTTCAAACTAACTGGCACGTACAAAGGAGTGTCTGATACTTTTAAAGATTCATCTTCTTCCGAGGTAAAGAACCTGATTTTCACTTGAGATTTGTCACCCATCTCTTCTTCGTGTAAGCTGTCTTCGTCCCAGTGTGATAGTGTTGCTAACTTCTCTTTTAGAAAAATTTGGCTCATCGAGATGACATGCACGTGAGTATACACGTGATTAGAGCTGATATGTATACAGTACGTTGTGATACTAGACTTTGGCATTGAGGGTGATTTCTTGGTAGTAAAGTGTACAACATGGTCGTGAACGGAACTTTTCAGGATTTAGATTATTTCTGGTTGTTTCTACTGTGACAGGTTGGTGGATACCTGTACAAAAAAATTGAGTGAAAATCAATGTGTATTTAGAAACGTTAAGGGGTAATTCGATTTGTGCACTAGGGCTTTTTTGCACCCAAACAATTTGATGCTTATGCTCTTTTCACAATTTTCCCAGCAAATCGAATAGACTTAAAGCCACCGTTAACAATATTAAGCTCATCTAGGAATGTTCGTTTCCGAGTTTTTAGAAAACGGGATCTTTTAATTTTGGATACTGTTGATCTAGTGCACATAAACGCACCTGGGTCAGAGATGGACCCGGTGTGGAAAAATACCCTGACAGCTCTTTTGATTCTTAGCCATTTTCGTTTGGTTGTAACGCGTGGCACTGGTAGTGATCTCATGTAAGCAAATATAGTCCCAGGTAAATAGAAAGGTAAAGAGTTTCGGATAATTTTTGAGTTTATGAAAAAAGTTGAGAAAAGCTGTTGATACAGTTTACAAAATGGAATGAGGAAAAGGAGCTTTATCTTAAAAGATATCAATATGGCGAATAGTGCACATGAAGGTAAATTGCACTGGTAGATCTTGTGTTTAAGTAAAGACTAGAGCCCTTTGTCCAGATTAGGTTGGTATAACGAGCAAGAGTAAACTCTACAACGTCAAATGATACTATGTACAATAAAGCCAGTTCTTGAGTACGATAGCGTACAAGCAGACAACAATAAATTAAAGGAGAGATATCCAGCTAATTGCGGTTCCCACATCTCAAAAACTATTTAGAAATCGGCCCCCTTCGAATTTAGTATTATATTCTAGACAAAGTGGACATTGTAAATGTGCGACAAAGGGATTATAGAACTACTTGAAAGGCAGATTGCATACTTGGACCTCCTTGAAAGAAGTTAAATTGGTAAGTGTCAGGGAGTCTTAGTAGCTTCTCTTAGGAACAAAAGTGCCTATGGAAGCCAATTGCCATCCTAATTTTGTTTGGAGACCATATTCAAGCGAAACAACAACTTACATATGCAAAGCCGGGTTGCAAATCACATAGATCTAGCCTGATGTACAGACCAACACGCGTCGCAGTTGACAAGTAGTACGCGGCTGGAATATCTTCGGAATAACCAATTTGAAACTGTGCCCAACAAGCATAACATAAAAAATATAGATCTGCAAAAGCATTGCGTTGAGGCCATGTACATTGACTAGATCACACAAGAAAATAAAAGCAGGGAATTCCTAGTTGGGTACTTTGCATGAAACAACGGATATCGGCAAATAACGCCGTTTCGGTCACAAACAGCTAGTTAAACGGTGGCCTAGCAAAATAGAATAGGAAAATGCATATACATGCCGTGCAGATGGAGCCATTGGTAATGTAGATCAAGACCTGAAGTTATAACCGAGAGTACCAAGATTCTGGAATCCTTGGTTAAATCCTGACATTTTACGTATATTGTGGACAATGCTCACCTACAATACAACGAGAACAACATTCTTGGAACACGTCCAGCCGTGAAGCCACCCAAACTATTGCAGTTTACAAATCTACGAGAGGTATCACACACCAGAATTACTAACCACGGGAGCTCTGAACCGTTAGCACTGTAGTCGCTACACAACACTCTTAAACATATTTCTATTATCGAGGCACGGCGCTATCGAAAAACGCGATGAGATGGAACCTCTGGCAGCGCTACCACCCATGACCCGAGTCAAGTGCTAATTGATAGTAGATTAGATTGAGTCGGGCCACAGAGGGATGATGGCGGTGGTGCACTGTGGGTCCTTCAATGTAGCGTTTTTGGCGACATTACGGTGCTAACAAGGATAATATGTGCGCTAGAATTATTGTAAATGACACCACCATCATCCGTAGACTCTGACAAACTACCTTAGTTAACTCTAATGAACCTATAGTATCTAGCCTACTGTCCCTATTTCCTTCGTAGTATCAGTACGGTGGACATCCAGCCCGTAGCATGGCTTACAGCGACCTGTTATCGTGGCACACTCTAATTCTACAAGACTACCAGAAACCACAGTCCCACCAGAACTTCCCAGCTACACAAAAATTGGCCAAAACAACCACCAAATCTACACCGACGAAACATGAATTGCTCGTCTTGTCTCCCTACGCCCTTCGCCAGATTCAGCAGTTCCGTGGTGGTACTATGTTTAGGGGTTAGTGCATACCCTCAAATTTTTTTTAGGTGCGATGAGGCTCTGGAGTAGAAAATGAAAATTTACCAAAATTAAATTATACTTGTTTCTTGGGTATCCCCAATTTTAATCGATTATAATGTCTAGTGATTCTGATGTTCCAGTGCAAGTGTCAGCTGTATTTGACACCATTTTAGTGTTAGACTTTGGTTCTCAATACTCTCATTTGATTACCAGAAGATTGAGAGAGTTCAATGTCTACGCCGAAATGTTACCATGCACCCAAAAGATTGCTGAGTTGTCGTGGAAGCCTAAGGGTATCATCTTATCTGGTGGTCCATACTCAGTCTATGCTGACGATGCTCCTCATGTTGACCATGATATCTTCAAGTTGGGTGTTCCAATCTTGGGGATTTGTTACGGGATGCAAGAATTGGCCTGGATCAACGGTAAAGGTGTTGCCAGAGGTGACAAAAGAGAATATGGTCCAGCCACCTTGCACATTGAAAACACCGCTTGTCCATTGTTGAAGGATATGACCGATGACCAAGTGTGGATGTCCCACGGTGACAAATTGCACGCATTACCAACCGGGTTTGATATTGTAGCTACTTCTGATAACTCTCCATTTGCTGCTATTTCTAAGGAATCAGAACACATCTACGGTATTCAATTCCATCCAGAAGTCACCCACTCCACTCAAGGTAAGACTTTGTTGAAGAACTTTGCTGTTGACATTTGTAAGGCCAACACCAACTGGTCGATGGAAAACTTCATCGACACTGAAATTGCTAGAATTAGAAAATTAGTTGGTCCAACTGCTGAAGTCATTGGTGCTGTTTCTGGTGGTGTTGATTCCACTGTCGGTGCTAAAATCATGAAGGAAGCCATTGGAGACAGATTCCATGCCATCTACGTCGACAACGGTGTCATGAGAAAGAACGAAACCGAACAAGTTTACAAGACTTTGACCGAAGGTTTAGGTATCAACTTGACTGTTGTTGATGCCACCGACTTGTTTTTGGGTAGATTAAAGGGTGTTACTGACCCAGAAAAGAAGAGAAAGATCATTGGTAACACTTTCATCCACGTTTTCGAAGACGAAGCTGCTAAGATTACTCCAAAAGACGGTTCCGAAATCGAATTCTTGTTGCAAGGTACCTTATACCCAGATGTCATTGAATCGATCTCTTTCAAGGGTCCATCCCAAACCATTAAAACCCACCATAACGTCGGTGGTTTGTTAGAAAACATGAAATTGAAATTGATTGAACCTTTGAGAGAATTATTCAAAGATGAAGTTCGTCATTTAGGGGAATTATTGGGAGTTCCATCCGATTTGGTCTGGAGACACCCATTCCCAGGTCCAGGGTTAGCTATTAGAGTTTTAGGTGAAGTTACCAAAGAACAAGTTAAGATTGCCAGAGAAGCCGATGCCATTTTCATTGAAGAAATCAAGAAGGCTGGTTTATACAGACAAATTTCCCAAGCTTTTGCTGCTTTATTACCAGTTAAATCTGTTGGTGTTATGGGAGATCAAAGAACTTACGAACAAGTCATTGCCTTAAGAGCTATTGAAACCACCGATTTCATGACTGCTGACTGGTTCGTTTTTGAAGCTGCTTTCTTGAAGAGAGTTGCTTCTAGAATCGTCAACGAAGTTGATGGTGTTGCTCGTGTTACTTACGATATCACTTCCAAACCACCAGCTACTGTTGAATGGGAATAATTGCATGTTTAGATGATTATCATAGAAACATTACTATAATTTATAATGTACAAGTAGAAGGTAATCTATGGTGTAGGCATTTGAGAGATCATGTGGGAGAAAGCACTGATCACTAATTGTGAACGACATCGCTGGAAATTAGAATTAGTAATTGAAAGCTTCGAGTGTTGATAAGAAACTTATAGGCCCTTAAGTAATATTAGGATCCAATTGATTCCACAAGTCAAGTGACGAAATGTATTGCAATTGTTCAATGTTCTATGATGCCGTGAAATATGATGCTGGAACAACATATTCTCTGCGTGACATGGGCATCTATACCCATGTTCCTGATTGTCCGGTCAACTTGGGGTTTACTTCTTGTATGATTTATGCTGCTATCCCACTATATTGTAATCTCCTTTTGTCGAAGAACGTTTGCTACCAAGATATCATGATCGTGGGACACTGAAACCAAAAACGACTCATCGCACTTGTAATTGTCGTTTGATACAAATGGTTTACCGTTTGAATTATATGACTTGTACCAATGGTTGAAGTTGAATTTCTCTTGCTCACAAGTGTCTAACGTCTTAAACAATGCTTCCTTTATGCTCCAGGAACCGGCAATAAATCGGATCGATTCATCGACATTGGCCTTGTATAGTGATTGAAACCGAGGCAATTCACGAGTCGGATGAAGAATTCGTTTGCTTAAACGGTCGACAAAGCTGGTCTTCTTTTCGAAAAGAAGTCGAAACCGATTTGTGTTGATGATGTCGACACCAATGCCAATAGTGGAACGTATCTTCATGTTAATGGCAATCTGGGGAAATCGTGTGTAGGTGAATTAATTTTGTCGTAATGATGGTAGCACCTCTTGTTTGTAGCGTAGTGTCTGAGGGTGGATTCTTGATGGTGTGTTGTGTTGTGCGAATGTGGTGATGTTTACTTGACTTCTACAACTAGGCTCTACAAATTCGTTCTAATTCGCGAAAACTATGAAAACTATTTCTAAGATGAGAATATTATGGAGAAGTGAACATCATGAGCAAACAACTGATTACTGTCCAGAAACATCACTGTTTGTTCCTGGCTCCCTGTGCCTAGGTTGCTGTAACAGAGACAAAGTAGTGCCAGCTAACTGCATCTACACACCAGAAACGACAAATGGGTCTTGTAGTGTCTTACATTAGACCCCCATCACAGATGGTCTGAAGCTGCACAGAACGTTAGACCAACCAAAAACACCACTGACAGAGAACACTACACTGTACTATACTACCGCTGCACCACCAAGGAACCCAACACTCACCACCACGCCATTTGCTACGGCCTTACGGGAGTTGCATTGTGCGCTACCATGTCATCGCCCACACAATTGCATCAGATTGAGTCATCACGTTGCAGCTGGCAATGCCAGAGCGACGAGCAGATGCCCAGCACCACCAACGGGGTGTTCAGTTCCTCATACGGGCCATTTCTTTGATTTCCTACGATCCTCTCGAACTGCCTAATCTCGATATATGATCCCATAAATTGCTTGTACCACTTGATACTGACGTCAGTAGCTGCACTTTATCTCACTGCAGCTGTGCAGCAGTCGCACTAGCACGGTAGCATAGCACCACTTCTTTTGTGGTGCGCACCGTGGTACCACTAAACCAGTAGTAGTGTGTTGTGTCTGTGAATTTCTATTATCTGAGAAATAGAAATTTCACGATCTGATATTTTTCTATTTCCATTTACACTTCCACTTTCTTTACACCAAACCCATGGCATCTACTGTTACTGGCCCCGTACCTTTACCTCACTCAAAGTATGACTTATCAACATACTGGGGCAGAGTGAAGCACTGTAGTGAAATCGCCGATCCCACCATGTTACTTAACACCACTAAAGATATTGAGCATGCCAAACAGCTTATCTGGGACTTCAGAAATGGAGTTATTTCGAAAATGTCGCCAGAATTGTGGAGGGCTAAGTTGATTTTGGACTCGACATTGCACCCAGACACGGGTGAAAAGGTGTTCCTTCCCTTCAGAATGAGTTCTTGTGTTTTATCAAATCTTGTGGTTACAGCAGGTATGTTAACTCCAAATTTGGGTGTTGCTGGTACATTGTTCTGGCAAGTGGCCAACCAGTCGTTGAATGTTGCTATCAATACTGCAAACGCAAACAAGTCTCATCCGTTGACCACCAAGCAAATCTTGATAAATTACTCCATGGCAGTCACTGCGTCGTGCTCAGTTGCCCTTGGGTTGAATGCTATTGTGCCAAGATTGAAATCTCTTAGACCTCAGACAAAGATGATTTTGGGAAGATTAGTTCCTTTTGCTGCGGTGGTTTCTGCCGGTGTAGTCAACGTTTACCTCATGAGAAGTGAGGAAATCAAGAAAGGTATTTCTGTGTTTGATAAAGACGGAAACGACCTTGGGGTGTCCAAAACGGCAGCTAAGTACGCTGTGGGTGAAACTGCTGCTAGTAGAGTTATCAATGCTACCCCAATCATGGTTATTCCCCCATTGATTTTGGTCAAGTTGCAAAGAACAAGATTCTTGATGGGAAAACCTAAAGCCGTGGAAATATTTACCAACATTGGGTTGATCTTTGCCACTTCCTTAGTTGCATTACCTTTTGCATTGGCAGTTTTCCCTCAAAGAAGAGAGTTGCCTGTTGAAAAACTCGAAGAAAAGTTCCACGACTTGAAGGACAAGTACGGTAACCAAATCACCTCGTTACAATTCAACAGAGGAATCTAGACCTTGTACATACAGACATACATTTTTGTTTCGCAATTAGATTAGTGTATTAATTCAGATTTATCTATAATTTACCAGAATTTCCATTCTGTAACATTTTGAACTCCTAAAACATTCTCAATTTCAAATCTATCTTTAAACCCATTGAAAGTTTTTCCAGCAAAGATTTTTGATCTCGTCGATTCGTCGACGTCCTCGAAACTTAAGCAACCGGCACCTTTTCCTCCCAATGTGGTTTCGTAAGTCTCAAATCCATTTTCTTCAAATTCTTTCATTACAACTTCAATCTTGGACTCATCAACATCATCATCAACTAAAGTAATGGCACATCCCCCACCACCAGCACCAGTCAATTTGGTTGCTCCAATTCCATTGGAATCACCAATAATCTTGACTTTCTCTAACGATGGATGGGATACTCCCAATGCAACCAATAACCCATGATTTATATTAACCAATTCTCGCAACTTTTGACGTTCTTCTTCACCGAAAAATGACCGGGCCATAATCTGATAAGCATCCATTGCCAAGTGTTCCATGGCATCTAGAACAGAGCCAATTGTCTTGGGATATTTTTCGTTTTTCACTCCTACTCCAGCCACCACTTCAGCAGTAGATCTTGGTACAGTAGTGTTTGTAAGCAACAATTTCAACGGAGGGAAGTTTCTCATTGTGGTTCTGACCGAAGGCTGGTTTGGGTTTTTCATTCGTTGGAACATAACCGCACCACCGTAGGTCGCTACAGCATTATCGATTCCTGAGGGATTACCATGAAAACATTTTTCCCCAATTAACGACCAATTGTTGATAAAATCGGACTCCCGAGTGTCGTTGTGTGTAACCTTAGCGTTTTGGTCAATAGTAGGTTTGGCGACATGGCCACCAAGAATAGCCAAAGCCGATGCTAGGCACACGGCTACCGAAGCAGACGACCCCAAACCGGCTCCAATTGGTAATGTTGATCTAACATGAAACGTCATTCCAGGAACACTTTCACCACACAAATTGGCATACAAATAAAGGAAACAATGACAGGTGATGTAATGGAACTTAGTTTCGACATTGGTGAGTAAATCACCCAATACTTCCATGACTTCTGGTACGAGTTCCTCAGTGAAAACTGGAGCTTTGACGTCAACAAACTTGGCCAACTTGGCCCACGGAATGTCCTTCTTGTTCCATGTGCAATTCAAGCTGATATCTGGAAACTGTAAGGTGATTTCATCACTATTTTCATTTGGCTCCACTAGTAAATATGCTCTTAAACTAAGTGCAGCAGCTATAGCAGGCTTGCTATACACTGCCGAGTGTTCTCCAAAGATAATCACCTTCCCAGGTGCACTAACAATGAATGGAGACGTTGACATTGTCGCTTCAACTACAATTCACCGACTTCTGAACTGGTTGTTTTGGGACTGTTCTGCAATCTAGGAATTTTTCACCAGTGTCGTGCCACGCTAAACGACCACTATGGAACAAACGGTATAAACGAGCAAACGGCCACCACGAGCCACGTCGACGACAATAGAACCATTTCTGTGTGGATAATTACTATATTAATACCATCACAACGTTTATGGTTGTGATATTGGGAAAAACATACCACTTCTTCAGCTACGGTCATTTC
>ERZ778017.2867-NODE-2867-length-13134-cov-77.150853_pt1 | contig 13134 bp, 7 predicted proteins | sample MGYA00375747_ERZ778017 | MGnify/ENA primary metagenome ERZ778017 (study PRJEB29350, sample SAMN05509838) | bioreactor metagenome | biome: bioreactor; material: wastewater | place: South Africa: University of Cape Town | collected 2014-03-17 ... | reverse complement strand
TATATTGTTATGACAAAGTTGTAAAGTGCCGTTGGTCCGTGGTGGCTAGCGCGGCGCTTACCGACCCTCCAGGCTCGCGACCGCGAACTCGAGTGCGGCCTCTGGGTGCAGCGCTTCCCCTGCTTCTCGCTGGGCCAAGTACGTTCCCGGAGCGAGCAGTTCGCCTGCCTTCGCTTGCCAGTGGGCGCGCTCTTCGGCTGCGAACCAGTCGAGCGTCGTTCCGAGCTTGCCGCGTAGACCGTCGGCCGCGCCCCACAGGCGCGCCGCCGCGGCTGGCTCGCCGGAGGCGGTGAGCAGCGCGGCGTACTGGTCCAGAGCCGCGCTAATGCTGAACGTGATCCCGAGTTCCCGCACGAGACGCAGGCTCTCGCCGAGGTGGCTCTTTGCCTCGGCGAGTCGCCCTTGGCGCAGCGCGACGGTGCCAAGCGCACCGAGCACGTTCGAAGTCATCTGCAGGTTGCCAACAACGCGCGACCGCTCTACGGCTTCGAGATAGTGTTCCGCCGCCTGGTCGAAGCGGCCATTGAAGTAGTGCAGGTCGCCCAGGTTATTGAGGATGAAAGGCTTCATGCCGTCTGAGCCCGACTCGTCCGCCGCCAGCATGGCGCGGTGGTACCAGTCGGCCGCGGCGCTCAGATCGCGCCGGTAGACGGCGAGCACGCCGAGAGCGTTGGCTGCCTGTGCAACTGCGTCGAGCGCGCGGACTTCCTGCGCTAGGGCCAGTGCGCGTTCTAGGAGGGGGCCCGGGCGAACGTGATCGCCGGTCACGTTCAGGGCGTACGCATACAGGCGTAGAACGGCAACCAGGTCGCGCTCGCTGCCTTTGGCCGGCGTGAGGGTCGCGGCGCGCTCGTACCACGGGAACACGGAGTCGAGCCGCCCGCGCCTGATCCAGTACTGGCCAAGGCTCCGGAGCATCGTGAGCAGTGCGCGAGTGTCGCCACTTTCCCAGCACCACTGGAGGGCCGCGATGACGTCGCGCCGCTCGAGATCCAGGCGCCCGAGCCACTGACCGCCTTCCGGAGTATCGAACGCGCGCCCGGCGGCGCGGGCGACCGCGAGGAAGTGAGCGGCGTGCCGTTGCCTCGTGGCAGTGCGGAGGTCAGCGTCTTCGCCCCAACGCTGCCCTACCCAGCGCCGGAAGATGGGCGGGCACTCGAACCGACCTGGCGCAGGCCGCACCAAGAGGGACTTGCGGCACAGGCTCGCCAGGACCGGTAGGTTCACCCCCGCGACGGCAGCCGCGGTCACTCGGTCGAAGGAGCCGTTCAGGACGGAGAGGCGCAGTAGTAGGTTGCGGTCAGCTTCGCCCAAGAGTTCCCACGTGTGCTCGAACACGGCGAGGATGCTTCGGTGCCGAGAAGGCGCGTCGTGGGCGTCGGTCGCTAGCAGCTGCAGTCCCGCCGTGAGTTCGCGGACGATGTCGGCGACCGGCACGACCGCAACCCACGCCGCCGCCAACCCAACCGCGAGCGGGTTGCCTCCAGTCAGACGCCCAAGCTCTACGACGTGCTCAACATCGTTCGGGCGCAGCTCGAAGCTCGCGTCGGCCCGCAACGCCCGCTCCATGAAGAGCTCGCCTACCTCCCCGGCCTGAGGGCCGGCTGACGAGAGGCCAGGCAGCGGCAACACGTACTCGTAGGCCGAACCGATCGGCTGATTGGCGGTCACGAGCACGGACGCGTTCGGCGCCGAGCGCAGCAAGCCCGATAACCAGTTCGCACCGTCGATGAGATGATCGAAATCATCGAGGACTAGCAGGGTGGGGCCGCGGGCGCGCAGCGCGGCGCTGAGGTGTTCTGGTGTTGGCCCGACCGCGGGAGGAGCCGCACCGAGTGCCTCCATCGCGGCGCGCACGACGCCGGTGGAGTCGTCGCAAGCGTCGCAGGCAACGTGAGCGACGCCGCCTGGATACGAGGCGGCAGCCGCGGCGGCGGCGGTCGACGCCAGAAGAGACTTCCCCATCCCGCCAGCGCCCGTAACGGTAACGAGGCGCTGCTCGCTCGAGGTAAGCAACTCGTGAAGGCGGCGGCTCTCTGCACGCCTGCCGATGAGCCGCGTGCCTCCTGCCTTGGCTGGCGGGCCAGGCCGGTGCGTTTCGAGGGTGGGAGTGGAGCGGAGTTCGAGTCCGAGGTCCTCCGCCTCGGCCCGAAGCCTCTGAGCTGAAGGGTCATGGGCCGTAGCGAGCACGTCGTGCGCGAGAAGCAGGCCGTCAGCGTCCATCAGCGAGATGTCACGCGTCTTCACTGCCCTGCGCACGAAGTCGGCGGCACGCACCCTGTTCCCTGCCCGGATCTCCTTGGTCGCCATGGCGAGGAGCGCGCGTTGCATGGAGCGCGCGAGGTCGTCACGGGTGTCATCGATCCACTCGTGGAGCTCCGAACTGACGGACCGCACGGCAACTCCATAGAGGAACTCGCCCTCGTACAGCTCAAGCGCCCTCTCCACCTGGGCCTTGTTCATGTTGGTGCGCACGTCCACTGCGTCGCACGAGACGCTCGCCTCGATGCTTGTTGCGTCCGCGCGGAACACGCCGGGCAGGTCCTTACCTAACCGCGAGAGGGTGAGGGAGAGTTGGTTGAGGGGATCAGCGGCGGTTGGCCAGAAGAGGCGAGCAAGGCGCCTTCTGGGCTGCACACCCTCGAGGCACAGGTATGCCAGCAGAACCAGCGCCTTGGTGCGGCCGTAGCTTGTGCCCGCCACGCCGAGCCTGCCGAGTGTCAGCAGCCTGCGCACGGTGTCGGGGTGCGGCATCATGTTCTCACACGATACACATCAGTCTGTCATCTGAACGCCTTCATGACAGGGTGTTGAAAGGGGTGGCGTTGCATCATCGGCCGAAATGACGCGGGGCAGACTGCTGCGCTCCTCCAGAGGAGTGCGGCGGGGTGCGCCACGAAGGGACTGACGAAGATGCGCATACTACTCGTAGCTAGGCTCCGGTTGGTTGCGCTGATCTTGGGCCTAGCGGCCCTGATCGGCGCGTGCGGTCAGCCAGCCGCGCCAGTTGCTGCCCTACAGATCCTGGACGCGGAGGCCACCAGCCAGACCTCGGTGGTCGTCACGTTCAATCAGGCGGTAGGCGATGCGGCCACCGAGGTCGACAACTACGTGATCACCGGCCCCAACGGCGCGCGCCTAAGGATTCTCGCAGCCTACCTACTGGACGGCGGCAGCAAAGTGGTGTTGGCCACAGAGCCCCAGCAGCTTGTCGCGTACGGACTGCTGGTGCGCGGTGTCGGCCCGGTCGGCGTTAGCTCGGCGCGTCTCGAAGCGCAAGGCGCGTTCGGGGGCTCGGGCACGACCGCCCCGATCGTCGCCAGCGCCGTCGCGCTCTCCAACTCAACCGTGCTCGTGACGTTCGCTGAACCCACCAGCGGCCAGCTCGCCAACATGGGTAGCGGCGCCTTGGTGCCGGCATATTACGAGATCGCTCTCCCCGACTTGGACGTCCTCGGCGCCGCATACGGCAGTAACGGCACCGATCGCTCCCGCGTTGTTCTGACCACGGGCTCCATGACCGACCGCGTCTACACCGTCAGGGTCACGAACGTGCTGTCGTCGTCAGGAAACAAGCTCGTGGATCCGTTCCTGAACACGGGGTCGTTCAGAGGCATCACCGCCGGTGACCAAGTTGCGCCCGAAGTGCTCGACGTTTACCCCACCAGCAACACCACCGTCGTCATCCGGTTCTCTGAGCCGGTGGGGCCAAGCGCCGCGGACCCAACTCGTTACGTGATCCTCGACTCCGATGGCAAGGCGTTGACGGTAGCCGGAGCAACGCTAAACGAGTACGGCACCGAGGTCACCCTAACGACGTGGCCGATGACGGCCGGGGTCGAGTACCGCCTCACCCAGATCGTGGGAGTGACCGACAAGAACGACAACGCGCTGGTCATCGACGCAGGCGCGCCCCCCCTGTTCGTCGGGGCGCCGGTCGACGCCGCCCGCGACCTGACGCCGCCGCGCGTGCTCGGCGCCAACTCCATCAGCAGCACGCAGGTCGTCATTACCTTCTCCGAGCCCGTGTACGGCGCTGAGGACCCGAGCAAGTACTCGATCGCCGACCGGGCCAGGTTCGACGCGGGCAACGTGGCGCCGCAGGCCGTGGTGCTTGTCGAGTCGGCCACCGTCAGCGCCAGCCGGCGCACCGTGACCCTCACCACGCGCCAGCAGTCCGAGATCCTCTACGCGCTGACGGTCACGGACGTGGCCGACATCGCGGGGAACCACCTCGCCCCACCCGACCGCGACCACCCATTCCAGGTCACGTTCCTGGGCACCGGTGTCTCCGGCGTGGCCGAGGACTTCGACGGGGACGGCTTGTCCGACGCCGCCGAGCAGGCGGGCTGGACGGTGCTGATCGTGCGCACGGACGGCACCACCGAAACGCGCAAGGTCACCAGCGACCCGGCGCTCGCCGACACCGACGGCGACGGCGTGAGCGACGCCGACGAGCGCTACTACCTGACGGACCCGCGTAACGCCGATACCGACGGCGACGGCCTGACCGACTGGGAGGAACTCAACCGCTACTACAGCGAGCCGACGATGATGGACACGGACGCCGACGGCCTGAACGACGGCCTGGAGGCGAACTTCTTCCGCACCTCGCCGCTGCTCGCCGACACCGACGGCGACAAGCTCTCGGACTTCTACGAGATCAGCGCCGACAACCGCAACCCGCGCGTCGCGGACCTGCCGGCAGTGAACATCCGCGTCGGCAGCGTCGAGCTGCGCCTCGACGTGCGCTTCGAGGAGACGTCGACCTCCGGCACCAGGCAGGTCGACTCCAAGTCGGCGGCCGTGACGCTCGTGCAGTCCCAGGAGTCGGCGCAGTCCCACGAGACGTCGTCGACCCTCGACTGGTTTATCCAGGGCGGCGCCGAGGTCTGCATCAAGGGCTCCTGCGAGGAGGCCGACACGGCCGGCGCCAAGTTCACGGTCGAGGGCGGCGCCAGCGGCGGGACCAGCACCACCTTCACCAGCGCGTCGGTGAACGCCACCCAGCGGGAGTACGCCACCACCCTCGCCACGGAGGCCGAGGTCTCGGCCGAGGCCAGCCTCAGCCGCCGCGTGGAAGGGGCCTCCATCGCGGTGGCCCTGAGCCTCACGAACGCCAGCAACATCGCGTTCACCATCCGTGACATCGAGGTCACGGCGCTGCTCCAGGACCCCGCCGACCCCACGAAGCTCGTGCCGGTCGCGACGCTCTTCGGGGCCTCGAGCAACCCGATCAGCATCGGGCCCCTGACGCCGGAGCGCGGCCCCTTCCGCTTCTCGAGCAACGACGCCTTCCCGGCGCTGGTCGAGAGCCTGATGGCCAACCCCCGCGGGGTCGTGTTCCGCGTGGCCAACTACGACATCACGGACGAGTTCGGGCGCAACTTCGCCTTCGTCGAGCAGGACGTCAACGACCGCACGGCCTTCCTCGAGATCAACTACGCTGGCAACCTCCCGCTCGAGCGCTACCAGGCCGCCACCAACGGCACCTTCACGGACGCAGGGGCGCCGTCCGGCATCACGATGCGGCAGCTCCTCGAGGACGTGCTCGGGCTGCAGCACGTCGACGCCGCGCAGGACGTCACCCTGAACCCCAACGTGCGCGCCGACGCCGACCTGCTCGACGTCAGCTTCTCTACCAGGCAGCTGCCGGACGGCACCTCCGTCCTCTACCGCGTCAAGCGCGTCTCCTCGCAACTGACGGGCTCCGAGCGCGTCTGGTGGGTGCTTGGCCCGGACGGCAACATCGCGCCGGTCGGCCCGCGCCCCGGCAGGGACTTCCTGAGCTACCGGGTGTACGCGGACCGCGACTACGCCTTCGCCTTCGTGCAGGACCTCGACGAGGACGACGTGGAGGCCATCGAGGAGCTGCTCTACCGCAGCCTCGACACCAACCCCGACTCCGATGGCGATGGGATAAGGGACGGCGACGAGGTCTACGGGCCCTTCCAGGGCAACCGACGGCAACGGTGGCTCATCCACATGGACGACGGGCGCGACTCCTACACCACCACCTCGCACCCGGGTCGTGCAGATACCGACGGCGACGGCCTCACCGACTGCCAGGAGCTCCTCTTCGATCCGTCGTGCTCGCTTATCACGGTCTACCTCGACGCGGCCGGGGTGCCCACCATCCAGCCCCGCTCAAACACCGGCGTGGCGCATCTGGTGCTCGGAACCACGATGCTCACGAAGCGCACGGACCCGGCCAACCCCGACACGGACGGCGACGGCCTAACCGACCTGGTCGAGGTCATCGGGTTCTCGTACGTGGCCCTCAACGGCGCCAGGACCGTGCTCACCTACCAGACTATGCCAGACACGCCGTACGCCACCAACCCGCTGTCGCGCGACACCGACCTCGACGGCCTGTTCGACCGGGCGGAAGTCATGCTCGGCTCGAACCCCGTGAGGCCGGACGGTGACACGGTGCGCGACAACGACGCCGACGGCCTGGTGAACGCGGTCGAGACCATCCCACAGACGGTGCGCGTAATCCGGAGCACCGGCCTAGTCACGCTGCAGGTGACCTCGAACCCGGACCAGGTCGACTCCGACGGCGACGGCCTGACCGACTGGGAGGAGTACCACGGCTGCCTTGACCAGAACCGCGACTTCAGTTGCGACTCGGACGCCCGCTTCGGACCCACCGACCGCATGAACCCCGACACGGACGGTGACGGCCTCACCGACCGGCAAGAGGTGATGGGCGTGCGCTTCGCCGGCGACGCGTCGGCGCCGCTGCGCTTCACGGACCCCGTGCGCTACGACACGGACGGCGACGGCACCTCCGACGGCGTCGAGGTGAACAACAGTTGGACCGTCAGCGTGGCTGGCCGCGGCGGCTACGTGGTGTGGTCCGACCCGCTGGCGGCCGACGGCGATGGCGACGGCCTCACGGACACGCAAGAGCGCAGCCTTGGCACCGACCCGAACAAGGCCGACACCGACGGCGACGGCGCCCTTGACGGCCTCGAGGCCAACCCAGGCCGTCAGACCAACCCCCTGGTGCCCGACCACCTCGTCACGGTCACGTATCAGTCGCTCCAGATCGGCGACACGCATAGCTCCATCTCCGACGGAGACGAGGGCGCCAACCCCGGCGACTTCTTCTTCAACTTCGAAGTGCGGCACCCCGACGCGAACGGGGCACTGCAGCTGCGGAACGTCGCGTCCTCGGGCTCGTTCTCAGGCGGCTACCCCGCCTGCGCGAACGACAACCAGTCCTGGTGCTGGGGCAGCATCGACGGCGTGCGCGTCATGCAGCTCGCCGCGCCGCACGGCATAGAGCTCGGGGCGTCGTTCACGTTCGCCCTGCCCTTCACCTCCCTCTTCACCATCGAGGGCATCGTGCAGGAGATCGACCCGGGCCCCGTCGCCGACTACACCTACCGCTTCGGGGGCTTGGGTGACGCCTCGGCCACCTTCTCCGGCTCCAATCTGAGCAAGGGGAGCTTCTCGGTGAGGTTCGCCGGCATGCCCGAGCCCGATAGGCCCGTGAACCTGACGGCGTACGTGCGGGTCGAGTAGCTTCCAGAAAGGCATACGGGACGTTCGGGGGCCCGCCGCGTGGTTGTGCGGCGGGCCCCCGAGCGTTTGGGGCGGATTTCGCAGCCCCACCGATGACTACCAGGTTAGGTTTGCCCGTTGCTTCGGAACGACTACGCCTCGGGGGCAGTGGACGGGGCCCACGGCCCCAACTCCCGTATCGCTTCCAGGTACAAGCCGACCGAACAGAAGGGACGTTCTCACCATGCGCCTTCGCCTAATCCTCCCCCTCCTAGTTGCCCTCAGCGCGGTTCTGGCGGCGTGCACGCCGCCGATGCCCAACGCTGCCGCGGCGTTCACCTCTCACACGAGCGGCCAGACGATTCACGGCAGCCGCACTATCGTCGTCACTGCCAAGCTCACCGGCGCCCAGCCCGACGCCCTAATCAGCGTGACGAGCGACGCGCGCGACGTCACGAAGGTCCGCACCGGCGACGACCTGGAACTCACGGTAGTACTGAAGGACAACGCCAACACCATCACCGTTTCGGTTGCCAACCCGGGCCAGGCCGTGCCTGGCAGCGCTACCCTCAACCTGGAGTACCCGTTCCTGACGTTCGCACCCTCCCAGGCTGCCGCGGTGGTTATCGGTCAACCCGACTTCAACGCCACTACCGAAATCGCCACGAACAAGGAGTTCGGCGGCCCGTACCTCAGGCCGCTAGTCTTGAACGGCGTCATGTACCTGCCTGACTACGGTGGGGACAGGGTGATGGGCTACCTGCAAGTGCCGACCACCAACGGCGCAGCTGCCGACTTCGTCATCGGCAAGCAGGACTTCGACGACCTCGACAGCACGGTCGGCGCCGCCACCTTATCTGGCCCCCAAACGGTGGCGACTGACGGACAGCGCTTGTACATCGTCGACTACTCGTTCAACCGCATCAGCGTCTTCAACACGCCCCCGACGACGAGTGGCGCCGCAGCCGACTTCGCCATCGGTCAGCCGGACCTCGTCAGTGACGGAAGGGGTACGACGGCCACTTCCCTCGATAACCCCGAGAGCATGACCATTGCTGGCGGACGTCTGATAGTGGCCGACTCCGGCAACAGCCGCGTGCTGATCTGGAACGAGGTTCCCACTGGATTCGGCGTACCCGCCGACCTCGTGCTTGGTCAGAGCGATTTCGTCTCCGGCATGAGCAACGCAGGGGGAGCCGTCGCTGCCAACACCATGAACTACCCGACCGACGTGTGGAGCGACGGTACCCGCCTGGTCGTGGCAGACGCCAGCAACAACCGCGTGCTGATCTGGAACACTTTCCCAACCACCAACTTCGAGGCGGCCGACATCGTCTTGGGGCAGGCCGGTTTCGATAGCGACGTTGCCGCTGTTGGCGCCACGGGCCTCGACTACCCGTACAGCGTGGAAAGCAACGGGAACCAGCTCTTCGTCGCAGACGCGGACAACAACCGCGTGCTCGTGTGGAACACCTTCCCAACCACTACGGCCCAACCCGCCGACGCCGTGCTCGGACAGGTCGACTTCGATGCCTTTGGATCAGCTACCTCAGCCACGGGCCTCGACTACCCGGTGGGCGTCTACCTCGACGGCAATCGCCTCTTCGTGGCCGACCACGACAACTATCGCTACGTGATCCTCGAGGGCGCTGACAACTGAAGCTAGTATTCTGACGCGCATCTTCTGACGCGCATCTTCTGACGCGCGTCTTCTGACGCGCCCGAACTGACGCGGGCAAACTGATCCGCGAGCGCGAGGGGCCGCCATTCTGGGCGGCCCCTCGCCGTTGCTCGGCGGCCAGCGGCCTTCGCTCATCCTGTGGCACCGCGCGTGGCCGGTGGTCTCGAGCCGGGCCAAGCGGCGTAGACTCGTGCATGACTGCACGAACTGACTTCACCCCGCCCGACACTGGGGCGTTGGCGCGGTTCCTCCACACGGCCGTGTTCGCGGCCATCGAAGCTGGCCGCATCCAGCAGGCGCAGCGCGGCGCGGAGCTGCGGGTGAGCACGAAGTCTAGCGACGTCGATCTCGTGACGCAGGTCGACAGGTTGTGCGAGCAGCGTATTCGCGAGGTGCTGGCCACCGCTTACCCGACGCACGCGGTTCTAGGCGAGGAGTCTGGCGCCAGCGAGGGCAGCGACTCGCGCTACCGCTGGATCGTGGATCCGCTCGATGGCACCGTGAATTACGCTCACGGCTTCCCGTACTACAACGTGTCGATCGCGCTCGAAATCGATGGGGTCGTGCGCGTCGGGGCCGTGTTCGACGTAGGCCGCGACGAGCTGTTCACCGCCACCTCAGGCGGTGGGGCGTTCCTGAACGGCAAGCCGATCAGGGTGACGACCACGAGCGAGGTAAGGCGCGCGCTGGTCTGCACCGGCTTCTCCTACGACACGGGTGAGCGGCTCGAGAACCTGGAGCTCTTCTCGCGCGTGCTGACGCAGGTGCAGGGCGTGCGTCGGCCCGGCGCGGCCGCGCTTGACCTTTGTTACGTCGCCTGCGGGCGCCTCGACGTGTTCTGGGAGTTGGCCCTCAAACCGTGGGACGCGGCCGCTGCTTTGCTGGTACTGCAGGAGGCAGGCGGCGCGGCTACGGGCGGGTCCGGCGAGGCTTATCGCTTGGGCGACAACCTGCTGGTGGCCACGAACGGGCACGTTCACGCGAAGTTCCTGTCGGTGCTCGGCGCTAACGACTTGCGTGCCTGACGACCACAACTACCTGCCATGACCCTCGACATCCGTACTGTCTTCGTGATGGGGGTCGGCTTCTTGGTCGTCACCACCGTCACCCTTAGCCTGCTCGTCAGAACCCTACCGAAGGACACTCGCCGTAGCGCCCTGGTCGGCGCCATAGCCACTGCAACGCTCGCTGGCTCCTGGGCGCTGTTCGCGCTCGAGGGCCTGGTGCCCGAGCTGCTGACCTTGCTAGGCGCGAACCTGTTGTACCTGCTTGCGGGGTCGTTGATCTACCAGAGCATCAGGCTGTTGGACGGCGAGAAGCCGCAGCGCGGCATCTACCTGTACGTCGTGGCGCCAGCCATCTTGCTCACCCTGGCGGCGCGCTACGTGGTGGACGCGTACTCGGCGAGGGTGGTCATAATGTCGGCCGCGTTGTCGTTGCTGCTTGCGTTGACCTCGCAGCGCTTGTTAGTCGGCCCCCGCGCAACCAGCCTCAACCCCGGTAGGCGCCCCGCCGCCTACTGGCTGGCGACCGCGGCCGCACTGCTCGCCGTGCGGGCAGTTGGCACTGCAGCGCTTGGGGGTGCGCCGCGGTTGCTCGGAGAAGGGGGCATTCCTCCCGTCTCGGTCGCGGTGGGAGTGATCATCGGGCTAGGGGCAGTCTTCGCTTACTTCCTCGTCTTCAGCGGCCGCGTCACGGCTGAACTGGCGGTCCAGGCGCACCTCGATCCCCTCACCGAACTCTTGAACCGCCGCGGGTTCGAGGAGCGCGCCAAGCAGGAACTACAGCGCGCGGCGCGCAGTGGGGCGCCGGTTAGCCTGCTGATGGTGGACGCCAACGAGTTCAAGAGCATCAACGACAACTGGGGCCACGGGGCGGGCGACAAGGCCTTGTGCGTCATTGCGGAAGGACTCCGTGCGAACTTGAGGCCATATGACCTAGTCGCGCGCCTAGGCGGGGACGAGTTCGTGGCGCTCCTCCCGGGAACCGATGGTCGAGCCGCGGCCGCCCTTGCGCCGCGCCTGCAAGAGGCGATCGCAAGGCAGCCCACCGACCACGGTGGTCGGCTGGACGTGAGCATCGGAGTAGCTGACTTGGAGGGTCAGGCGTTGCTGGACGGACCGGGCTCCGAGGAGGCCGTGCTGCGGCGCTTGCTTGCCGAGGCCGACGGCGCCCTGTATGGCGTCAAGCGCACGCGCTACTGACATTGACGCTCGTACCCGCGGAGGGTTGTGAATGCCGCCTTACGTTAGAAGCATCCTGCAGGCCCTGTTCGTCACGTTCCTGTGGTCGACGTCGTGGGTGCTCATAAAGGTCGGCCTTGAGGAGATCCCGGCCCTCATGTTCGCGGGACTGCGTTACGGACTGGCGTTCCTGCTGCTGGCGCCGCTGCTCCTCCGCCGCGGGGTCCGCGCGCCGCTCCGGCGCCTATCGCGCCGCGAGTGGGGTTGGCTGGTGGCGCTCGGGGTCGTGATGTACACCTTCACGCAAGGCGCGCAGTTCTTGGCGCTCGAGCGGCTGCCCGCGCAGACGACGAGCCTCGTGCTGAGCTTCTCGCCCATCGCGGTGGCCGTGTTGGCGGCGGTGTGGCTCGGCGAGCGCCCAGGGTGGCTGCAAGGGTTAGGCGTGTTGGTGGCGGTCGTTGGCGCCATGATCTTCCTCAACCCGACGGCCGTTCCGGGCGGCCAGGTCGTTGGCTTGATCATCGCGGCCGCCAGCGTGGTCTTCAACGCTGCTGCCGCCGTCATCGGGCGTTACGTCAACCGCTCCTTCGCGCTCCCGGCGGCCGCCGTGACCCTGGTGAGCATGGGTGTCGGAGCGCTCGGCCTACTCGGCGCGGGACTCGCCACGCACGGACTGCCTGTCCTCTCCATGCAGAGTTGGCTGATCATCGCGTGGCTTGCGGCCGTGAACACCGCGTTCGCGTTCACGCTCTGGAACCTGACTCTCCAGCGGTTATCGGCCACGGAGTCAAGTGTCATCAACAACACCATGCTCATCCAGATTGCCGTGCTGGCGTGGGTGTTTCTCGGAGAGCGGCTTAGCGCGCCGCAGATCGCCGGGTTGCTGCTCGCCTCGGTGGGGACGCTGGTCGTGCAGGTCGGAGGGGCGAGGGGGCGGAGGAGGGTGCTGCCGCCAGCCGTAGATTCGTCCGCGTCGAACCCCCGGCCCTAGCGCTTGGACGGAAAGAGGTGCGCATAGGCGGGCGAGCGCACGAGGGCGTCCACACTCGCCTTGGCCTCGGCCAAGTTCGCGCCGGTCAGCTCCATGTAGCGCTGGACTGCCTTGAGGAGTTGGCGTTGCTGGATATGTTCGACTAGTTGTGGGTCATCGTTTGCGCTTGGTGTTGGCATTTACGGCGGTATTCCTTTCATGGGGTGCGGTGGCTCGTGGATATGCGCTTGGGGGAGCATACGCTGGGTGCTGTGTGTGTGGGGCGTGGCTCACCTTGTCGATGTTGGCCACGCGCGAGACGGGCGCCATCTGCAATGCCTTGAAGTACGCGAGCCACGGAGACGCCTGTGGCAACGCCGGAGAGCACGAGGAACAGCACCGAGCGCGGCCTGAGGGCGCTTAGACCGTGATGCTCCTGCGACGCGAAAACCACGCCCCAGGCGAAGGCATTGGCTGGGCCTCCCTTCTGCAGGTTTTTTGGGGGAGAGCATAGCGCCAGGCCTGCTCGGATGCGGTTGGTGGCCGGGGCTCTGTACACACTCGTACCGTTGCTTCGCCTTCAGCCTTGGTCAGCTAGCTCAGCGAGCGCTTCACGGCCTGAACACCACGTCTCCATGCCACTCGAGATACTCAGCCGCTGGGCGCTTGTCGTGTTGTTGTGGGGTTACCGCAAGTGGTGCGTTCTGGTAGCGGGAGCTGGAACCTCACTAGAACTCCGCGAACGGGTCAACGATACGCACGCCAGCGACTACCTGGCCGGCATTCAG
>ERZ778017.2864-NODE-2864-length-13164-cov-6.485239_pt1 | contig 13164 bp, 10 predicted proteins | sample MGYA00375747_ERZ778017 | MGnify/ENA primary metagenome ERZ778017 (study PRJEB29350, sample SAMN05509838) | bioreactor metagenome | biome: bioreactor; material: wastewater | place: South Africa: University of Cape Town | collected 2014-03-17 ... | reverse complement strand
GCAACAATCTTGTCGCACGCTACCAGCGCCGCATCTTCGACCATCTGATGCGGCTCGGCACCGACTTCTTCAACGAGAACCGCTCGGGCCGGCTCGCCGCCCAGATAAACCAGAACGTCAACGGCATCCGCGACCTGCTCGGCATGACGCTGACCTCGATCGCCCGCGACGCCGTATCGCTGGTCGGGCTGGTCGTGGTGATGGTGTTGCAGGACCCGTTCCTGTCGGTGATGTCGCTCCTGATCGGCCCGCCGCTCATCTACACGGTCACCTACCTGATGCGGCGGCTCAGGCGTGCGACGCGCGAGGCGGTCCAGATCAATTCCCACCTGATCGGGGCCATGCAGGAGACGACGCAGGGCATCGCCATCGTCAAGGCCTTCACCATGGAGGAGGTGCTGGCGCGTCGCATAAGCAGGCTCGTCGACGCGGCCGAGCAGAAAGCCAACCGCATCGCCCGCGTTTCCGAGCGGCTGAACCCGATCGCCGAGGCCCTCGCCGGTTTCGCCGTCGCCGGCGTCATCGGCTATGCCGGCTGGCGCGCCACCACGGCCGGGCAGCCGCCGGGCGCCGTGTTTTCCTTCATCACCGCGCTGCTTCTGGCCTATGACCCGGCCCGGCGCCTGGCGCGCGTGCAGGTCTCCATGGAGCGCTCGCTGGTCAATGCGCGCATGATCTACGAACTGCTCGACATCGAGCCGCAGCAGGGCGACGCGCCCGGCGCGCCCGCCATCGAGGTCGGCAAGGGCGAGGTCCGCTTCGACGACGTCACCTTTTCCTACCTGCCCGGCCTGCCGGTCCTGCAGAACCTGAGTTTCGTCGCGGAGGCCGGCAAGACCACGGCCGTCGTCGGCGCTTCCGGCGCGGGCAAATCGACGCTGGTGGCCCTGTTGCAGCGCTTCTACGACGTGGATGCCGGCACCATCGAGATCGACGGCCAGGACATCTCCAGGGTCACCAAGCGGTCGCTGCGCCAATCGATCGCCTATGTCTCGCAGCAGCCCTATCTGTTCGAAGGCTCGATCCGCGACAACATCCGCTATGGCCGCCTCGACGCCAGCGACGCCGACATAGAGGAGGCGGCGAGGCTCGCCGCCGCCGACGAGTTCATCCGCCAGCAGCCGCAGGGCTACGACACGCCCATCGGCGAAAACGGCGCGACGCTTTCCGGCGGCCAGCGCCAGCGGGTGTCGATCGCCCGCGCCATCGTCCGGCAGGCGCCGATCCTGCTTCTGGACGAAGCGACGTCGGCGCTGGACAACGAATCGGAGGCGCGCGTCCAGGAGGCGCTGGGCGACGCCTCGCAGGGCCGCACCACCATCGTCATCGCCCACCGGCTGTCCACCGTGGTCAACGCCGACCGCATCATCGTCCTGGAAGAAGGCCGGCTGGTCGAGCAGGGAACGCACACTTCGCTACTGGCCGATCCGCACAGCGTCTATGCCCGGTTCCACCGCCTGCAAGGTGCGAAGGGGCTGGGGCTGGTCGACGACGCCAAGGCAGGCAACGCCAAGGCCGGCGACCGCTCCGCGATGAAATCGCCCGGGCGCAAGCCGGGCCCTCGAAAAAGAGCGGCGGGGAAGGACGCATGAGCACGATGGAACTGGTGGTGGTGGGGGCCGCCGGCCGCATGGGCCGCACGCTGATGCGCGTGATCGCCGAGACGCAGGGCGCGCGCCTGGCCGCGGCGATCGAGCGGCCCGGCTCGCCCGATCTCGGCAAGGACGCCGGCGAACTCGCCGGCATCGGCGCCAACGGCGTCAGGGTCGGCGACGATCCGCTGACGGCTTTCGCAAGGGCGGACGGCGTCCTCGATTTCACCACGCCGGCTTCCAGCGTCGAGTTTTCCGGCTACGCGGCGCAGGCGCGCATCGTCCACGTCATCGGCACCACCGGCTGCTCGGCCGGGGACGACGCCCGGATCGCGGCCGCCGCCCGCCATGCGGCCATCGTCAAGTCCGGCAATATGAGCCTCGGCGTCAACCTGCTTTCGGCCCTAGTGGAACAGGCGGCGCGGGCGCTGCCGCCGGAGGACTTCGACATCGAAATCCTGGAGATGCACCATCGCCACAAGGTCGACGCACCGTCCGGAACCGCGCTGCTGCTCGGCCAGGCCGCCGCCGCCGGGCGCGGCATCGACCTTTCCGGCAACAGCGTGCGGGTACGCGATGGGCATACCGGCCAGCGCGACACGGGCGCGATCGGCTTCGCCACGCTGCGCGGCGGCTCCGTCGTCGGCGAGCATTCCGTTATCCTGGCCGGCAGCGGCGAACGCATAACGCTTGCCCACCAGGCCGAAGACCGGGCGATCTTCGCGCGTGGCGCGCTGAGGGCGGCGTTGTGGGCGCACGGCAGGAAACCCGGCCTCTACTCGATGCGCGACGTGCTCGGGCTGGGCTGATCCACAAACCATCCTCGAAGGGAGAAAAAATGTCTCGCACCCTCGTGCTCGTGCGCCACGGCCAGAGCGAATGGAACCTGAAGAACCTGTTCACCGGCTGGCGCGACGTCGACCTGACCGAACAGGGCCACGCCGAAGCCAGGGCCGCCGGCGCCAAGCTCAGGGCGCGCGGCCTGAAATTCGACATCGCCTTCACCTCGGCGCTGAAGCGGGCACAGGTGACCTGCCAGCACATCCTCGAGGCCGTCGGCCAGGGCGACCTGAGGACCGTGCGCGACCAGGCGCTGAACGAGCGCGACTACGGCGACCTTTCGGGCCTGAACAAGGACGACGCCCGCAAGAAATGGGGCGAGGAACAGGTGCATGTCTGGCGCCGCTCCTACGACGTGCCGCCGCCCGGCGGCGAGAGCCTGAAGGATACCGGCGCCCGCGTCTGGCCCTATTACCTGCACGACGTGCAGCCGCACGTGCTGCGCGGCGGCACGGTGCTGGTGGCCGCGCACGGCAATTCGCTGAGGGCGCTGATCATGGCGCTGGACGGAACCTCCGGCGAGGACATCGTCAAGCTGGAACTCGGCACCGGGGTACCGATCGTCTATACGCTCAACGCCGATTCGACTGTGGCTTCCAAGGAAGTGCTGGGCGATTGAGCGCGCCTTGCGCGCCGTAACCGGGAAATCGGCCCACGCGCGCGAAAAAGCGCGTTGACACTGCCGGTGCGCCCGCTTACATGGGCGCGCACCAGCCCAGATGGCGGAATTGGTAGACGCGCACGGTTCAGGTCCGTGTGCCGCGAGGCGTGGAGGTTCGAGTCCTCTTCTGGGCACCATCTTTTCCCGACTACCAACGGGAACAATAAGTTAAGCCTTTTCAATTCGTTGTGCCCGTCATGCCGTACGACAGGAGCGTGCGGCATGTGGCTCCAATGCCGTCCTTCAGTAAGAGCATCTGAATCCGGTCCTCGACTTTGACTGGAGGTCAGAAATGAACATCAAGAGCCTTCTTCTCGGCTCCGCTGCGGCTCTCGTCGCAGTCTCCGGCGTGCAGGCGGCCGACGCCGTCGTCGTCGCCGAGCCGGAACCGGCCGAATACGTCCGCATCTGCGACGTGTACGGCGCTGGTTACTTCTACATCCCCGGCACCGAAACCTGCCTGCGCATCGGCGGGTCGCTGCGCTATACTATGGGGTTTGGTGATTTTGGCGCACAAGATCTACTCGACAAAGGAGATGGGTTGTCGACGCATGACTCTTGGGCGAGCACCGCTGAGTTCCGCTTCAATATCAACACCGGACAAGAAACCGAACTTGGCACCTTGAGCACCTTCGTCCAAGCGCGTTTCAATTGGGGTAGCGGTGGTCTCAACAATATCAACGTGGGCGGCCTCCCCGGCACGGGTATCAATGTTCACGGTGAAAAGGGAGCCCAGTTGTATTTCGGCTGGATGCAGTTGGGCGGTCTTCGTATCGGTGTTGACGAATCGCTGTTCAGCACCTTCCCGGGTTACGCTGGCAACGTGATCAACGATACGCTGGTTGGTTATGGTCCATTCCGTACCGGCCTTATTTCCTATACCTTTGACGCCGGGAACGGGTTCTCGATCGCCGCTTCGTTAGAACATGGCGATGATTCGTTCAGCCTCGGCGGCGGTCCGTCTTTCACTTCAATCGATAGCTACGTGCCTCATGTCGTTTTGGGTGCTCGTTACCAGCAGGGCTGGGGTGCAATTACCGGCGTAGTTGCTCGTGACAGCAACAATGAAGAATGGAGCGCCAAAGTTCGCTTGGACGTGAACGCCACCGAGCAGTTGTCACTCTGGATCATGGGCGGCTACGGGTCGGATGACGGCTCACCAACTGGCTATAGCGACTACTTCAAGACTTGGGGTGAAAACTGGGCTGTTTGGGGTGGTGGAACCTACAACATCAATGAGAAGCTATCGCTCAATGCTCAGCTTTCGTATGATGAAGCTAAGACTTTTGGTGTAGCTGCTAACTTCGATTACCAGCCGGTTCTTGGCCTTCACGTCATCCCTGAGGTCAATTATGTTGATGCTGATGGTGATGATTCGATTGGTGGATTCATTCGCTTCCAGCGTGATTTCTAAGACAGTCCTTTCTGTCTGAAAGAAAACCCGGCGGGCAACTGCCGGGTTTTTTCTTAGCCGGACGAGGCGCAACGGCCGCGCCGTCCGGCTTCTGCCGACATGCCTATAATTCCGGGCCTATAATTCCTGGCGCTTTCAGCGGTCCGTTCAGGAGATCGTTCGCCAGCCGCTCAACTGCCTCATGCCATGAATTCTCCGGCTCAAGGGTTGCTTCCTCAAGGAAGTTTCGCTTGTCTGCCGCACGTCACAAACGTTTTTCGTCGTAACGCCGAGACTGGTAGCTGGATGTGGTTGAGGAAATCAGCGCGATATATGGCAGCTATACGCTGCAATGGTCCCTGGCCAGCCCGAGCGACAAACGGAAAATCTCTTCACAAAGCGCCGTCGAACGGCACAGCCTGTGGCAGCTCTATCTGCGCCACGGCGGTATTCTGTGGGACGAAAACACGTTTCACGCCTACTGCGTTCGCGCCTTCATCCGGGAATGCGACGCCATCCTCGACGGCAAGCCGGCGGCCGGCATCTGCCAGGACGACCTCGATCACCTCGTTTCGACGATGCGCAGCCGGGGCAACTCCAACGCGACGATCAACCGGAAGCTTTCAGCCCTTTCGAAGCTTCTGAAAAAAGGGCTGAAGACGGGGGAAGTGAGGAGCCTGCCGGAAATCAGGCGGCTCAAGGAGAAGGCCGGCCGCGTGCGCTTCCTTGAATACCACGAGGAGGAAGCGCTGTTCTCGGCCATCAGGGACCAGTCCGACTGGTATTTCCAGCTGTCGGTATTTCTCGTCGATACCGGGGCGAGGCTGGGCGAGGCGATCGGGCTGCGCTGGAACGACATCAACAAGCACCGGGCGACCTTCTGGCTGACCAAGTCCGGCCGCAGCCGCACGATTCCGCTCACTTCCCGCGCCTGCGCGGCGGTCACCAGGAATTGCGCGCGCAGCCAGGGACCGTTCGCGGACATCAAGCCGTCCCAATACCGCGCCACCTGGAACGAGGCCAAGAAATCGGTCGGCCTCAGCGACGATCCCGACATCGTGCCGCATATCCTTCGCCACACCTGCGCGTCCCGGCTCGTTCGCGGCGGGGTCGACATGCGGCGCGTCCAGACATGGCTCGGCCATCAGTCGCTGCAAATGACCATGCGCTACGCGCACCTTGCGACCGACGACCTCGACAGCTGCGTGCCGATCCTCGAATACAGCGGGAAGCAGGGTATTTAGAGCCTCTCATGGCTGCACGGAATCGTTCTGCCGGATGGGTGGACGGTATCGATCGTTCGAAAACAGCGATCAATCCGACAAAAATAATGCGTTGGAAAGATCGATCCGGGAATGCGACTCCAAAAACGTTCGCTTTTGGAGAATTCAATTGTCGCCCCCATCATCCGCCACACCCGACATGCCTTCGCTCGCGGCCGGGGGACGCAGATCCGGCGCATCGGCGATCTGGCCCGGCATCGTGCTGGCGACAATGATCTCGGCGGCGGCGTTCGCGGCGCGCAGCCTGCCGGGCCTCGCCGCCTTCAGCCCGATGATCCTCGCGGTCGTCGTCGGCATCGTTTTTTCCAATGTCGTCGGCGCCACGGTCAACACCGGGGCCGGCATCGCCTTTTGCCAGCGCAGCCTGCTGCGGTTCGCCATCGTGCTGCTGGGCTTCCAGCTCACCCTCGGCCAGGTCGCCTCCATCGGCCTTGCCGGCGCGGGCGTCGTCATCGCGACGCTGCTTGCGACCTTCGTCTTCACCACGGCCGTCGGCCGGCTGATCGGCGTCGACCGCAAGCTCGCGGAACTGATCGCGGCCGGCACCTCCATCTGCGGCGCTTCCGCCATCGTCGCCACCAACATCGTGACCGGCGCGCGCGACGAGGACGTCGCCTACGCGGTCGCTTCCATAACCCTGTTCGGCACCGTCGCCATGCTGGCCTATCCGATCATGGCCCCGGTCCTGGGGCTGGACCATCAGGCCTTCGGGCTGTGGGCCGGCGCTTCCATCCATGAGGTGGCGCAGGTCATCGGCGCCGGCTTCCAGAACGGCACGCAGTCGGGAGAAGTCGCGACCATCGCCAAGCTCGCCCGGGTGGCGATGCTGGCGCCGATGGTCGTAGCCCTCGGCTTCATGGCGCACCGCAAGGTCGAGGACGGGCAGGGCGCGCGCGCGCCGGTGCCGTGGTTTGTCGTTGCCTTTGCCGTAATTGTCGCCATAAACAGCATGATCGAAGTGCCTGCCGGGTTCCGTTCGACCATCGCCATGGTCACGACGGCGCTCCTGACGATGGGACTGGCGGCGATGGGCCTGCAAGCCGACGTGTCGGAAATCCGCTCGCGCGGCCTGCGGCCCCTGCTGCTGGCCACTTCGGCATTCGTTTTCATCGCCTGCTTCAGTCTGGCGGCGGTCAAGCTGGTCGGTTGAGCAGAGATCGGAAATGACGCTCGAGCAGTTGCGCATCTTCGTCGCGGTCGCGGGGCAGGAACACGTCACGCGCGCGGCGCGGGACCTGAACCTGACGCAGTCGGCGACGAGCGCCGCGGTGGCCGCGCTCGAATCGCGCTACCAGACGAAACTGTTCGACCGCATCGGCCGGCGCATCGAACTGACCGACGCGGGCCGCGTGTTCCTGGCGGAAGCAAGGGCGGTGCTGGCGCGCGCCGAGGCGGCGGAACTGGTGCTTGCCGACCTCGCCGGCCTGAAGCGCGGCTCGCTCAGCCTCGCCGCCAGCCAGACGGTCGGAAACTACTGGCTGCCGCCGCTCATCCACGCCTTCCAGACGCAGTATCCCGGAATTTCGGTGACGCTCACCATGGGCAATACCGAGACGGTCGCCACGCTGGTGCGCCAGGGGTCGGCCAATCTGGGCTTCGTCGAGGGCGAGGTGGACGAGCCGACGCTGTCGGTAACGGTGGTCGCCGAGGACGAACTGACGCTGGTGGTGCCGGCGGGGCACCCGTGGAGCGGCGCGCAACGAAGCGGCGAGCCGGATTTGCGCACTGGCCGCTGGATCGTGCGGGAAGCCGGTTCGGGAACGCGCGCGATCCTGGCCTCGATGCTTCAGGCGCGGCGCATCCCGATGGCGGACATCGACATCGGGCTGGTCCTGCCGACCAACGAAGCGGTCCGCTCGGCGGTGGAGGCGGGGGCCGGCGTCAGCGTGATGTCGAAACTGGTCGCCGCCAGCGCGCTCGAAGCAGGCACGCTCGTCGCCATCGACTGCCCGATCCCGGCGCGCCGCTTCTTCATGCTGCGGCACAAGGAGCACTATGTGACGGCGGCGGAACGCGAATTCGCGCAGCGCATCGAAAGCGCCCGGCAGGGCCGCAAACCCGCTTCCGGGGGGAAATAGCCCTCCGGCCCTACGCTTCAGGCGGGACCCAGGGCGCGTCGCTTCATGCGAAAGGCCGAGAAACGGCTTGGCCTTCCCGCCCGGCGTGGCGTAATCATGCCCGCAATTCCGGTGCCTGCATGAACGAGGGCTAGCATGGACCACAATCTCTTTTCTCGGATTTCCGCCGGGGCCGTCGCCGACGCCGTCTTCATCCGCACCGCCGACGGGCGAACCATACGCTACGGCGAGGCGTTCAGCCTGTCGGCGCGGTACGCGAACGTCCTGCGCGCCAAGGGAGTGACCGCCGGCGACCGGGTTGCCGTCCAGGTCGAGAAATCGCCCGAGGCGCTGATCCTCTATCTCGCCTGCCTGCGCGCGGGCGCCGTGTTCCTGCCGCTCAACACCGCCTACACCCTTACGGAACTGGAGTATTTCATCGGCGACGCGACGCCGCGCATCGTGGTCTGCGCGCCGGAAAGACACGAGGGCGTCGCAGCCCTCGCCGAACGCCTCGGCGTCGCTTCGACGCTCACGCTCGGCACCGGCGACGACGGCACGCTGCCGCAACTGGCCGCCTCGGCCGACAGCGACTGCGAGACGGCCGCGGTCGGGCCGGACGACCTGGCGGCGATCCTCTACACGTCCGGCACGACGGGCCGCTCGAAAGGCGCGATGCTGACCCACGCCAACCTGTCGTCCAACGCCCGCACGCTGGTCGGCTACTGGCGCTTCACCCATGCGGACGTGCTCCTGCACGCGCTGCCGATCTTCCACACCCACGGCCTGTTCGTCGCCACCAACGTGGTGCTGCTTTCCGGGGCATCGTTGATCTTCCTGCCCCGGTTCGATGCCGCCGCGATCCGTCGCCACCTGCCCCGCTCCACCGTGCTCATGGGCGTGCCGACCTTCTATACGCGCCTTCTCGACGAGGCGTGGCTCGACCGCGAAAGCACCGGTCACATGCGGCTGTTCATCTCCGGCTCGGCGCCGCTTCTGGCCGACACGCACAGGCGATGGACCGAACTCACCGGCCACCGCATCCTGGAACGCTACGGGATGACCGAGACCAACATGATCACCTCCAACCCCTATGACGGGGAGCGCGTCGCCGGCTCCGTCGGCTTCCCGCTGCCGGGCGTGGCCGTGCGCATCGCCGACCCCGAAACGGGCGCGGTCCTCGGCCCCGGCGAGATCGGCATGATCGAGGTGAAGGGCGCCAACGTCTTCAAGGGCTACTGGCGCATGCCGGACAAGACCCGGGCCGAGTTCCGCGAGGACGGCTATTTCATCACCGGCGACATCGGCGTGATCGACGACAACGGCTACGTCTCCATCGTCGGGCGTGGCAAGGACCTCGTCATCACCGGCGGCTACAACGTCTATCCCAAGGAAATCGAGGTCGAGATCGACGCGCTGGAGGGCGTCGAGGAGAGCGCGGTGATCGGTCTGCCGCATGCCGATTTCGGCGAGGCCGTGACCGCCGTGGTCGTCGCCAGGCCCGGCGCCGGCGTGACGGAAGCGGCGGTGTTGAAGGCGCTGGAAGGCAGGCTCGCAAAATACAAGCAGCCCAAGCGCGTCCTGTTCGAGGACGCCCTGCCCCGCAACACCATGGGCAAGGTCATCAAGGGCGACCTCAGGAAGAAATTCACCAGCCTGTATGAATAGCGCAGGCTGGCGGGGCGGGGGCCGGCATGGGTTCGAAAAGCTGAAATAATTCGTTAATATTCGCCTAAATATCCCTGACAGACTGTTTCGCGGCGATTCCAAACGTGTCCGCCCGCCACGGAACCGCCGGAAGCGGGCCACATTTCGTGCCTTATTTCCCCGCTTAACGGACCCGTCTGTCAACGGAACCTTTACCTACCGCATGAAGAACACCAATCGCGCCGCGCTTGTCGTGGCAACCGCCGTGGCGGGCCTCATGGCCGCCGCCTCCTTCTCCCCCGCGCTTGCCCAATGCGGCCGCGCTTCCTGGTATGCGCTGAACTCCAGGACCGCGTCCGGCGAGCACATGAACCCCTCCGCGCTCACCGCCGCCCACCGCTCGCTGCCGTTCGGCACCAGGGTGAAAGTCACCAATAAAAACAACGGCAAAAGCGTCGTGGTGCGCATCAACGATCGCGGCCCGTTCATCAAGGGGCGGGTGCTCGACCTTTCCAAGGGCGCCGCACTCAAGCTCGGCTTCGTCCGATCCGGCCATACCTCGGTGTGCATGGCGCAACTGTGATGCCGGCGTGAGGGCGGCCGGAGCCGCCCGCACCGCATCATGCCGGAGTGCGAACTGGAATCCGGGGCCGGAATCTTAGCCGTCGGCACCGGTTCGCAGCGGCTTTTCAACAGCTTGGACCAAAGTATGATGCGGTTTCAGGCCCAATCCCGTATTGCATCGCACCAAATTATCATTAACTTCGCTGTGAGACATTGAAGGCTCGGCGCTGCGTCGTCGCTTTTTGGGTCGCAGGCAGCAGCGGGGTTTTCCATGCTCTACCAATTATACGAGATGAACAACGCCGCCCTGTGGCCGGCCCGCATCTATGCGGACATGGCGCGGCTGTTCTACACCAATTCTTTCAACCCGCTGACGCATACGCATTTCGGCAGGACGATGGCGGCGGGTGCCGAACTGTTCGAGCGCATGACGCGCCACTACGACAAGCCGAGCTTCGGCCTGGACAGCACGGTCCTCGACTGGAAGAGCGTGCCGGTGGCCGAAAAGACCGTCTGGTCGCGCCCCTTCTGCAATCTCCTCCACTTCGAGCGCGCCGTGCCCGCCGGACGCCGGCCGGACCCGAAGCTCCTGATCGTCGCGCCGATGTCGGGCCACCATGCGACGCTGTTGCGCGGCACGGTCGAGGCGATGCTGCCCTATGCGGAAGTCCATATCACCGACTGGGTCAATGCCCGCGACGTGCCCGTTTCGGCCGGCCGCTTCGACCTCGACGACTATATCGACTACATCATCGAGATGCTGCACGTGCTCGGTCCCGACACCCATGTGATGGCGGTATGCCAGCCGTCGGTGCCGGTACTGGCCGCGGTGGCGCTGATGGAAGCGCGCGGCGACCGCTTCGCGCCGGCGACGATGACGCTCATGGGCGGGCCGATCGATACCCGCCGCAGCCCGACCGCCGTCGACCTCCTCGCCGAGGAGAAGGGCAGCGACTGGTTTCGCGAGCATGTCATCATGCAGGCGCCGTGGCCGGCCGCAGGCTTCGGCCGTCCCGTCTATCCGGGCTTCCTGCAACTCTACGGCTTCATCGGCATGAACCTCGACCGCCACGTCGCAGCCCACAAGACGTTCTTCCGGAATCTCGTGAAGAACGACGGCGACAGCGCCGCCAGGCACCGCGAGTTCTACGACGAATACCTGGCGGTCATGGACCTGACCGCCGAGTTCTATCTCCAGACCGTCGACACCGTGTTCGTGCGCCACGCCCTGCCCAAGGGCGAGATGACCCATCGCGGCGTCCCGGTCGATCCGTCGGCGATCCGCAACGTCGCGCTGTTCACGGTGGAAGGCGAAAACGACGATATTTCCGGCCTCGGCCAGACCCGGGCCGCCCACGACCTGTGCGTCAACCTGCCGGCCGACATGAAGGCGCACTACATGCAGCCGGCGGTCGGCCATTACGGCGTCTTCAACGGCTCGCGCTTCCGCTCGGAGATCGTGCCGCGCATCGTCGACTTCATCAACGCCTATGGCCGGCACGACCGGGTCGAGGTGAAGGCAAGGCCCGCACGCACCGCCAAGGTGCGCGCATAGCCCGCGCCACCAACGCCCACGGCGGATTCCCGGCGGGCTGTGTTGCACAATAGCCGCTCTCACCGTCATGTGAGTAACCATGCCTGCAATACGCCCGTTCCCGTAATTGACACGGAGTGTTAATCGCCCTTAACGTTTCGTTAACAACAGGGGCGAACGGGGCCGATGGTTTCCTCACCGGTGCTGGGAAGTTTGCGCAAAAGCGCGGTGGTCGGGCTGACCCTGACGGGGTGGTGGGCCGCGCCGGCGCTCGCCGCCGAGCCGATGGCCACCGGGGGGCTGACCTCGCAGCCGATCGGCCATTACGATTTCTGCAAGACCTACAAGAACGAATGCTCCGTTCGCCCCACGGACCTTTCGCCGGCACCGATGACCAAGGCGCTGTGGGCGCAGTTGACGAAGGTGACCACGGCGGTCAACGCCGCGGTCAAGCCGATGAGCGACGCCGACGTCTACGGCAAGGACGAGGTCTGGGCCTATCCGGACAATGGCGTCGGCGATTGCGAGGACTACGTGCTGGAAAAGCGGCGCCGGCTGAACCGCCTCGGCCTGTCGCTGGCCAATCTCCTGATCACCGTGGTGCGCAAGCCCGACGGCGAGGGGCACGCGGTGCTGACCGTGCGCACGGACAAGGGCGACTACGTGCTCGACAACCTGACCGACAAGGTCCGCGCCTGGGACCAGACAGGCTATCGCTTCCTCAAGCGGCAGGCGGCCGACAATACCGGCCGCTGGGTCTCGATCCGCAACAGCCAGCAAATCCTGGTCGGCGCGGTGAAGTCCACCGACCCGCTACGCTGAGCCGCGCGCCGCCGACATTGCTGCACCCCTGACACCGGCCGCCGCAACCAGTCTTCCGACAGACGGCCGTCTGTTCCCCCGGCCTATCGCGTGAAAATATGCCGCGGGCCTTTGTCATTTCGCATGTCTTTATCCCGGAACCGGCGCCAATTCGGGAGACGTATGTCAGGCCGCCTGCGCCATGCGTTGCGCGCTCATGCGGTAGGAGATCGCTTCGGCCAGATGAAGCCGGCCGACCGTTTCGCTGGCCTCAAGGTCGGCGAGCGTGCGCGCCACCTTCAGCAGGCGATGGTAGGCGCGGGCCGAAAAGCCGAACTTGTCGCCGGCGTCGCTGAGCAGCGCCTTGCCGGCGGCGTCGGGCGCGGCGATCGCCTCGATCAGGGCGGGCGGACAATGCGCGTTGGTCGTCACGCCGCCGACGCCGAGCCGCCCGAAGCGCTCGCGCTGGATGTCGCGCGCCCGCGCCACGCGTTCGGCGACGGCGGCGCTTTTCTCTGCCTTGCCCGGCCGGATCAGGTCGCTGGTCGAGACCGCCGGCACCTCGATCCTGAGATCGATGCGGTCGAGCAGCGGGCCGGAGATGCGCGCCTGGTAGTCGGCCCGGCAGCGCTCGCCGCGCGCGCAGCGATAGCCCGGCTCGCCGGCCATGCCGCAGCGGCACGGGTTCATGGCCGCCACCAGCTGGATGCGCGCCGGATAGGTGACGCGGTGGTTGACGCGCGCGATCATGCACTCGCCGGTCTCGAGCGGCTGGCGCAACGCATCCAGCGT
>ERZ778017.2863-NODE-2863-length-13164-cov-6.542375_pt1 | contig 13164 bp, 8 predicted proteins | sample MGYA00375747_ERZ778017 | MGnify/ENA primary metagenome ERZ778017 (study PRJEB29350, sample SAMN05509838) | bioreactor metagenome | biome: bioreactor; material: wastewater | place: South Africa: University of Cape Town | collected 2014-03-17 ... | reverse complement strand
CGGTGGTCGACATGCGGAAATCGATGGTGACCAGCAGGTCGAGCTTTCCTTCCGGCGCATTCTCGTGCCAGACGGCCTCGACCGGCTTCACGCCGCCCTGAGCGCCCAGATCCTTGCCCTGCACGCCGTGGTCGGTGCCGAGCAGGTGCTTGAGGAAATATTCGTGGCCCTTGCCGGACGAGCCGAGCAGGTTCGAGCGCCACACGAACAGGTTGCGCGGCCAGTTCTCGGGTGCGTCCGGGTCCTCGCACGACATCTGCAATTCGCCCGATTTCAGCCGCTCGGCGACATAATCCTTCGCCTCGACGCCGGCTTTCCTCACGGCGCGGCCGACCTCAAGCGGATTGGTCTTCAGCTGCGGGGCCGACGGCAGCCAGCCCATGCGCTCGGCGCGGATATTGTAGTCGATCAAGCTGAGCTTGTGCCAATCGCCGCTTGGCGCGGTCGGTGACAGGATTTCGGCCGCGCTCACCGTCTCGTAGCGCCACTGGTCGGTGTGGGCGTACCAGGCCGAGGTCGCGTTCATGTGGCGCGGCGGCCGCGCCCAGTCGAGCGCGAAGGCGAGCGGCGTCCAGCCCGTCTGCGGGCGCAATTTCTCCTGCCCGACATAGTGCGCCCAGCCGCCGCCCGACTGGCCGACGCAGCCGCACATCACCAGCATGTTGATGACGGCGCGATAGTTCATGTCCATGTGGAACCAGTGGTTCATCGCCGCGCCGATGATGACCATGGAGCGGCCGTTGGTCTTTTCGGCGTTGGCGGCGAATTCGCGCGCCACCTGGACGATCTTGTCGCGGCGCACGCCGGTGATGCGCTCCGCCCAGGCCGGCGTGAACGGCACGTCGGCGTCGTAGTCGGCGGCGACGTGCTCGCCGCCGAGGCCGCGGTCGAGGCTGTAATTGGCGCACAGCAGGTCGAAGACCGTTGCGGCCAGCACCTCCTCGCCGCCGGCGAGCTTCAGCCGCTTCACCGGCACGTTGCGGGTCAGCACCCCGCCGCGGTCGTCCACTTCAAAGCCGTTGCTGGCGGCGCCGCCGAAATAGGGGAAGGCGACGCCGGCCACCTCGTCATGGTCCGCGCCGTCGATCAGGCTGAGCTTGAGGCGGATGTCGTCCTTGCCGGCCTTCTCCTCGAGGTTCCATTTTCCCGTCTCGCCCCAGCGGAAGCCGATCGAGCCGTTGGGCACCACGACCTTGCCGGAAATCTCGTCGATCCCGACCGTCTTCCAGTCGGGGTTGTTCTTCTCGCCCAGCCCGCGCGCGAAATCGGAGGCGCGCAGCTGCCGGCCGGCAACCAGCCGCCCGTCCTGGCGGTCGAGGCGCACCAAGATCGGCATGTCGGAATATCTGCGGCAGTAATCCTCGAAATAGGGCACCTGCCGGTCGAGATGGAATTCGCGCAGGATGACGTGGCCGAAGGCCATGCCGAGCGCCGCGTCGGTGCCCTGCTTGGCGTTCAGCCAGATGTCGCTGAACTTGGCGGCCTCGGAATAGTCCGGGCAGATGACGGCGCTCTTGGTGCCCTTGTAGCGCGCTTCGGTGTAGAAATGGGCGTCCGGCGTGCGCGTCTGCGGCACGTTCGAGCCCCACAAAAGCAGGTAGCCGGCATTGTACCAGTCGGCCGATTCAGGCACGTCGGTCTGCTCGCCCCAGGTCTGGGGGCTGGCCGGCGGCAGGTCGCAATACCAGTCGTAGAACGACATGCAGGTGCCGCCGAGCAGCGACAGGTAGCGGGTGCCGGCCGCGTAGGACACCATCGACATGGCCGGGATCGGCGAGAAGCCGAACACCCGGTCGGGGCCGTATTTCTTCGCCGTGTAGGCGTTGGCGGCGGCGGCGATCTCGGTCGCCTCGTCCCAGCTCGCCCGCACGAAGCCGCCCTTGCCGCGGATGCGGGTGTAGCTTTCGCGCGCGGCCGCGTCGTCCTGGATCGCCGTCCACGCCTCGATCGGGCTCATGGTCCTGCGCTTCTCGCGCCACAGCCGCATCAGCCGGCCGCGAACGAGCGGCGTCTTCACCCGGTTGGCGCTGTAGAGATACCAACTGTAGGAGGCGCCGCGCGCGCAGCCGCGCGGCTCGTGGTTGGGCAGGTCCGGCCGCGTGCGCGGATAGCCGGTGCAGTTCACGCCGTGGGTGGAGCGCACGATCTTGTCGTGCTGCCAGCGGCGGCGATAGACGTCCTCCCAGTCGCGGTTCTCGATGGTGGTCTGGCCATGGCCGTCGGCGAACCTGTCCTTGCGCAGCGAGGTCAGGAAGTTCAGTCGATCCATCAGCTGGCTCATGGCTGTCTCCTCAGTTCATTCCGGCTTGAAGGGCGGCGGGCATGGCCCGGCCGCGCTCGATGTCGTAGAGCAGCCCGCCGCGGCGGGTGTAGACGGCCCAGGTGACGGCGAGGCACAGGACGTAGAAGGCGAGGAACGCCCACAGCGCCGCCAGCGGCGCCCCGGTCAGGCCGATCGAGGTGCCGTAGGCCTTGGGGATGAAGAAGCCGCCATAGCCGCCGATGGCGCTGGTGAAGGCGACGATGGCCGCCGCCTCGCGCTCGGAGCGGCGGCGCTGCCCGGTCGCGTCCTCGTCGGGATAGAGGCGCGCGATCTCCTTGCGCATGATGACCGGGATCATCTGGAAGGTGGAGGAATTGCCGACCCCGGTGAAGAAGAACAACGCCATGAAGCCGGCGAAGAAGACCACGAAGGATGCGCTCTCCAGCCCCCAGATCACGACCAGCACCGAGGCGATCATGCCGGCGAACACCCAGAAGGTGACGCGCCCGCCGCCGACCCGGTCGGCCAGCCAACCGCTGCCGGCGCGGCTCAGCGCACCGACCAGCGGGCCGAGGAACACGTATTTCAGCGCGTCGATCTCGGGAAAGACAAGCTTGGACAACAGTGGGAAGCCGGCCGAATAGCCGAGGAAGGAGCCGAAGGTTCCGACATAGAGCAGGCACATCACCCAGTTGTGGGCGCGTGTGAAGATCACCGCCTGCTCGCGGAAGCTGGAGCGCGCGTCGGCGAGGTCGTTCATGCCGAGCCAGGCCGCCGCCGTCGAGGCCAGGATGAAGGGCACCCAGATAAAGCCGGCGTTCTGCATCCAGACGCGGCCACCGTCCGACAGTTCCTGCGGCGCGCCGCCGAGCGCTCCGAACACGCCGGCGGTGATGGCGAGCGGCACCAGGAATTGCATGACGGAGACGCCGAGATTGCCCAGCCCCGCATTCAGCCCCATGGCGTGGCCCTTCTCGGCGCGCGGGAAGAAGAAGCTGATATTGGCCATGGAGGAGGCGAAGTTGCCGCCGCCGAAGCCGCACAGAAGCGCCAGCACCACGAAGATGAGGTAGGGCGTGGACGGGTCCTGCACGGCGTAGCCGATGCCCATGGCCGGGATCAGCAGCGAGGCGGTGGAAAGCGTCGTCCACAGCCTTCCGCCGAAGATCGGCACCATGAAGCTGTAGAAGATGCGCAACGTCGCGCCCGACAGCGCCGGCAGCGCCGCCAGCCAGAACAGCTGGTCCTGCCCGAAATCGAAGCCGATCGACGGAAGCCGCGCCACCACCACCGACCATACCATCCATACCGCGAAGGCGAGCAGCAGCGCGGGGATCGAAATCCACAGGTTGCGCCTGGCGATGCGCCGTCCCTTGTCGTTCCAGAACTGCGGGTCCTCCGGCCGCCAGTCGTCGATCACGTGCGGCATGACCGTGCGTTCGGGGTCGTGGACCTCCGCCAGTTCGGGGAAGTTCGGCAGCCGGTCGAGAGCCGCGCCCTGCGCCTGCCGCTCCATCGCCCGGATCGACAGATGCATCCAGGCGAGCGACACCACGACGATCAGGAGCAGCAGCATGAAGGCAGAGGTCCAGATGCCGGTCACGTCGAGCAGTGCGCCGAAGACGATGGGCAGCACGAAGCCGCCCAGGCCGCCGATCATGCCGACGAGGCCGCCGACCGAGCCGACATGGTTGGGATAATAGACCGGGATGTGGCGGAACACCGCCGCCTTGCCGAGGCTCATGAAGAAGCCCAGCCCGAACAGCGTGGCCACGAACGGCCACAAATCCATCTCGGTCGAGAAGGCGATCGGGCCGTCCTTGCCGCGGATCACGTAGTCCGTCGGCGGATAGGACAGCATGAACAGGAACAGGGCCGAGAATCCCAGCGTCCAGTACATGACGGTACGGGCGCCGAAACGGTCGGACAAAACGCCGCCATAGGCGCGGAAGATGCTGGCCGCGAGGCTGAAGATGGCGGCGGCGAGGCCGGCGGTGCGCACGTCCACGCCATAGACCTGCACGAGATAATAGGGCAGCCACAGCGCCAGCGCGACGAAGCCGCCGAAAACGAAGAAATAGTAGAGCGAGAAGCGCCAGACCTGCAGCTTCCTCAGCGGCGCGAACTGCTCGGCGAGGCTGGGTGCCGCGATGCCCTGAGCGCGCCGGGCGGTGAACTCGGGATCGTCCTTGGCGAGCAGGAAAAAGACGACGCCCATGCCGGCGATGACGGCCGCCCACAGTTCCGCCACGCCCTGCCAGCCCCAGGCGATGAGCACGAACGGCGCGAGGAACGTGGTAACCGCCGCGCCGATATTACCCATGCCGAACACGCCGAGCGCGGTTCCCTGCCGCGCCTGCGGATACCATTTGGTGACATAGGCGACGCCGATGATGAAGGAGCCGCCGGCCAGACCGACGCCGAGCGCGGCGAGCAGGAAGGTTGCGTAGCTGTCGGCGAAGGTCAGCGCGAAGGTCGCAGCGCCGGTCAGCACCATCTGGGCCGAAAACACCAGCCGTCCGCCATAGCGTTCGGTCCACACGCCGAGGATCAGCCTGACGACCGAACCGGTCAGCACCGGCGTGGCGATCAGGACGCCGTATTCGAACTCGGAAAGCCCCAGATCGTCCTTGATGGACAGGCCGATGATGGAAAAGATCGTCCACACCGCAAAGCACAGCGTGAAGGCGATGGTGCTGAGCCACAGCGCACGCTGCTGATCCGAACGGCTAGGCATCTGTTGGCCGGTCATGGCTTGACTCCAGGTCTGGCTCGGCTGGCTTAGGGACAGTTTAAGGCCAACAAGCATGGCCGGCAACGGAGATCGTTGATCCAGATCAACAAATCGATCCGGCGGGAAGGCAATCGACTCCATCAGGGCGATACGCCTAAGCATCGATAAACAAAGGCTATTTGATTGACGAAAATGGAGCCGATATGTAGAATATGTTGAGAACGGTCTTGATGAATATCAAGCAAGGAACGGGGCACTTACATGCGCGACGACGAGAAGCCGAGCCTGCGCCGCCTGCCGCTGTTTCGCGAAATGATGACGCCGACCTTCGACACCCTGATGCAGATCGCCTATTCGCAAAGCTTCCCGCCGCAGCTGGAGCTGATCCGGCAGGGCGAATACGCGGATTTCCTGCACATCCTCGTCGAGGGCTCGGTCGAGCTGCACGCGACCTGGAACGGGCGCAGGACGGTGATGGGCGTCGTGCAGCCGGTCTCGACGTTCATCCTGGCGGCGTGTGTGTGCGACGCGCCCTATCTGATGTCGGCGCGCACGCTCGAGCGGGCGAAGGTCGTCATGATCCCGGTCGCCGACGTGCGCGTGGCCTTGCGGCACGATCCTGACTTCGCCATGGCCGCCATGCGCGAACTGGCCAACGGCTATCGCGGTTTCGTGCGCCAGACCAAGAATCTGAAGTTGCGCAACTCGGCCGAGCGGCTGGCCGCCTACATCCTGTACCGGTCCCGGCACGAGGGCGATGCCGACAGCATCGTCCTGCCGGTGGAGAAGCGGCATCTGGCGTCCTTCCTGGGCATGACGCCTGAAAACCTGTCGCGGTCGATGAAGGCCTTGCAGGCCGATTGCCTTACGGTCCAGGGCATGCGCCTCGCCATAACCGACCGGACCCGCCTGATGGCGGTCGCCTCGCCGGATTCGCTGATGGACGAGCCTGTCGCGCCTGCCGCGAAGGTGGCGTTTCCCCGGCAGGCGGCGTCCGGAACCTGAACGCGATCAGGCGGGCCTGCGCCGCAGCAGGCCGGCCAGCGAGTGGAGCATGCCGGCGAAGGTGACGGCCCATGCGGCAAGGGCGATATAGAAGAAGGCGCGCGTCAAGCCGCCGAGGAAGCCGAAATTCATCGCCTGGTCGAGTTGCCAGGTGCAGGCTGCGTACATGCCGAGGGGAAACACCGCGCCCCAGTAGAGCGGATCGTAGCGCAGGGGAAAGCGCTTGTAGACGTGGCGCCATACGCCGAGCAGGAGCAGCATCGGGATCCACCAGGTCCCGGTCGCCCAATAGAAGATGGTGAAGCCCTTCAGGAAGGGAAGCAGCGAGGTGAGATAAGGCGCCTGCGGCGCGTTCAGGATCAGCAGCGAACCCGCCAGCGTCGAGATCGCCATCGCACCCATGTTGATCCAGTAGGGCGGCGCCAGATCGCCGGGCGAGAAGCGGAAGAAGGCGTAGCGGTAGAAGATCAGCGCCATCATCCAGATGTAGAGCATGCCGCCCCACAGCCAGGTGGACAGGGCGAAGAAGTTGAGTTCCAGCCGGTAAGGCTGCCCGATGCGCGCCGCCAGCAGCGCTCCCGACACCGACAGCGACTGCGTGGCGACGACCGCCAGCAGCCAGCCGCCATTGATGCCCTTGTCGAGCGTCGGCTTGTCGCCCTTGATGGTGAAGGCCGTGAAGATGGTGTAGGTGAGGCAAAGCCACAGCACCACGGTGAGCGCCCACAGCGCCTTGCCGGCGGCGAGGTCGTCGCGCAACACCATGAACTGGCTGGCCAGGATGCCGGTGGCGGCGACGGCGGTGAAATAGCCCGGCCCCGTCAGATGCGCGAGCATGTCGCCGAAGAAGCGCGACGGATGGCGCCAGGCCCGCAGCACATAGAGCACGCACAGCAGGCCGTATTGCACGATATTGAGATGGAACAGGGCCGAGGCCAGCGTCGGGTGCGCCATCATGGAGGCTGCCAGGGAAACGATGCCGGTGGCCATCACCAGCCCGAAATAGGCCGGCGACATATCGGCGAGGCCCGATCGCGCCGGCTGTGAACTGCTGGTCGCGCTCGTCATCTTCTCGCCCCCTGAGCTTCTGCCGCCCTCATGAAATCCGGGCCGCTTTCCGCGCCCCCGCCGGGCAGGTCACAGTACGGATTCTCGGCGAAATTCCAACAGGCCGCATCGGTCGAGGGGGCGTCTTGTCGCGGCCGGGCGGGTTTTGAGCGAGATCAAGGAAACGTCCGGCCCCGGCTGGCACACGGATCGTGGTTCATCAGGAGGCCCTTTGCATGCTCTACGTCGACATTCCGACCCGTTCCGAATTCTCCGCCCTTGCCGGCGCACGCGCCGACGCCTGCGTGTCGATCTATCTGAAGACCACGCCGGTGACGCAGGAGATTGCGGCCGCGCGTATCGAATTCGGCAATCTGGTCCGCGAGGCCCAGAGGCAGCTCGAGGAGGCCGGTTTCGACAAGAGGCGGCTGGCCGCGCTGTCGGAGCAGTTGGGCGATCTGGCCGCCGACGACGGGTTCTGGCGTCTCCAGGCCAACAGCCTCGCCGTCTTCGCGACGCCGGACACGGTGCGCACGTACCGGCTCGCCAACGACCTGGTCTCCATGGTGCAGGTCGCCGACCGCTTCCATCTCAAGCCGCTGTTCCGGGCCGTCACCTTTCCGCATTCGGCCTTCATCCTCGCGCTGTCGGAAAACGCCGTGCGGCTGGTCGAGATGCATGCCGACCTGCCGCCGGCGACGGTGAAGGTTCCGGGCCTGCCTAAGGACGCGGCATCCTCGGTCGGCAAGTCGACGCTCAACGACCGCACCTATGGCGGCCGTATCCACGCTTCCGAGGGGCAGAACGTCCGCTTCCAGCAATATGTGCGGCAGATAGATGCGGCCTTGCGGCCGATCCTGGCCGGCCGCGAGACTCCGCTCATCCTCGCGGCGACCGACCGGCTGGCTTCCGTGTTCCCGAAGATCAACTCCTACCCGCACCTGCTGGGCGCGACGATCGCCGACAGCCCCGACCGGCTGACCGACGCCGAGCTGGCCGGGCGCGCCCGGCCGATCCTCGACGAGGCCTATGCGCGGGAGCTCGACGGCATCCGTTCGCTGTTCGACAAGCGCGCCGGCGAACGGCGCGCCACCACGGACATATCGGATGCCGCCCGCACCGCTACCTTCGGCGGCATCGACATCCTTCTGGTCGACATCGATTCTGTCGTGCCGGGCTTCGTCGACGACGAAAGCGGCGCGGTCGAATTCGTTGAGAAGGACGACGCGGCGGCCTATGGTGTCGTCGACGAGATCGCGGCGCGGGCGTTCGCAAGCGGCGCGAAGGTGCTGGGCGTGCGCCGGGCCGACATTCCCGGCGGGAAGGAGCTTGCGGCGATCCTGCGCCATCCGCTTTGATACGGCGGGCAGCCGCCGATTTACGGGAGAGGCACGTGTCGATCGGACCCATCGTCGCAGCGCTCGCGCTCGAAACGGAGAGCGACCCCGTCGCCGGACGGGCATTGCAGCTTGCCCGCCGGCATGAGGCGCGGCTCGTCCTCGTGCATGCGGTCGAGGGCGACCTGCCTCACGAGCCCGGCCTGCCGGGCTCGCTCGACGCCGCTGCCCTGAAGAGGATGCTCGAACAGGACGCGGCGGACCGGATCGGGCGGCTCATCGGCGGCGCGCCCGGTACGGCGACGGAGATCGTCGTAAGCGCCGGAAAGCCGCACCGGATCATAGAGGAGGTCGCCGAGCGTGAAGGCGCCGGCCTTGTCGTGATCGGACCCGGCAAGGCCAGGAACCTGCGCGAGAAGGTGTTCGGCTCCACCGCCGACCGCATCGTGCGGTCCATGCAGCGGCCGGTGCTGGTGGTGAGGTCGCCGAGAGCCGATCCCTATCGCCGCCTTGTCGTGGCGGCGGATTTTTCCGCTGCGTCGCAAGCGGCGGCCGAGGCCGCCCTGAGCCTTGCGCCGGAGGCGGCCGTCGAACTGGTCCATGCCGTCGACACGCCGCTGGCGTTCGAGCAGGCGATGCGCCGGGCGGGAACCCCGCAGGCGGAAATCGACCGCTACCTCAGGGCGAGGGCCGGCGAGGCCCGCGCGCGCATAAGCGCGGCATTCGCCGGAACGATCGCCGCTGCCGCCGCCCGCCCGAGGCTTCGCATCGTCGATGGGCCTGCCGGTGCCGCGCTGGTGCGCATTTCGCGCAGCGGCCGCGCCGACCTGATCGCGCTCGGCACCCAGGGCGGCAACGCGATCTCGCAGGCTCTTCTGGGCAGCGTCGCCCGCCACGTGCTGCGCGCGGCCGGCTGCGACGTGCTCGTCTCTGCCTGACGGCGAACCGGCCGGACGGCATTGATCCCTATCGAGACGGATCGCAATGGCGAGCCATCGCCGCCGCGGCGTGAACCTTGCCGGCGCGCATGGCGTCCGCATCCGGGTGACCCGCGTCCGGTGAAAGATGTCGCCGTCAGATTGACAATTGTTATCAATTAGCAATACTAGTTGCCATGGAGGGCTCCGATGGCACTGGAAAAGCTCAGTCTCGTGGATCGCGCGGTGCAGCAATTGCGCCGCAAGATCGTCGGCGCGGAACTCGCTCCCGGCCAGCGCCTGACCGAGCAGGACCTGTCGGACGAAATGCAGATCGCCCGCGGAACGACCCGGGCGGCGTTGGCGGCCCTGGTTTCCGAGAATTTGGTGGTCCGGCGGCCCTATGCCGGCTGGGCCGTGCAGTCCGTCGACAACGAGTTGCTGCGTGAGCACTACGAGGTTCGGGGCGCCCTCGAGGAACTCGCCGCGCGCCTTCTGGCGGTGTCTCTTGAAGAGAGCACGAGAAAAACGCTCCTCGCCGCCTACGACAGGCTGATCGAGGCCGAGGGCGGCCGGGAAACCGAGTGCCGCCTTCGAGCGGACCTGGGCTTTCATGCGAGCATGGTCCGGGGCAGCGGCAACAGGCTTCTGATACGGCAATACGAAAGCATCGCGGGTCAGACCGAGTGGCTTTACCGCTGGTCGGAGACCAACTGGCCGCGGCGCATCAACCTGCTCGACTGGCACAAGCCCATCCTCGACGCGATCCTGGGCGGAAACCCGGAAACCGCGTCCGCCGCCGTCAGAATCCATACGCAGCGCAGCCTGCGTGACGACGTGCACGATCTACAGAACAGACTCTCGCAATGATTTCTCTGGAGGAGGAAATATGCCTATCGACACGTCTTCGCTGACCCGGCGTTCCTTTTTGGCTTCAAGTGCGGCGGCAGGGCTGCTTCTTCCCCTCGGCAGGGCGCGTGCCCAGACGCCGCGCAGGGGCGGGGAACTCAGGCTCGCCATGGCTGGCGGCAGTTCCGACAATTCGCTCGACCCGAGGGCTTTTACCCAGCAGGTCCAGAGGGTGGTGGGCGTCGCGGTCTGCAACCAGCTCGTGGAAATCCTTCCTGACGGAACGCTGACGCCCGAGCTCGCGGAAAGCTGGGAAAGCAGCGACGCGAAGACCTGGAACCTCAGGATTCGCAAGGGCGTCACCTTCCACAACGGCAAGTCGCTCGACGCCGCCGACGTCGTCTACTCGATCGACCTGCATCGCGGCGAAACCACGTCCGGCGCGAAGTCGCTGTTCGACGCGATCGCCGAGATCAAGGCGAACGGCCCCGACGAAGTCGTCGTGACGCTGGCAAGCCCGAACGCCGAGTTTATGCACACCTTCGCGGACTATCACGCGATGATCGTGCCGGCCGGCTTCGACGACTGGCAGAATCTGGTGGGTACGGGCGGGTACGTCCTCGAAAGCTTCCAGCCCGGGATCCGCGCGACGCTGAACCGCAACGGCAACTATTGGAAAACGGATCGCGCTCATGTCGAGCGGGTCACGCTGACGGTGATGAACGATTCCACGGCGCGGCTTGCCGCCCTCCAAAGCGGCGCGGCGGACGTGATGAACCAGCTCGACCGCAAGGTGTATTCCCTTGTCGAGCAGAACGAGGCCTTGCAGGTGGTGCGGTCTCCCGGTGCCGTGCACTGGACCTTCATCTGCGCCTTCAACGCCGACCCGACGAAAAACAACGACGTCCGGCAGGCGCTGAAGTTCGGCTGCGATCGGCAGGCCATGCTGGACGTGGTCATGCGCGGGCTCGGCGCCCTCGGCAACGACCATCCTATCGCGCCGAACAACCTCTACTACAACGGGGCGCTGGAACAGCGTGTCTTCGATCCCGACCGGGCGAAATTCCATCTCAAGAAAGCCGGTCTCGAAAGACTGTCCATCGAGCTCTACACCTCGGACGCGGCCCTGCCGGAGGCTGTCAGCCTGTCGGAAGTGTACCAGAGCAAGGCAGGAACGGCGGGGCTCGACCTCAAGGTGGTCAAGCGCCCTGCCGACGGCTACTGGAGCGACACCTGGATGAAAAAGCCGTTCGCCGTGTCGAGCTGGCTCAACCGCCCGGTCGACCAGACCTTTTCCCTGATCTACGGCACCGGCTCCGCCTGGAACGAAAGCTATTGGTCCAACACCCGCTTCGACTCGCTTCTGGCTGAGGGAAAGGCCATCCTCGATTTCGACAAGCGCAAGGAAATCTATGGCGAACTGCAAGCGATCCTGAACGAAGAAGGGCCGAGCGTCGTCCCGATCTTTGCCGATTTCCTGGACGCGAAATCCGCCAGGGTCCAGGGTTTCGAACCGAGCGGCGTGTCGGATCTTTCCGGAGACCGTATCGTCGAGCGCGTCTGGCTCGAGGACTAGGCCAGGTAAGATAGTCGGGTGCCGACCGGCGGTCGGTTCAGGCTGGGAGGATTTTCATGTCATTGGCGACGGCGTGGACCGACGTCGACCTGGGTGCGCCGGGGCGGCAGGTCGGCGTGATACGTGTCGAGCACTCGGTGCATCGCTCGGCCTACGGAACGATTCCCGTTCCGCTGGGGGTGTTCGCCAACGGGAAGGGGCCAACGCTTCTGTTGATGGCCGGCTCCCATGGCGATGAATACGAAGGGCAACTGGCCTTGACGCGCCTGATCCGCGGGATCGAGCTGGAGCGCGTCAACGGGCGCATCCTGGTGCTGCCGGCGGCGAACCAGCCGGCCGTCGTCGCGGGGTCGCGCACGTCGCCGCTCGATGCAGGAAACCTGAACCGGTCGTTTGGCGGCGGCCATGCCGATACCCCGACCGGCAGGATCGCCGCCTTCCTTGCCGGGGAGTTGTTCGGCCGCTGCGATGCGGTCCTCGACCTGCACTCGGGAGGCAGTTCGCTGAGCCATCTGCCGTGCTCCTACGCCGACCTCGGTGCCGGCAAGGCGATGGCCCGCCGCACATTTGCGGCCCTGGAGGCGATGAACGCGCCGCTTTCCTGGGCGCAGGCCGGTTGCCCGGACGGGCCCGTCGCCGGGCGGGCGGTCCTGCAACGGGGCGCGATGCACCTTTCGGGAGAATTCGGTGGCGGCGGCTGTCTCGACGCCGAGGCGCTTGAAGTGGCCGAGCGCTGTATCTACCGGCTGCTCGACCATCTGGGCATTCTGGAGATGGAGGACCGATGGCGTGCGGAAATTCCCACGCGCTTTGTCTCCAATGTCCAGGACGACTTCGTCTACGCCCCGAAGGACGGTGTCTTCGAGCCGCTGGCAAGGCTGGGTGAGGTTGTCGAGGCAGGCCAGCTTGCGGGCTATCTGCATGCGCCGGAATACCCGCTGGAGCCGCCCGTGGAATTGCGTTTCGCCAGCCGGGGCATCGTTTCCGTCATTCGTGCCATGGGTCGCAGCAGGAACGGCGATTGCCTGTTCCAGTTGCTGGGCGAGGTGGACCGCGCCGATATCCTGAAGTCGATCGAGACCATGGCATGAACGATTTTCGCTCGGACAATACATGTCCGCCAGCCACCGTCGTGCTCGAACGGCTTCAGGACCTGTTGACCGAGGGCAGGGCTCCCTATGCCGAAGACGAGATCACCGCAAGGACCCGGGACAGGCTGAGAGCCATCTTCGAATGCGAGCTGGAATTTTTCCCCGTCTTCACCGGAACGGCGGCGAATGCGCTGGCGATCGCCCAGCTTTCAGGGCGCTTCGGAGAGGTCATATGCCATCGCAGCTCCCATATTTTCGCCGATGAGTGCGGGGCGGTCGAGTTTCATGCCGGCGCCCGCCTTTGCCCCGTTGCCGGCCGGCAGGGCAAGTTGAGCCCGCAAACCA